>OKWK01000067.1_pt1 | contig 151286 bp, 128 predicted proteins | sample 1607181 | NCBI WGS metagenome assembly OKWK01 (sample SAMN07501053, study PRJEB24779) | human gut metagenome | isolation source: stool | host: human infant | place: USA: Pittsburgh, PA
CTAGCGCGTGGCAGCGCAACGCGGAACGCCGCAGCAGCGCAGTCTGGAACGGCGTAGCATCTCAGCCGCAATAATCATGGGGTATAAAAAGACCGATCTCAAAACAGAGATAGGGCTTTCGTCAACTACCATCGCCAAGCTCTCCAAAGGGGAGTCCGTCACCACGGACACCATCCTTCGCATCTGCGAGCGATTCGACGTGCAGCCGGGCGACATCATGGAGTACGTCCCCGACGAGGATCAATCCTAGAAGTTCGCTACCCACCTTCAATGCTTTCTTTGTGAGTTGCGTCCGTCACTATCGCTATCCTTCGACTTGCCGCACTCGCTCAGGACGACGGGGGATGGATGGGGCGCTGACCCCGTTCTCTTGTCTTGTTCGGCATCGCGCGGTATTTCGTCCGGCGTTTTTCCAGATCGTGCGATTTGGGAACCGTTTTCGGCACGGTTGACGAGGCTAACATTGTCATGGAAGTTGATTCGCGTCCGCCTCCGCACGGTTTCGCTTGTCGAGGTGCAGCAAGATCGTCGGTTTGGCACATCTCGACGAACTTCGGCCTCGTTTCCCGAAAAAGGCCGAAGCGAAACCCCAGATCGTGTTCGGCGGCCTCCTGGGAATATGGCATCCGGGCGGGTCTGGCGTGCCAAACCGGCGATTTTGCTGCACGCAGGCACTCCGAAACCGTGCGTCGGCCCGGCTCGACCGCGAACCCGCTCATCGGCTCGGCTCGGCCGCGCTTCCGTGCGCCCGGGCTTAGCTTCAGAGTCTGGTAGGGGGCGGCTCTCGAACCAGCCCTCGAATTCAACAGCTTGCGGAAATTACCTGCACGTGAGCTTGTTTTTCGGCAACTTTGCTATAATGACTGATCGTGTGCATGTATTGCGCGTTTTCCATACCTGTGCACCAGTCGCTGAATATACAAGAAAACGAGGTTGAAATGAGCGAACTGCTTAACCAGCTGTGGACTCCTGAACTGCAAGCCGCGTTCACCGTGGTTGTGGTGCTGCTGGTCATCCTGTATGTGCTGTCCATCGTCTGGGTGGTGCGCGATGCGTACCTGCGCGGTTCCTACTGGTACGTGTGGGCTATCGTGGCGCTCGTCCCGTTGCTCGGCATCATCGCGTACTGCTTGCTGCGCCCGCCGCTGCTGCAGATCGACCGCGACGAGCAGGAGCTGGAGATCGCGCTGAAGCAGCGCGAGCTCATGAAGTACGGCGAGTGCGCGAACTGCGGCTACCCGGTGGAAGCCGACTTCGTGCTGTGCCCGAACTGCCACCAGCGTCTCAAGAACCTTTGCGGCACCTGCAACCACGCGCTCGACCCCACCTGGACCGTGTGCCCGTACTGCGCCACGCCCGTTGCCGGTGGTCCGCGCACGCGTCGTGCCCCGCAGCAGCGCGGCGCTCGAACGCAGCAGCCGCAGCAGGCGGCGACCCAGCAGCAGACGAGGCAGGCGCGCCCCGCTCAGTCCGAGCACGGCGTGCAGTAACCACTTCGCAATGCAATCGAAGCCGCCTCGCGAACAACGGGGCGGCTTCGTTGTTTTGTCGCAAAGGCGGGCGCAAGGCGCGCTCGCTGCGAACCGATCGTGCAGGCGCTTTGTGCGCGCCCGGCACAGGAAAGGAACAGATATGAACATCGTACTTCCCGACGGCTCGAACAAGGAGCTCGCAGACGGCTCCACCGTCGCCGACGTGGCCGCGTCCATCGGCGCCGGCCTGGCGAAGGCCGCGCTCGCGGGCATCGTGAACGACCAGCCGGTCGATCTCTCGGCTCCCGTGGCCGAAGGCGACTCGGTTGCCATCGTCACGGCCAAGAGCGACGAGGGGCTGGAGCTTCTGCGCCACTCCACCGCGCACGTCATGGCCGCCGCGCTCGTCGACCTCTACGGCGACGTGCAGTTCGGTGTGGGGCCGGCCATCGAGGACGGTTTCTACTACGACGTGAAGCTCGACCGCGCGCTGTCGCCGGACGACTTTGCCGCCATCGAGGCCCGCATGGCCGAGATCGTGAAGGCCGACGAAGCCTTCGAGCGCCGCGTGGTCACGCGCGCCGAGGCCGAGGAGATCTTCGCGAGCCAGCCGTTCAAGCTGGAGCTCATCGCCGAGCTGCCGGAGGACGCCGTCATCACCACGTACACCATCGGCAAGTTCACCGACCTGTGCCGCGGCCCGCACCTGCCCTCCACCGGCAAGCTGGGCGCGTTCAAGCTGACCAAGCTGGCCGGCGCGTACTGGCGCGGCGACGCCGAGCGCGAGATGCTCACCCGCATCTACGGCACCGCCTTCTTCAAGCAGAAGGAGCTGGACGAGCACCTGCGCAACCTGGAGGAGGCCGAGAAGCGCGACCACCGCAAGCTGGGCCGCGAGCTGGGCATCTACACCATGGATCCGCTGGCCGGCGTGGGCCTGCCCATGTACCTGCCCAAGGGCGCGCGCGTGATCCGCACCATGCAGGAGTGGCTGCGCCGCGACCTGTACGAGCGCGGCTACGAGGAGGTCATCACGCCGCACGTGTACAACGCCGACGTGTGGAAGACCTCGGGCCACTACGGCTTCTACAAAGAGAACATGTACTTCTTCAACATCAACGAGGGCACCGACGAGGATCCGCGCCTCACCGAGTACGCCGTGAAGCCCATGAACTGCCCGGGCCACGTGATGCTGTACAAGAGCGAGCTGCATTCCTACCGCGACCTGCCGCTGCGCTACTTCGAGTTCGGCACCGTGTACCGCCACGAGATGAGCGGCGTCGTGCACGGCCTGCTGCGCGCCCGCGGCTTCACTCAGGACGACGCGCACGTGTTCTGCACGCGCGACCAGGTAGTGGACGAGGTGGTGGCCATCCTCGACCTCGTGGACCACATCATGTCCACGTTCGGGTTCCAGTACGAGGCCGAGATCTCCACGCGCCCGGAGAAGAGCATCGGAACCGACGACATGTGGGAGCACGCCACCAACGCGCTCAAGGAAGCCTGCGCGCGCCACGAGCTGGCCTACGACATCAACGAGGGCGACGGCGCGTTCTACGGCCCGAAGATCGACATCAAGGTGAAGGACGCCATCGGGCGCACCTGGCAGTGCTCCACCGTGCAGGTGGACTTCAACATGCCCGAGCGCTTCGAGCTGACCTACCGCACCGAGGACAACACCGAGGAGCGCCCCTGGATGCTCCATCGCGCCATCTTCGGCTCCATCGAGCGCTTCCTCGGCATCCTCATCGAGCACTACGCCGGCGCGCTGCCGCTGTGGCTGGCTCCCGTGCAGGTGGCCGTGCTGCCGCTGGCCGACCGTCACAACGAGGCGGCGCACGAGCTGGCGAAGCAGCTGAAGGCCGCGGGCGGCCGCATCGAGGTGTACGACCAGAACGAGCCCATGCGCGTGAAGATCGCGAAGGCGCAAAGCCAGAAGATCCCGTACATGGTGGTGCTGGGCGACAAGGAGATCGAGAACGGCACGGTCAGCGTGCGCGAGCGCCACGAGGGCGACCTCGGCGCGTGGCCGGTCGAGCAGCTGGTGGAGAAGCTGCGCGAGGCCGCGCTGTAGACGCTTGCTCCCCATCCTCCGCGTGACAGCGACCTCGGCAGCGTGCCGGGGTCGCTTTCTTTTTCACGGTTGCGTACTATATCGGCTTCCGATATACTGACTATATCGGAAGCCGATATAGTTTTGGAACGGAGGGAACCGTGGAATCGATCGCGCTGACCGAGGCGGTGTTCTACATCCTGCTCTCGCTCGACGAGCCGCTGCACGGCTACGGCATCATGCAAAACGCCGAGCGCCTGAGCAACGGCCGCGTGCGCCTGGCGGCGGGCACCCTGTACGGCGCGCTCGACACGCTGCAGAAACGGCGCTGGATCGAGCCGGCGCCCGGCGCAGGGTCGGGGCGCAAGAAGGAGTACCGGTTGACGGACGCCGGCCGCGATGCGGTGCGGGTCGAGCTCGACCGGCTGCGCGAGCTGGTGGGAAACGGCGAGGAGATCGTGGGGAGGTGGTCGGCATGAAGCGGGTCATGCACCGGCTGTTCTGGGCATGGGATTTCGACCGCGAGGAGGACTGGCTGAACGCCTGGGCCGCGCGCGGGCTGGCCCTCGTCGACGTATGCGGGATCCGCTACGTGTTCGAGGAGGGAGCGCCGGGGAAGTACGAGTACCGTCTGGAGCTGCTGGAGCATACGGCGGGCAACGCCGAGAGCCGCTGCTATCTGGACTTCCTGCGCGACTTGGACATCGAGTGCATCGGGTCGTACGGCCGCTGGACGTACCTGCGCCGCCCGCGCGATGGCGCGCCCTTTGACCTGTTCTCCGACATCGACTCCAAGATCGCGCATCTGCGCCGCATCGAGGTGCTGGTGCTGACCGTGCTCCTCGTCCAGGTGACGACAGCGGCGAGCCTGCTGCATAGAGGCGGTTTCCTGCCGGAAATGCTGCCGATCGCCGTGCTGTGGGCGGCGATCATGATCCTCATGGCGTGCGGGTTCGTCCGCATCGCCCGCAAGCTTCGCCGGTTGAAGCGCGAGCGCGCCGTGCGCGAGTAACTACGTCCTAGGTTGTCATCCTGAGCGCAGCGCCGCAAGGCGCGGAGTCGAAGGATCCCATGCGGCGACAGCGGAAAGCGCCACGGCTGGCGCCGCATGGGATCCTTCGCGTCCCCGCTGCGCGGGGCCTCCCTGCGCTCGCTTCGCGTGCTCGGGAGTTTGACAGTCCACTGGACTGCCAAATGCTGCGCTCGCTCGGGATGACGAAGGGGGCGCTGGTTCAGCCCAGCCAGAGGCGATAGATGGTGGGCGGGTCGTAGTCGGCCAAAGCGACGCAGAAGCGGGACGGGTCGATGTTCTCGTAGGCCGCCGGATCGCGGAACGTGTTCTCGTAGATGAGGGACGGTACGGTCCAACTGCGCGTTTCTCCGGGCTCGAGCACGTTCCAATCGTCAGGCAAGTGCTTTTCCACGAGGCCGCGCTCGGAGGATTCGCCGTACAGCTCTTCAAACAAGTACTTGTCGTTGCCTATCCCGTTTTCCAGCGTGTCGTTCGCTCCGTTGGCGTCCTCGCTCCATAGAACGAAACGGGGGAGCGTTTGGGCATGATCGCTTGTGTTCGTCATCGCGATATCGACGAGCAGTACCTTGCATGCGTGCTTGCGTGCCTCGGTGTAGCCCGTCGTCTCCGCATAATGAGGGTACCACTCCGCGAAAGCCTCCAGCGAGACCGTCTTGAGTCCCTGTGCGGCGAACTCGATGCCGCTGGAGTCGTAGAGGTACGATTCAGACGCGAGGCGTTGCTCGCGCTCCTCGTCGGACCAGGAGCTCCGTTCATCCTCGCTGACGCTGAACCATTTACCCCAGGTCAATCCATCGGTTTTGTAAGTTTGCCCGAAGGGGATGTCGACAATCCCTTCTGCGACGTATCGGCTGTTTCCGCTGGCTTCGATGGACGACGCGTAGCTCTCGTCTCCGACGGTCAGCTCGCGCGGCTCGCCGGGGGCGAACTGGAAGGCGAACCAGACGAACGCGCAGGTGGCCGCCCCGATGCAGGCGGCGCCGATCAGGGTCCGTGCGATTCTGCTGCGTGCTGCGCTCATAAGGCTCTCCTTCTTCGTGTTCTTCTGCATCCAACCTAGCACGACCCTCGGCGATGCGGCAATGATGAAGTTTTTCATCACCGGTTCTGCCGGCCGCGCCGGGCGGCTTGCGCTATGCTGGGACGATCCAAGCGGCAAAAGGGAAGGGGCGGCGATGGTTTCGTGGTTGACGGTGGCGGTGCTGGCGCTGACGTGCGTCGTGTACGCCGCGTTCTGCGCGGCGGTGGTGCGGGCGTTTTTCCGCACGCGCGTCAACCGCACGGCGTATCGGGCGGCGGGCGCGTGGGCTGCCTGCTTCGGCGTGACCCTTGTCGGATCGCTTATGGCGCTCGATACGCGGGGCGTCGATGCGGCCGCGACGTTCGCCGCCTGCGCGTGTCTCTTGTCGTTCCCGTCGTGCCTGCTGCTCGAGCGCCGCTGGCGCAACCGCGACATGGCCGCTGCCGTGGCTTATCTGCGGCTCCATCGGCCGGCTCCCCGACCTGCAACGCCGGCTGCCGCGCCGGGGTCGGAATGGGGCACCGGCCTCGACGCCACTTGCGCGCGCCTCGCGCGCTCCTACGACCTGACGCGCCGCGAGGAGGACGTGCTGCGCCTGCTCATGGAGGGCCGCACGTTCGCCGAGGCCGCCGACGAGTTGGTGGTGTCGCTCAACACGGTGAAGAGCCACGTGCGCCGCATCTACGCGAAGATGGGCGTCAACGGCAAAGCCGATTTGCTGGAAAAGGTGTCATCGGCCATCTAGCCCCAACTGGGGCGCGCGGGACGGCTGCGCTTGGTGTACCATACGTTGGACGAAACGGCGCGGCGACGGCGGGGAGGTGCGCGCATGGCGCAGAGGGAACTTGCGAGCTATCGGGATAAGCTCGCTCAGACGAACAGGGAGGCGAAGGCCACGGCGGCAGCGCTGGCCGTCATCGTGGCGGTGTGGCTCGTGGGCGGGTTCGGGCTCGCAGGCTTCGACGTCCAGCTGTTCGGCACGCCTTTGTGGATAATCGCGGGGTGCATGGGCACATGGGTCGCCGCGGTCATCGCCGCCATCGTGCTGGCGCGGTTCGTGTTCGCCGACTTCCCGCTGGACGACGAGGAGGGCCTCGATGGGTAACCTCGCCGCGCTCGTCCCCGTCGCGCTGTTCCTCGCGTTCGCCGTAGGGCTCAGCGTGGTCGTGCGCCACCGCACGCAGAGCGCGTCGGACGGCGGCGGCTTCGTGAAGGAGTACTTCATCGGCAACCGCGGCCTGGGCGGCTTCGTGCTGGCCATGACCACCATCGCCACGTACGGGTCGGTGAGCTCGTTCGTGGGCGGTCCGGGCCAGGCGTGGAGCATCGGCTTCGGCTGGGTGTACATGGCCGTGGTGCAGGTGACGGCGCTCGTTCTGCTGTACGGCATCGTGGGCAAGAAGATGGCGCTCATCGCGCGCAAGCTCGATGCGATCACGGTGGCCGACGTCATCCGGGCTCGCTACGGATCGAACGCGCTCGCGAACTTGTCGGCCGCCATCGTCGTCGTGTTCTTCGGCGCCACCATGATCGCGCAGTTCGTGGGCGGTGCGAAGCTGTTCGAGGCCGTGACCGGCTACTCCTACGTGTTCGGCCTCGTGCTCTTCGGCGTTGCCGTGATCCTGTTCACCACCATCGGCGGCTTCCGCGGCGTGGCGCTGACCGATGCGCTCTGCGGCATCGCCATGCTCGTGGGCATCGTGGTCCTGGCCGCGGGCATCCTGGACGCCGGCGGCGGCTACGAGGCCATCATGGGCTCGATCGCGCAGAATCACCCCGAGATGCTGGAGCCCACGTCCGGCGGCAACATGCCGCCGTCGCTGTACCTTACCCAGTGGCTACTCGTGGGCGTGTTCACGTTCGTCCTGCCGCAGTCGGTGGTGCGCACGATGGGGTACAAGGACGTGAAATCGCTCCACCGCGCCATGATCGTGGGCACCGTCATCATCGGCGCCATGATGATCGGCGTCACGGCGCTCGGCGTGTTGGCCGCCGGCGTGCTCACCGAGGATCTGGCGGCCTACGGCGGCAGCGTGGACAACATCATCCCGCTGGCCATCTCGCGGACGTTGCCGCCGGTGCTGGCGGGCATCGCCATCATAGGGCCGGTGGCCGCCTCCATCTCCACCGTGTCCTCGCTGCTTATCTCGTCATCCTCGGCGCTGGTCAAGGACGTGTGGATGCATTACGCCGAAGCGCGCGGCCGCCGCATGGGGGAGCGTGCGCTGTCCGTGTCGAGCCAGGCGGTTACGCTGGGGCTGGGCGCGGTGGTGTTCGTGCTGGCCGTCGTGCCGCCCGACGTCATATGGAAGATCAACATGTTCGCCTTCGGCGGCCTTGAGACGGCGTTTTTCTGGGTGATGGTGTGCGGCCTGTTCTGGAGGCGGGCGAACCGGACGGGTGCGCTGTGGTCGATGGCGGGCGGTATGCTGGCGTATTGCGCAACGATGGCGCTCGGCTTCAAAGTGGCCGATCTGCATCAGATCGTCATAGGCATCGTCGTGGCTGGCGTGTGCATGGTCGCAGGCTCGCTGGCCGGCAAGCAGGCGCCGGCCAGCCGCATGGAGGTGTTCTTCCCTGATTGCGACAGCGGCGCGGAGGCTGCGAACGGGTCCTCGGCCCGCCGCGCGGGCTAGCGCCGCCGGCCGTCGCGTTCGTCGGGGTGCTCGTCGCGACGTTGTCGCGCGTCCTCGAACATCTGCCTGACGTCGTCTTCGCTCAGTCCCATCCGCTCTGCCGCACGACCCATCTCGTCCATGCGCCGACGGTACTCGCGCACAACGCGCTCGGCCATGCGACGCCGCCGCTCTTCGCGATGCTGCAGAGCCTGCGCCAGCAGCGGGTCGTCTCCGTCGGGACGGGCATCGGGTGCCAGCTCGCGACGCGCTATCTCCTGCGCGGCCAGGTCGAGCGCCTCGTCGATGGCGCGCTTGCGGGCCGAGCGACGTTGCAGCAGCGCCGCTTGCTCCTCCCAGGACTCGCCGTCTCGGCCGCGCTCCTCGCGCCGTGCCGCCAGCCGCTCGAGCGCCTCCTTGCGTGCCAGCATGCGCTCCAGCTCCCAGTGCTCGCGCAGGATGTCGCCGATGTCGCGCGGGTTGCGGCTGATCTCCTTCACGGCCTCGATGGGCTTCGCGTCGGCCACGCGATAAGTGAGCATGCCCATCAGCGGCATGAGGAACACGGTGATGGCTCCGGCGGCCACCAGCACGCTGGCCGTCTCCTGCGACATGGCGTTTGCGCTCACGGCTACCGAGGTCACCGCCACGATGATGGGCAGCGCCGTGGTGCAGTACAGGGCGATGGTCAAGCGGTTGTGCGTGGAGATGCTGCGCGTGTCCTTGCCGGTGGCGAGTGCGACGAATATGGGCACGGTGCGGATGAGCAGGAGCAGCACGATGAACCCGACCAGCACCACAGGCTGTTGGAACACGGCCATGAGGTCGATCTTCGCGCCCGAGGCGACGAAGAACACGGGAATGAGGAAGCCGTACGCCACGCCGTCCAGCTTATGCTCCAGCGCGTGATCGCCCTCGGGAATGATGTAGCGCAGCACGAACCCGGCGGCGAACGCGCCCAGCACGATGTCGAGGTCGAACGCCGCGGAGAGCGCCACCAGCCCCACCAGCAGCAGCACGGTGACGCGCATCATGGTCTGGGAGGTGCCTTCCGCGTTCTCGGTGAGGAAGTTGAACAGCTTGTGCCCGGCCTTCTTCGCCTTCGCGGGAACGACGGCCGCCACCACGCACAAGGCGACGAACGCGAGCAGGATGAGAACGGTCTTCCATTCCGCGCGCGTGGACAAGAGCAGCGCCATGGCCAGCACCGGGCCCAGCTCGCCCCAGGTGCCGTAAGCGAGGACGGATTCGCCCACCTGCGTTCCCATGAGCCCGCGCTCCTTCAGGATGGGCATGAGCGTGCCCAACGCCGTCGTGGTCAACGCGATGGCGATGGCAACCGACTCGAGCTCGTTGGAAAACAGGCCGCTGGCGAAATGCACGAAGAGGAACGCCAGGACGATGGATACGCACCAGGTTGCCAGCCCGCGCTTGCCCTGGCTCCCGGTGAGGCTCTTCGGATTGATCTCGTAGCCGGCTAGCAGGAACAAAAACGCCAGGCCGAGGTCGGACAGCAGCCCTACCGCGTCGGTGAGCACGATGGCGCCCGTCATGTTCGGCCCCAGCAACGCTCCGGCGATGAGCAGGAACACCGTCTCGGGAACCAGCTTGTTGGGGATGAGTTTGGCGACGATCGGGCAGGCTGCCGCGACGAGCGCGATGATGGCGAGCGAAACGAGGTCGACGGTCATAGGTTGCCTTTCGTGCATGTTTGGCATAGGTGCAGGTAAACGTTGCTATTGTACACCCTCGGCTCCGCGCTGATCGTGGTATGCTAACGGACACGCAAAGCGCATCGGTTCGCTCGTCCGTTGAAAGGAACGCCCATGATCGTGACCACTACCCCCTCCGTCGAAGGCTACCGCATCACCGGCTACTACGGCATCGTGTTCGGCGAGGTTATCACCGGCATCAACTTCCTGCGCGATTTCGGCGCGGGCATCCGCAACATCGTGGGCGGCCGCAGCGAGGGCTACGAGCAGGAGCTTCTGCAGACCCGCAACGAGGCTCTGCAGGAGCTGGAGCAGCGTGCGGCCTCCATGGGCGCGCACGCCGTGGTGGGCGTGGACATGGATTACGAGGTGCTGGGTCAAGGCAACATGCTTATGGTGACCGCCTCCGGCACCGCCGTGACCCTCGAGCAGGCGTAAGGGGCCGACGCGATGGGCGCAGCGAGGCGAAACGCAGGGCACGCGGGGGGTGCGCGGGATGCGAAGCGCGCGCCCCGCCGCGCCCCCTCGGCGTTCAAGCGGCAGGCGTACTTTGCGCTCGAGGACGTGCGGCGCGGCAACGCCGTCGCGCGCATCGTGGGCATCGCGCTGTTCGCGCTCATCGTCGCGAACGCGATCCTCGTGTTCGCCGAGACGCAGCCCGGCATCCCGGCCGGGGTGTCGGCGGCGCTTCTGGCCTTCGGGCTGGCGTCCAGCGTGTGCTTCGGCTTGGAGTACGCTGCGCGCCTGTGGACTGCCGACCTCGTCCATCCCGACGCATCGCCCGCTCGCGCACGCATGCGCTACGCGCTGTCGCCGATGGGGATCATCGACCTGCTGGCCTTCGCGCCCGGTTTGCTCGTGCTGTTCGTGCCCGTGTCGTCCCCCATGCTGAACGCGGCTCGCATCGTCCGCCTCGTGCGCCTTATCAAGCTGTCGCGCTACATGCGCGGTCTGCGCTCCATCGCGTGCGTGTTCCGAAAGCGCCGCCCGGAGATCGTGGCGGCATTCATGGTGCTCGCCCTGCTCACCGTAACGGCCAGCGTGCTCATGTACGAAATCGAGCATCCCGTGCAGCCCGAGAAGTTCGACAGCGTGTTCACGGGCATGTACTGGGCGATGACCACCATCACCACCACGGGCTACGGCGACCTCGTGCCCGTCACGGCCGCCGGGCGCCTCGTCGGCTTCTGCACGATGCTCCTGTCAATCGGCGTGGTGGCCATTCCGGCCGGCATCTTCTCAGCTGGGTTCGTGTCCGAGTTCCGGGCTCAGGATGCGCGCGACCGGCTCGATGCCGACGCGTTGCAAGGAGGCTTCGACGAGCGCGCTGCGGAAGGCGGGCCGGCCGAAGGCGGGGAAGCGGACCGCGACGCCTAGGGAGCCTGCGTTCCCGTCAGACCCTCTGGAGCGCCGCACCCGCGCGCCTGGTCCCCGCGCGCCTGGTCCGTCCGCGTGTGATTTTTCGGCACGCGGCACCTGCGCGCGGCCAAGATGCTTCGCGTGAAACATTTGCTCTCAAGCGCCCGATTGCTTCACGTGAAATAATCGGGCGCGTCGAAGCGGGGTGCAGGGTGGAGCCCGTGTTGGCATAGGCTCTACGGCGGGTCGCCCGTGCCCCCGCTCGCGTCGCCTCTGCATGCCTCTGCATGGCAGAGATTGCACGCTATGCACGATTCGCCGCCATCGCCGTTTCTTCCGACCTGGGTTTTCTTCCTACGCCTTTGACGACGGACCCAAATAATCGTGCATAGCGTGCAATCTCTGCCATCCCGCTTGCCAGCCTGTCGTCAGGCCGATGCTGAAGCGAGCCCATTCGCGTCGGACGCGACGGCTTGCCCTCCCGCCCCGCGCGCCCCGCGCTCCGCCCGCGAGTCCCGCGCGCCCTGCGCTTTGCCTGCCCGTCCCGCGCGCCTCGCGCTCCGCCCGCGAGTCCCGCCCCCGCATGCCGCGAAAGAGGGGGCACCGGGATCGAGCCGCCCTTGGCGAACCGCTAGAAACGGCGAAGGATCCGAATGTTTCACGTGAAACATCTGTTCTCAAGCACCAGATTGTTTCACGTGAAACATTTGAGCGCATCAGGGTGCCTCGAGGCGAGGAGGGGTCGGAGCCGGATCGCGTCGCCCGCGCGGGCTCCGCCGGTTCTGCGCATCCGTGGTGCGGTGGGGGCGCGGGCGCGGTTCTACACGGGCGCGAGCGCGACGCGACGTCCTGCGGCTTCGATGCGGGCGAGAGCGTGGCGCGACGTCCTGCGGCTTCGGCGCGGGCGCGCCGCTGTGCGCCGGACAACTGCGCGGGAAGAGGGCCACATGCGCAGGCCGTTCGTGCGAACGGGACGCCTTGCGATGCGGGTGCGCTGAGCCGGCCTTTACGCCTCCAGGTACGCCTGGAGCGCGGGCCAGCGACGGGCCGCTTCGGCGTAGCCCTGCTCGTAGAGCGCGAACAGCTTGTCGGCGTCGCGCTCCATGCTGCCCACGGTAACCGGCTCGGGAGGCCTGATGAGGAACAGCTTTCCGGCATCGTGCAGGCGAGGCAGCGCGCGGTACGTGCGGTTGTACTCGTAGTGGCGGTGCTGCAGGCGCTCGAGGTAGTGGGGGTACAGTCCATAGCGCTGGCGCAGGATGGCCATGAGCTTGTTCGGTCCTTTCACGTAGTCGGTCGCCTGCGTGAGCACCACGATGTGCTTGCGCGCGCCCGTCAGCATCGAGTACATAATGGGCACGCTGTCGCAGGTGCCGCCGTCCAGCAGCAGCTTGCCGTCGACGTCCACGATCTGGCTGACCAGCGGCATGGACGACGACGCGATGAGGTAGGGCAGGTCGGCCAGCGAGTCGGCGAAGGGGTGGTAGTCCGCCTCGCCGGTGACGAGGTCGCTGGAAACGGCGATCAGCTGCATGGGCGACTGGTCGAACCCGGCGTAGTCGAACGGCTCCAGGCGGTTGGGGATCTCGTCGAAGGCGAACTCGCGCCCGCAGGCGTTGCCGGTGCGCACGAAGCTCTTCATGGACAGATAACGCCAGTCGTCGCAGTACTTCGTGTTGAGGTAGCACGTGCGGCCGTCTTCGCCGGCCACGTAGTTGTAGCCGCACAGCGCACCCGCCGACACGCCGATGACGCGCTCGCAGAACAGCTTCTGATCCATGAAGAAGTCCAGCACGCCGGCCGTGAACTGGCCGCGCATGGCGCCGCCTTCCAGCACGAGGTTCACCGGGACGGTGCCGTGTCCGCGCCAAGCGGGCACGTGCGACGATGCGGGCGAGGAGGCGGGTGCTGCGAAGGCGTGCTCGGTCGTTTCGCTCATGCGGGTTCCTTTCTGTGGGTCGTCTCCGATTATATCTCAGCGCGCCCGCCCCTCGAGCATTCGCAGGCAAGACGTGCAACAAGGCCGCCGTCTGTGGAGCAACGATGGAGGAGACCGTCCTCGACGACCGTTCACCGGGCGAAAATGTCGGGAATGTCGAGATTCATGCTCCGAACCGTAACAATTTGATGCACAGTTGAGCAAACGCGTTTACAATACGATGCGAACAAGAATTGCCGCGGGTGAGAGATGCGCGCGGCCCCTACAAAGGAGGCTTTAACATGAGCGAGGTCGTTTCTTCTTCCGATTTCCAGTCCAAGGTGCTTGATGCGCAGGGTCCCGTTCTCGTGGACTTCTTCGCCACGTGGTGCGGTCCGTGCAAGATGCTCGCGCCCACGCTCGACGAGGTTGCCGCCGAGACGGCCGGCAAGGCAGCCGTCTACAAGCTCGACATCGACCAGAGCCCCGACATCGCGCAGAAGTACGGCGTCATGAGCGTGCCCACTCTCATGGTGTTCGAAAACGGCCAGGTGAAGAACCAGGCCGTGGGCGTGCAGCCCAAGCAGAACATCCTCTCGATGATCGGCTAGCTTCTTCCTCGGCCTGAGGCGGCGAAGCCCTCTCCGCTCGGAGGGGGCTTTTTTGCGCCCGCATGCCGGATGTCGCCCGGGCTTACCGGTCGTCTGCGGGATCGCGCGGCGTTTCCCCCACCACCCAGGCGCGATGGCAGTCCCAGCGTCCTGTTTCGTCCGATGCCGTCAGAAGGTAGTTTCCCACCACCGCCTGAGGCTCGATGCCTTGGCGGGAGGCTTCGGCGAACAGCGCGGCGGCGTTGCTGGCGTCGGCAGTGGGGGACACTTTGAGCAGGCACTCCCGGCAGGTCGTCTCGTCGTGAGCGCTCGATCGGCGCCAAAGCACGGCACCGTCCTGCGCGCCTGCGTCCACGGCCGACTCGTAAACCTCGTCAGGCTTGTCCGCAAAGACGACCACCCCGTAGCGCCAGGGCTCCTCCACGAGCAGCTTCCAGGGAGCCGCGGCATCGTAGTCGATGGCGCTCAGGCTGCCGATGGCCGGGGAGCCGGGCTGCATGCCCGCCCGTCGCAGCTCCTCGGCTTTCGCGTTGAGCGCGCGCTGGCGGGCGAGGCGCGCCTTCGTGGCTTCCAGCTCGGCGATGCGCTGCTCGACGCCGTCCTCGGTGCGCGCGAGGGCCTCGTCCAGGCTGCGCGCCGAAAGCGCTCGGTACCCCCGCAGCTCCTTGACCGGCACGCCCAGTTTGCGGTAGAACGCGATCTCGCTGGCCTCGATGAGATCGTGCAGCGAATACTGGCGGTAGCCGTTCGCTTCGCCCCGTCCGGCTTGCACGAGGCCCTCGCTTTCCCAATAGCGCAGCGTGGAGGAGGCGACGCCCAGGTAGCGGGCTGCTTCTTTGATGTCGTAGAGGCGGGGCAAGGTCATGGGCGCGTTCCTTATCGATGGTCTGAAGATTCGGCGAATCCCGCACATTGCGGGCTTTACCTTAAAGCAGCTTTAAGGTTTAGAGTACCATGCGGAAAAAATCTCAGCAAATTGCATATCGGAGCGACATGACATGATTACTAGAGGCATGCTCAAAGAGTATTTGAAATACATCGTCCCCACGATGATCACGTTCACGCTGGGCGGCGTGTACAGCATCATCGACGGCGTGTTCGTGGGACACGCGGTAGGAGACGCGGGCCTGGCCGGCATCAACGTAGCCTTCCCGCTGGTGGCGTTCATCATGGCCGTGGGCACGGGCGTCGGCATGGGCGGCGGCGTGATCTCGTCCATCGCGCGCGGCGCCGGAAACGAGGCGAAGGCGCGGCGCGCCATGGGCACCACGCTCACGATGCTCGCGCTGTCCGCCGTGCCCATCATGGCGCTGCTGTTCACGCTGGCGACGCCCATTTGCGAGCTTTTAGGAGGCCAGGGCGAGACGCTGGCGCAGGCGGCGGCGTACACGGGCGTCATCGCCTGGGGCGTCCCGTTCCAGATCCTCGTGACCGGCTGCACGCCGCTTATCCGCAACCAGGGGAAAGTGGCCTACGCGATGGCCGTGCAGGTGTTCGCCGGCTTGATGAACGTGGCGCTTGACTACGTGTTCGTCATCTTGCTGGGCATGGGCACCGCCGGTGCGGCGGCGGCCACCGTGGTCTCGCAGGTTTCGGCGTTTCTGCTGGTGCTGGGCTTTTTCCTGAAAAGGGAGAACCGCATCGCCGTGGCCGACTTGCGTCCCGACCGGCATATCGCGCTGCATGCGCTGCGGTTGGGGCTGGCGCCGTTCGGGCTGACCCTTTTGCCCGAGGCCACGGTGGTGGCCATCAACGTGAACCTGTCGATGTACGGCGGCGAGCAGGCGCTGGCGGCCTACGCAGTGGTGTCGTACACCGCCTGCGTCATCCAGATGCTCATCCAGGGCGTGGGCGACGGCTCGCAGCCGCTCATCTCCAAGCACTACGGCGCGGGCGACGCCGACGGCGTGCGCCGCTTCCGCAACACGAACTACCTGATCACCATCAGCCTGGGCGTGTTGGGGTTGGCGGCCATGTACCTGCTGCGGAATCAGGTGCCGCTGCTGTTCGGGGCGTCCGACGAGACGGCAGGGCTCATCGCGTACGCGCTGCCCGTCTTCTCCACCGCGTACGTGTTCTACGGGTTCACCCATGCGTCCACTTCGTATTTCTACGCGGTGGACGACGCGAAGGCGTCGAGCGCCATCGTGTACGGCGAGGCGCTGCTGGTCGTCCTCATCGTGTTCGGCGCGGCGCGCCTGTTCGGGCTCGACGGCATCTGGCTGTCGGTGACCGCCGTGCAGATGGTGCTGTCCGTGGCGGCCGCCGCTCTGCTGCGCTACCGTCATCGCGCGCGTCGGCCCGATCGCGCGGCAGAGCCCGCGGCAAGCGAGGCCTGCTAGCGGGCGCCCTGTCATCCTGAGCGAGCGCAGGGAGGCCCCGCGCAGCGGGGACGCGAAGGATCCCGTGCGGCGCCAGCCGTGAGATTCCCCGCTGGCGCCGCACGGGATCCTTCGACTTCGCGGCTTCCGCTGCTTCGCTCAGGATGATGCGGGGTCGAGCTCTTGCTCGACGAGGGGCTTGAGGTAGCCGTAGCCTTCGGCGTCCATGCGCGCGTAGGGCACGAAGCGCAGCGCTGCGCTGTTGATGCAGTAGCGCAACCCGCCCGTCTCGGCCGGGCCGTCGGTGAACACGTGGCCGAGATGAGCATCGCCCGCACGGCTGCGGACCTCGGTTCGATAGGTGCCCAGCGTCCGGTCGAGGCGCTCGGTGACCACCTCGCGCGCGATGGGGCGCGAGAAGGCGGGCCAGCCGCATCCGGCATCGAACTTGTCGGCCGAGGAGAACAGCGGCTCGCCGCTGGTCACGTCCACGTAGATGCCCGGTTCGAACGTGCGGTCGTAGGCGTTGCGGAAGGGCGGCTCGGTAGCGTTCATGCGCGTAACGCGGTACTGGTCGGCCGACAGCATGCGGCGCAGCTCGTCGTCGGAGGGGGCGGCGTAGCCCGCCTCGCGGATGAGCGCGTCCACGTCCGCATCTGCAAGGCCGTCTTCGTTGCGCGGCCCGTCTGCGCGACGCGACACGGACGGCGCGGGGATGTCCTCGCGCTCGACCGCGCCCGCCGTCGCGGCGCCCTCGCCCAACGCGAGCGGTTCGCACAGCCCGTCCACCTGCACGCAGGCCCGGCCTTCCTCGAGTCCCATGCGCTCGGCGAACGCGTCGGCGCTGCGAACGTCGATGTGGCAGTAGCCGCCCGGGTTCTTCTCGAGGTAGTTCTGGTGGTACTCCTCGGCGGGGTAGAAGCCGTCGAGCGGCTCCACCTCGGTGACGATGGGGCTCGTATAGCGCGCCTGCTGGCGCAGCAGCGACGCCTCGATGGCGGGCAGGTCGGCCTCGTCGGTCCAATAGATGCCCGAGCGGTACTGGGTGCCGCGGTCGTTTCCCTGACGGTCGACCGACGTGGGGTCGATGGCCTCGAAGAAGGCGTCCAGCAGCACGTCGGTGGGCAGCACGCGCGGGTCGTAGGTTACGGCCACGGTTTCGGCGTGACCCGTGTTCCAGCGACATACGTCGTGATAGCTGGGGTTCTCGGTGGAACCGTTCGCGTAGCCGACGACGGTTCCGCGAACGCCCGGCAGTCGTTTCAGATAGGCTTCGAGCCCCCAGAAGCATCCTCCGGCAAGATACAGGGTGCGTAGCTCGGCGGGGGTTTCGCTCCCTGCCGAATCCGCGTTCGTCATGTTGCTCGCGTGATTCATGCCCGGTCCTTTCGATAGCGATCGCATTCATGGTAGTGCGGAGGGGGCGGACGCGGGGCGCATGCTGGAATCCGTCACGCATGCGTTGCCGGTCGCGCTCCGTTCCTGCCGTTTTAGCGCATATTGGTGCCAAGTTTGTGACATTTAGGCGACGTACCTTATACTTACACTCGGAAAACACGGATACCCGCGAAACCAGGAGGCATGCATGACCGAGGAAACCGCGAGCAACGAAACATCTGCCGCGTGCAAGGCGGCATCGACGAACGACGTCATCGACGTCGCCGTCATCGGAGCCGGTCCGGCCGGGCTCACGGCGGGACTGTACGCCGCGCGCGCAGGCTTGAACGTGGTGCTGTTCGAGCGCATCTCGCCGGGCGGACAGCTTGCTCAGACCGAGCACATGGAGAACTACCCGGGCTTTCCCGAGGGAACGGGAGGCTTCGAACTGGCCTTCGCCATGAAGCAGCAGGCCGATCGTTTCGGCGCGAGCAACGTCGGCGAAGAGGTGGTGTCGGTCGACTTCACCCAGAACCCGAAGGTTCTGACCACCGCGTTCAACGAGTACCGCGCCAAGAGCGTGATCATCGCCACGGGCGCGCGCCCGCGCAAGCTGGGACTCGAGCTGGAGGAGGACCTGCAAGGGCGCGGCGTGTCGTACTGCGCCACGTGCGACGGCAACTTCTTCCGCGACAAGGAGGTCATGGTGGTGGGCGGCGGCAACACGGCCGCGGGCGACGCCATCTATCTGTCGCGCATTTGCAAGAAAGTGTACCTCGTGCACCGGCGCGACAAGCTGCGCGCCACGGCCATCTACCACAAGCGCCTGGAGGACCTGCCGAACCTCGAGTTCGTGTGGAACGCCGTGCCCCGCAAGCTCGTGGCCGACGAGGGCAAGCTGGCCGGCGTGCGCCTCGAGATGCTCGAGACGGGCGAGGAGCGCGACATCGCCGTGGACGGCCTGTTCGTGGCCGTTGGCACCGAGCCCAACACCGAGTTTCTGGGCGGCGCGCTGCAGTGCGACGAAACGGGATACATCGTGGCCGATGAGTCGTGCGCGACCGAGGTGCCCGGCGTGTTCGCCGCGGGCGACGTGCGCACGAAGTTCCTGCACCAGGTGGTGACCGCCGTGTCCGACGGCGCCGTCTGCGCCGAAGAGGCCGCAGAGTATCTGGCGATCTAGGATAAGATGCGGATCGACGGTCGATCTGCTATCATAAACCAGTTACAGCATAGGCGCCCGCTCCGCATGCTTGGAGCGGGCGTTCTTGGCGCGCGGGGCGCGCGAGCACGGGAACCACGTCGAAAAGGACAGCACCCATCATGCAGGATAACGATATGCGCGAGAAGCTGACGAAGATCATCGAAGCCTACGAGGATGTGCAGGCGAAGATGGGCGATCCGGCAGTCCTCGCAGATCAGAAGGAATACAACCGCCTGGCCAAAGAGTACGCCAACCAGGGTCCTCTGGCGAAGAAGGCGCGCGAGTACGTGCAGGCGGCCGACGATCTGGCCGAAGCCAGGGAGATGCTGGCCGATCCGGACATGAAGGAATTCGCGTTGGAGGAAATCGCCGGCATCGAGGCGAAGCTGCCGGCGCTCGAAGAGGATATCAAGTTCATGCTGATCCCGGCCGACCCGGCCGACGACAAGGACATCATCGTAGAGATCCGCGCAGCTGCCGGCGGCGACGAGGCGGCCATCTTCGCGGGCGAGCTGTACAAGATGTACGAGCGGTTCGCGAGCGCGCAAGGCTGGAAGACCGAGACGATGGACATGTCGGCCTCCGAAGCCGGCGGCTTCAAGGAGATCCAGTTCAAGGTCAAAGGCGACCACGTGTACTCGGTCATGAAGTTCGAGAGCGGCGTGCACCGCGTGCAACGCGTTCCGAAGACCGAGAGCCAGGGCCGCATCCACACCTCCACGGCCACCGTGGCCGTGCTGCCCGAGGCCGACGAGGTGGAGGTCGAGATCAACGAGAACGATCTGCGCATCGACGTGTACCGCGCCGGCGGCCCGGGCGGCCAGTGCGTGAACACCACCGACTCGGCCGTGCGCATCACGCACCTGCCTTCGGGCCTCGTGGTGCAGTCGCAGGATCAGAAGTCGCAGCTGCAGAACAAGATCGCGGCCATGGCCGTGCTGCGCGCCCGTCTGTACGAGAAGATGTTGGCCGAGCAGCAGGCCGCCGAGGGCGCGAAGCGCCTCGCGCAGATCGGATCGGGCGACCGCTCCGAGAAGATCCGCACGTACAACGGCCCGCAGGACCGCGTGACCGACCACCGCATCGGCTTCAACGGCACGTACAACGGCGTGCTTCTGGGCGACGGCCTGGGAGACGTGATCACCGCTCTGCAGGCCGCCGACCGCGCGCAGAAGCTGGAAGCCGCGGTCTAGATTGAACGACATCTGGACCATTCAGGCCGCCCTTGATTGGACGGTGGGCTACCTCGAGCGCAAGGGCGACGAGAACCCGCGGCTGTCCGCGCAGTGGCTGCTGTCCGAAGCGACCGGCCTTTCCCGCATCGAGCTGTACGCGAATTTCGAGCAGCCGCTGTCGATGGAGGAGCGCGATGTGCTGCGCGCCTACGTCACGCGCCGCGGCAAGGGCGAGCCTCTGCAGTACATCACGGGCGAGGTCGGATTTCGCCATATCACGGTGAAGGTTCGCCCCGGCGTGCTGATCCCGCGCCCCGAGACCGAGGTGCTGGTCAGTGAAGCCTTGGCGCTGCTGCCGGCGGCGCCGAAGCGGGTGGCGCAGCATGCATGGCCGGAAGACGACCTTCCCCCTGTCCCTTGGCCGGAAGGCGAAGCCGGGGAGCAACGCCCCGAGCGAACGGCCGACCAGGGCGTCGCCGAGGATGAATCGACGCCGGCCGTCGCCTCGGGTGAACCCGCTCCCGAGCCCCCCGAGCTGCTCGTGGCCGACCTCTGCACCGGTTCCGGCTGCATCGCCTGCTCCGTCGCCTACGAGCATCCGCTCGCGCGCGTGGTGGCGACCGACATCGTGCCCGAGGCCGTCGCGCTCGCTCGCGACAACGTGGCTGCCCTCGAGCTGGGCGACCGCGTCGAGGTGCTGTCGTGCGATCTGGGCGAGGGCGTCGATCCTACGCTCATGGGCGCGTTCGACCTCGTGGTGTCCAACCCGCCGTACGTGCCCACGGCCGTCATGGACGATATCCCCCGCGAGGTGGCCGAATTCGAGCCTGCGCTCGCGCTCGACGGCGGCGCCGACGGGCTTGACGTGCTGCGCCGCCTGCTTCCCTGGTGCCGCCGCGCCCTCAAGGAGGGCGGCGGCTTCGCCTTCGAGCTGCACGAGACCTGCCTGGACGAGGCCGCCCGCCTTGCCGAAGAGGCCGGCTTCTCCGATGTTCGCGTCACGGCCGATCTCGCCGGGCGCCCCCGCGTCCTCACCGCCCGAAAGCGCGCCGTGTAGACGGATCTTCGGGGCGGCGCGGTTTCCGTGCGAGCCCCGGCGCTTCCGGCAGGACGCGGCGTCCCGCGCGGGCAGGACAGGCTTATGCGCTGCCGGTTGCACGGTTTCGCCCTCGGATGTGCGGCAAAAACGAGGTTTTGGCAGTCATCGGCCGGTTCCCAGCTCCTTCTTCGAAGGATGCCGAAGCGAAACCCCAGGTCGCGGTTCGCGATCCCTGCAAAACGCGGTGTCCGGGCGGGTCGTCGGTGCCAAAACCTCGATTTTGCTGCACGTGACCCCAGCGAAACGGTGCGCGAGGCCCGTCGGCGCCGCCTCCGCGCAAAATCGGCGCTCGTGGAACCCGCCGGAACTGCCGAACCCGCGCCGAACCCGCCGAGATCGCTGCTGCGAGCGTCCGTCCGTCCCGGACGCTCGCGCGTGGACGGCTATAATAGGACGAAACCTACGAACGGAGGGCTTCCATGCTTGAACGCAACATCCTCGACGACAACCTGACGCTTTCGGCCTACGTGCTGCGCCAGCGGCTGGAAGGTCGCGAACCGACGATCGGCCTCGTGCTGGGTTCGGGCCTGAATCCGCTGGCGAACGAGATCGCCGATGCGGCGAGCATCCCCTACGCGGAGGTGCCGCGCATGAAGACGAGTACGGCCGAAAGCCATGTGGGCCGCTTCGTCTGCGGCACGCTGGGCGGCAAGTGCGTGCTGGCCATGCAGGGTCGTCTGCACGCCTACGAGGGGAACAGCGCCCAGGAGGTGGCCTACCCGGTGTGGCTCATGGAGCGCCTGGGCGTGCGCACGCTTATCACCACGAACGCGGCCGGTGCGCTCAACCCGAACTACGAGGTGGGCGATTTCTGTATCATGGCCGATCAGATCAATTTCACGGGGCGCAATCCCATCGCCGCGCCCGACCCGGCGAACTTGTCGGACCGCTTCTTCTCCATGCTGGACGCGTTCGACCCCGAGCTGCGCGCCATCGCCCACGACGTGGCGGCCGAGCGCGGCGTGCGGGTGCGAGAGGGCGTGTACCTGGGCGCGCTCGGACCCAGCTTCGAGACGCCGGCCGAGATCCGCATGTTCCGTTCGTGGGGCGCCGATACGGTGGCGATGAGCGTGTGCGAGGAAGTCATCGCCGCGCGGCACGTGGGGATGCGCGTGCTGGGCATCTCGCTGGTGTCGAACATGGGCTGCGGCATCGAGGGCGCAAGCCCCACGGGACTCGAGGTGCTGGACGTGGCGAAGACGCGCGAGGGCGATTTCTCGCGCCTGATCACGGGCATCGTCGAGCAGCTGTAGTAGGAGAGGGGGAGCCGCTGCGAAGGAAGCGGCTGTGAAGGGAGCGCCGGCGCGAGCGGCTGCGCATGCGCCGGCGCTCCGTGCTGGCGCCTTACGCCTCCAGCAGTAGATCCCCTTCGGCGATGAGGCCGGCCTTGCGCATGAGCGCGCCCACGGCCCAGGCGATAAGCGCCGGCAGAACGAAGCAGACCAGCGCGAGGCCGATCCAGTCGAACGCGCCGGGCGCGGCCGCCCCGGCCTCCATGCCCGATATCCAGCCGGTGTACACGCCGATGGGGCCTACGAGCCCGCACGTTCCCATGCCCGATGCCACGGCGGGTCCGTTCTGGCTCAGCTGGAACACGCACGTGGCCACCGGCCCGGTGACGGCCGAGGCGACGATGGCCGGCACCCAGATCAGCGGCTTCTTCACGATGTTTCCCATCTGCAGCATGGAGGTTCCCAGACCCTGCGACAGCAGGCCGCCCCAGCGATTCTCGCGGAAGCTCAGCACGGCGAAGCCCACCATCTGGGCACAGCACCCTGCCAGCGCCGCGCCGCCCGCGAGCCCCGTCAGCCCGAGAGCGGCGCAGATGGCCGCCGACGAGATGGGCAGCGTCAGCGCGATGCCGATGACAACCGACACGATGACGCCCATGAAGAAGGGCTGCAGCTCGGTGGCCCACATGATGAACCCGCCCACCGACGAGGCCAGCGCGCCGATCCACGGTGCAGCCATCAGAGCCAGCCCGCAGCCTCCTAGGATGGTGACGGCGGGCGTGACGATGATGTCCACTTTCGTCTCCTTGGACACGGCCTTGCCCAGCTCGGAGGCGACCACGGCGACGACCAGCACGGCCAAGGGGCCGCCCGCGCCGCCTGCGTCGTTGGCGGCGAAGCCCACAGCGGCCAGCGAGAACAGCACGAGCGGCGGGGTGTGCAGCGCGTATCCGATGGCGATGGCCATGGCCGGCCCCGCCACGCTTTTGGCGAACGTGCCGATTTGGTTGAAGAACGCCAAGCCCGAAAGATCGCCCACGGTGCTCAGGATGGTGCCGATGAGAAGCGAAGCGAACAGACCCTGCGCCATGGCCGACAACGCGTCGATGGCGTAGCGTTGGAAAGTGACCTCGATATCCTTGCGCTCTAGAAACGCTGCGACAGTTGATGCCATGATACCCCGTCCCCCTTGGTTCGACCTGCATGTTCGTATGAGGAACCATAGTAGGCGAAACGGGCGGCGCGGGGAACCGTTGATTCCCGATCGGCGGCAATTCCGCCCGCGCGCGGCGCGTTTTGAAAGGAAAAACCCGGGCAGGAACCGTGCCATTCGGGACGCCCTTTTGAGCGTTTGGGGATGCGGGGCGCGAGGGGCGCGCATTCGGGTACAATCGGAGGCCGACTGAGACACCGAGAAGAGATGCGGGAAGCGAACCCTATGAACCAACGACTTGCATTGCACGTGCTGGCCAGCGGAAGCCGCGGCAACGCGGCCGTAGTCGAGGATACCGCCACGGGCAAGGGCGTGCTCGTGGATTGCGGCATCTGCAAGCGCGATTTCTTCGCGCGTTGCGACGAGGCCGGGTTCGATCCGGCGAACCTCGAGGCCGTCCTCATCACGCACGACCATACCGACCATACGAAGGGCCTCGGCGTGGTGCTGCGCGGCCTGGCGAAGCTGGGCATCGAGCCCGCGGTGTTCGCCGACGACGCCGTGCGCGCGGCCAGCAAGGAGATCATCGTGCTGGAGGGCGCATGCGACCTACGGGCGTTCTCCTCGGGCGACGCGCTGTCGCTGGCGGGCATGCAGGTGCACGCCTTCCGCACGTCTCACGACGCGGCATCGTCGTGCGGGTTCCGGGTCGAGGCCGACGGAGACGCGGTAGGGTTCATGACCGACACGGGTATCGTCACCGGCGAGGCCGACGAGGCGTTGCGCGATGTGCGCATCCTCGCACTGGAGAGCAACCACGATGTGCAGATGCTCAAAGACGGGCCCTACCCGTATCCGGTGAAGCGGCGCGTGGGCTCGGATACGGGCCACTTGTCGAACGTGCAGGCCGCAGACGAGCTGGAGGCGCTGTTGAGCGACGCGCTCGAGCAGGTGGTGGCCATGCATATCTCGCAGAACAACAACACGTACCGTCTGCCAGGCGAGGCGCTGACCGCCGTGGTTCGGCGCGCCGGGCATCCGGCAACGGTGCAGGTCGCGTATCAGACCATGCTGGTGAGCGCGCGCTGAGGCGCGCTCCGCTCAGGATGACAGGAGGGCCGGATCCTGAGCCAGCGCTACATGATCCGCTGCATGCGGGCGATCTGCGCGAAATAGACGATCGAGGCTACGACCTCGACGGCGATGATCGTGAGCACGCCGGCCGTGCTGATCTGCTCGAAGGCGTACAGCGCGAGCGCCGCCAAAGGCGCAAGCATGGAGAACGCCTCGAAGGCGCACAGTCCCGCTTTCCCGTTGATGGCCGCATTGCGCTCGTCGCCCTGCTCGATGATCTGCTGCGGCGTGGGCTTGTGGGCCAGCGCGAAGGCGCCGCAAACGAGCAGCGCGGCCGCGCATCCGGCGAAGCCCCACACGCCCTTCGCGGCGATGGGCAGGACCGAGGAGATCCCGCCGAGGTCGAGAGCCAGCGCGACGGCGACGATCGCGCAGGCGATTCCGATGGACAGCGTGAGGACAGCGGACTTCCTATTCATGGTCTTCCTCCTGGTAGATGAACACGTCTTCGATCTGCAAGCCGAAGCGGCGGGCTATTTTGAACGCGAGCAGGATGGAAGGGTTGTAGCGCCCCTTCTCGAGCGAGCTGATGGTCTGGCGCGACACGCCCAGCTCCAACGCGAGATCCTCTTGCTTGATGCCGCGCGCCTTGCGGATCTCCTCCAACCGGTTCTCCATGGCGCTCCTCTCCGATGCGAATATGTAAAGCTAGCTTTCCATCAAGTATAGACCCCTGCGCCAGCAATGTAAAGCATGCTTTCCATAAAAGAAAAGCGCGCCCATCGGGCGCGCTGAATGGCGGGGAGAGCGGCGGACTTTACGCGGCCGCCGTGTAGGACCAGAGGCCGGTGGCTTGCGAGATGATCTCGTCGAACGTCCAATGGCGGCTTGTCCGATCGCGGCTGAGCGGATCGACCACCGCCAGTTCGCCGTGCTCGTCGATGCCGGTGACCACGATGTAGGTGTCCGACGATCCGAACGAGCCTGCTTTCATGGAGGCGATGATGGGACGGTCTCCCACGAGCTCGCGTCGCATGGCCAACTCGTTCGCATCGATCTCTCGCGATGCGAGCCCTAGTTGGGCTGCGCCGTCGGTCAGGAGCCCGGTGGCTTCAACGGTGTCGGCATAGCCGCTGCTCTGCGAGAGGGAGGCCACTTCGACGGGCCCCATGCTGGCGTCCCCGGTGGCTTCGATGCGCACCATGGCCAGGCACAGCGGGGCGGCGCCCGCATCGCCGACGGTCCTCGATCCGTAGGGGCGATCGGCCCATTGCGGGTCGTCCTGATACAGGGTGGGCACGACGCCTTGTTCCCATGACGATCGAGGGGTGCTGAAGCCGTCTTCGGCGGTGGCGGCGTCGGCCGATCCTATGAGGGGAAAGGCTCCGTCGTCGATCGCGGCGGACAGGGCGTGCGCGGCGAAGATTCCGAGAAACGCAGACAGGACGGCGACGAGCACCATGGCGAACACCGCTTTGAGCATGCGCTGCGGCTCGACGCTTCGGCTTGCTTGGCTGGCGGCGGTGGTTGAGCTTGCGCATACGGGGCGCACCGTCTCGGAGGGAGCGTAGGTCCTGATGCAGGTGGAACGTTTCGGCGCGGATGCGTAGCGGATGCCGTGCGTGCGGTTCGGGAGGCTGCGGCGTTCCGTCGCGTACGGGTCGGAGCGGTAATCGGAGCTGGCGCTTTGGGAAACGAAATAGAGTAAGCCTCGATACGGCATGAACGCCTCCTTTCGGATAGAGGGGTGAAGATAGGTCGAACCGCTCCTCGCGCTCGGCGGGAAGCGGTTCTCGGGTTCGTTCGCGTGAGGCGAGTCTAGTCGCCGTATGGGGTTTCTCGTGCGAGCTGGGACGATCGTTTCCCCTCTATGGGCGATCGGTCAGCAATCCGACAAGTTATCGGCTGGGATGCAAAGGTATTCGAAATGATGGAGGTGCGCCGGGGAGGACGAGTTTCCGGCTTCGGTTACTCGATCACCCAGGTTCCGAGGAGGGCGAAGTGGTCCGAGCCCTGCACGTTGACGGTCTCGAGATCGCCGACGGACATACCGCTGTTCTTCGAGTACACGATGTGGTCGATCTCGATCATGGGCGGCACGGGAACCATGGCATAGTGGGGTTCCGACGGATACGTCATGTGGAAGCCTTCGCCCGCTTGCTCGGAGGCGTCCACCAGCGTGTCTCCCAGCATCTTGCGGTAGCGGGAGTGATCCCAGGTGGAGTTGAAGTCTCCCATGATCAGGTATTCATCGCTGTATCGGCGCAAGGTTCCCAAGTTGGTGAGGCTCTCGTTCCAGAAGCCGAGCGTGCCCGTCTTGGGCGATGTGGGATGCGCGCTGACGAGGCGCACCTCGTGGGATCCGGCGGTTATCGTGCAGGCCGGCACGGCAGATCCGGTGAGGGGCAAGATGCTTTCCGAAGCGTTGCGCATGGGCGCGAGCGTGTAGATGACGTTGACGCCGCCGTTGTCGCCCGCTCCTGCCAAGCCGATGACGCGCGAGGGCAAAAGCTCGTCCAGTCCGGCGGCGGAAAGCCGTTCGATCAGCGAGCCGCTGACCTCTTGCATGGCGAGTACTTCCACGTGCTGGTCGCGGACGATCGAGACGATCTGCTCGGCATCGGCGTTTCCGTTCTTCGTGTTGAGCGTCATCACGCGCATGACGGTGTCTCGCGGGGTGGTCTGCTCCGGGACGGCTTCGACCGCCTCCTCGGCGATGCGGGGCGCGGGCAAGAAGAAGCCGACATGCCACACGATCTGGCAGACAAGGCAGAGAACGGTGACGGCGGAAAGTACTTTCCGCCTGGTCAACGCTGCGATTATGAGAACGAGGACGCTGAGAAGGGCCAGCCACGGGATGAATGCTGCCGCCTCCGGGATGAGCCTGCCGTTGCTCAGGGCTGAAGGTGCGAAGCGTGCGGCCATGATGACGACAACGCATGCCGTGACCGCCCATAGCAGCGTCGATATCGCTATGCGGACGGGGGAGCGTCGGGGCCGCTGCGTCGAGGTCGTTTTGCTATGCGCCGGTGCCGGGTTCATAATCGCTCCTGCTTTGTTTTCGGATATTTGCAGATACCAATTTATCATCCGAATCGTCATCGTGTGACGGAAAATCGCCGCTCATCTTTCAAATGGCCATGAACGCCCGTTTCGGGCGCACGAACGCCTTTTCCGTCTGAGCGAGATGCGTCGGAAAGACGAGCGGCTGGCCGCATGCCTTGCAAAGCGACATCGAGACCTCGCGGCGTCCGTCAAGATTGAGATGATGGAGAAGCTTATAAATTATGGAGAACTCGGGGGGGGGGGGGGGGGGGGGGCTGTTCACTGTTGCACTTCCGGCGCTCTGCCGTTATCATCTTGTAAAACAACGCTGCGCGCCGAACGGGTTTTTGTTACATGTTACCGGTCTTTTGTGTCGAGGCGTCTTGCAATGACGTGAGCCTATGGTTAAATAGAGCGCGCTTTACAAACGAGTAACGGTTAGGGTACAAGTTTATGGGCTTTCCGGCTTCAACATATCGCTTCATCGATGAGCATGCAAGCTCGTCGACGGAGCAGTGCGCCCTGGCTCGCCCTGCTTCTGCAATCTGCGATGACATGCTGACCCAAAAACCGTCCGGGGGGGGGGGCAGTCTGAGAAAGACTGTCGCGAGCCGCATCGAATAGGCGGCGTCGCTCGCGCCGCGTCCGTCGGATGCGTCGTTCGAGAACCCCGCGTCATCAGGATCTCTCCAACTGAATCGATCGAGCCGCCCGTGCCTTCGCGCGGTCGGGCTCGCTATGTGCTGCAGGTGGTGCCGGGCAGGGAGCGCGCCGTGGCCGAGCGCGTCAAGGCGCTTGCCGGTCCGGAGCTGGTGCGCGACTGCTTCGCGCTGAGCTACTGCATCCTCAAGAAGAACCAGGGCGTTTGGCGTCTGCTCACGGAGACCATGTTCCCGGGTTACCTGTTCGTAGCTTCCGACGACATCGAGGCTTTCGAGAAAACCATCAAACGTTCCACTGCGTTCGCGCGCCTTCTGGGCGCCGAGCGGCGCGCTTTCGCGCTGCGGCCCGAGGAGGCCTCGTTCGTGCATGATTTCGGCGGGCCGAGCCACGTGGTGGGCTTTTCCCGCGGCACGATAGACAACGGCCGCACCATCATCGACGAAGGGCCGCTACGCGGTCACGTCGACCGCATCAAGAAGATCGACCGTCACAAGCGCATCGCCTACCTGGACATCGGCCTGCTCGATCAGAAGCAGGTGAGGGTGGGACTTGAGATCGTGCGCAAAACCTGACCTCGCCCTTCGCAGCTTGAACCAGCTTGCTGCGAGGAGCTCGACGGATAGGCGCCGACGGCGAAACCCCTCCTTCGATCTCCCCGCAGGAAACTGCATGCGCCTTTACGGGCGCGACCGAACATACTTCGATGCGCGAAAACGATGCCGCGTGTGCGTTTCGCCAGCTTCGAAGGGATGAATACCCCCGTCATACGTGCGCGTCGGCGGCGCAGCCGAAGGGCGAAGCCATGCCGTCGCGCGTTGAGGAGCCGTGCATGTGGTACGTGGTGCAGACGGTGGCAGGGCGCGAGTTCGCCGTATGCCGCCTGATAGAGAGCTTGGTCGAGGACGATGTGCTGCAGGAGTGCTTCGTGCCGCGCTACGAGGTGCAAAAGCAGTTCCGCGGCCAGTGGCGCACCTGTACGGCCACGCTGTTCCCCGGCTACCTGATCGTGGTGACCGACCGCGTGGACGAGCTGGAATCGCAGCTTCGGCGCGTGCCGGCGTTCGCCTGGGTGCTGAGCAACGACGGGGGTTTCGTTCCTTTGGAGCGCGACGAGGTGGCGTGGATCGACGCGTTCACCGAGAAGGGGCATCGGACGGTGGGCGTGTCCGAGGGTGTGATCGAGGGCGACCGGATCATCGTGCTGAAGGGCCCGCTGGTGGGCCGCGAGGGCTGGATCAGGAAGATCAACCGTCGCAAGCGCACCGCGTATCTGGAGATCGATATGTTCGGGCGAACCATCCAAACGAAAATCGGATTGGGAATTGTCAGAAAACGAACTTGAAAACGGAATAACGGCAGTGGACGCCGGGGGAGCGGTTGCCCTGGACGACGGCTGCTGCCCTGAGCGTGGAGCTGCCGCCCCCGGTCATCCTAAAAAAGCGACCGGAGGGGTCCGCCAGGCTGTCATCCTGAGCGAAGCGACCGTAGGGAGCGAAGTCGAAGGATCCCGAGCGGCGCCGGCCGAAAGCGTACGCGAGTACGAACCGCTGGCTGTCGAGGGGCGGCTGGGGTACCACTTCGTGAAGCGGGCGTTCGATATCGTGTTCTCGGCGTGCGCGACGATCGTAGGGTTGATTCCGGTCGCTCTTCTTTGCCTGGTTATCCGCCTGGAATCCCCCGGCTCCCCAATATACCTCCAAGAGCGCGTCGGCTATCGCGGCAAGCCGCTTCGCATCCTCAAGCTGCGCACCATGGTGGCCGACTCCGACGACGTGGAGAAGCACCTGAGTCCCGAGCAGCTAACGCAATGGGAGCGCGAGCGCAAGGTGGACGACGACCCCCGCGTCACGCGTGTCGGGCGCTTTCTGCGCAAGACCTCCCTCGACGAGCTCCCTCAGTTTCTGAACGTACTCGCCGGCCAGATCCCTTTGCGCATATTAAAAACGCGCCCGGAGTTCTCTGAGAAATCCATGGGTGCGTTCGCGCTTCCCGCCAAATCTAGCACGAACAAAGGAAAGGCGTTTTCGCAGGTCGTGAGCTGTTTTGCGAACGGCCTGCGGATGCGTCGCATCTCTAAATTCAATTGTAACCGCATCCGTGGCATGGAAGCCCAATTTCTTGCAAAACCCGTTTTCGGGGCGGTGTGCGCATAGTGGCCAGGAAGGTTTTGGCCCTAGCTTTCAGGAACGCTATCGCCTCTCCCGGGGCTAATCCGGGTCGTGCTGTAGCGTGTGCTTCTGGACTAGATGAGGATAGGCTTATCGATATCAGAAATGATGAGGGCGCAGGGAGCTCATGCGAATGCAACTCCGCAATTGGATGTTACATGTCTACCAAGAATTCGAATTGCGTGGAGTGTTGCACACCAAATGGGGCGTATAAGGCTCCTGCGCCTGATTCAAGCGTGGCTGCTCCCAAAAAAGGTGGCGTTGGCTATCTCGTAGCAAAGAGAGTTTTTGACATTGCGTTTAGCGCGGGGGTGTGTTTGGTGCTAGCTGTTCCCGTAGCTGTTGCATGTGCTGCGATCTGTGTCGATACGCCGGGTAAGCCATTTTTTAGGCAGGAGCGTATTGGGCAGGGAGGTAAGAAGATTTACATCTTCAAGCTGCGGACGATGGTCTCTGACGCCCATGACCATCCTGAGAGGTATATGTCTTCAGCTCAGCTTGAGACTTGGAGGCGCGAGCAGAAGCTTGACGATGATCCGCGTATCACCCGTGTGGGGCGAATCCTGCGACGCACGTCGCTCGATGAGCTGCCTCAGTTCCTGAACGTACTATCTGGGGATTTGTCAGTGATAGGGCCCCGTCCCGTGACGTTGCAAGAAACATACGAATACGGTGACGCTCGCGAAGAAGTCTTGTCCTGTAAGCCGGGCATCACGGGTTGGTGGGCAGTGACTGATCGAAATAACTCGACTTGGCAGAGCGGTCAGAGGCAAGCCCGCGAGTTGTTTTATGTACGTCATCAGTCGCTTGGGTTGGACGCCCGTGTGTTCGTGAAGACCTTCAAGGCGATGAGGAGGGGCAAGTAATGCAACCTTCCGCTTGCGTTCGTTTGATCGAAAGGAGCTCTTTGAAGCTGCGGCGTAATCACTCGCAATGGGTGTGTGGGCTCGATTTGTTCGGCATAAGAAGCATTTTGTCGTGAGCGATTTCAGATGAAGCGCACAAACCGTAGGCGTCGTGTTGTCGGCGCAAAGAAACTAACCATGTTAGCATCGAATTAGATGAGACTGAAATGCGTATCCTGTATTTTTCGCAGTTTTATAAACCTGAGAATATCGCTGCATCATTCAGGGCGACCGAGCATTCGCGTATCTGGGTGCGTGAGAGCCATGATGTAACTGTGTTCACCGGATGGCCGAATTATCCCGTTGGTCGCTTGTTCGACGGCTATGAGATGAAACCTCTAGTTGAGGAATTGATTGATGGTGTTAGAGTCTTTCGTTCCGCGTCAAAGATTCAGCCAAACACAAGCTTTGCGAAGCGAATAGAGAGCGGTGTCAGTTTCATCGCTAATGGCCTGAAAAACCTGGGTAAGAAATCGCCTGTTGGTAGTAATTATGATGTAGTGCTCGTCACATGCGGGACCGTCTTCGCTGCGTGGCTCGGCGTTCACTATGCAAAGAAGTGCCGCCTGCCCCTTGTGGTTGAGTTTCGCGATCTTACTTACAAGCAGATGCTGGCGACAGGCAGCAGGGGCGCAAAGGTAGCTGCGATGAAATCACTGGAGTTATCTTTCTGCAAAGCTGCAGATTGCGTCGTTGCGCTTACCGATGGGTTTAAGAAAGACCTTGAGGCGGCTGGTGTTCCGGGCGACAGTATCGTTATTGTTCCCAATGGAGCCGATGTTGTTGCATGTAAACACATGTGGGATGGCCCTTTGCGTTTCGGTTACTTTGGGACTATGGGATTATCTCAGGACGTGCCTGCGACGGTGGAGTACGTGAAGCGAATCGTTAACCTTGGGCTTGCATCAAGCTATGAGCTTATAGGCGAGGGTGCTGCTCGCGACGAGCTAGAGCAGTTGGTTGCTACTGGAGACTACGGTTTTCTCAAACTTGAGCATGGTGTTCCAATGGCCGAGCTTGAACCGCGCTACGCAGGGGTTCACATGACCGTTGTCTCGCTCCAAAAGAGCGCTGAATTCTCGGGAACCATTCCATCGAAGATATTCCAGTCGTTTGCCCGAGGTGTGCCTGTTCTGTTCGTAGGCCCGGAAGGTGATGCATCTGAGCTCGTTCGTAGGAGCGGTGCTGGTATTGCTTTGTGTGGAAGCGAGGAGGAAGACATCAGCGAACTCGAGGCTTTTGCCTCGAGGGCTGATCGTGCGCGCAATCTCGCCAGAATGAGCGAAGCGGCGGTTGATTTCATGAATCGGGAGTACTCAAGAAAGCTTATGGCGGATAAGATGATCGCTGTTTTATCCGATGCCGTATATAAGACCAAACAAACAAATGAAAGGATTAAAATCAATGGTTAACGTCATCGGTCTCGGCTATATCGGACTGCCCACCGCGCTCATGATGGCCACGCACGGCGTGGAGGTCGTGGGAACCGACTACAACGAAGAACTCGTGGCAACCCTGAACGCCGGCCACACTACCTTCAAGGAGGAGGGGCTTGACGAGCTGTTCGCCGACGCGTTGAAATCTGGCATCAAATTCACGACCGAGTATCAGGTGTGCGATACCTACATCGTGAGCGTGCCGACGCCCTACGATAAGCTGGACAAGAAGATCGACCCCTGCTATGTGATTGCCGCCTGCAAGACGGTGCTCGAGGTCGCCCCGAAGGGCGCCGTGCTCGTAATCGAGTCGACTATTTCGCCCAACACGGTGGATCGCTTTGTGCGCCCGCTGCTCATCGAGGCCGAGCGTGAGGATGTTAAGCTCGTGCACGCCCCGGAGCGCATCATCCCCGGAAACATGGTTTACGAGCTGCTGCACAACAACCGTACGATTGGTGCGGACGACCTCGAGGTGGGCGAGGAGGTTGCTAAGATTTACGCAACCTTCTGCCAGGGCGAAATCAGCGTGACCGACATCCGTACCGCTGAGATGACCAAAGTCGTCGAGAACACCTTCCGCGCAATTAACATCGCATTCTCCAACGAGCTTGCCAAGATCTGCCGTATCGGCGGCATGGACGTGGCGGAGGTCATCCGCATCTCCAACAAGCACCCGCGCGTGAACATCCTGCAGCCCGGCCCCGGCGTTGGCGGCCACTGCATCCCCGTCGACCCGTGGTTCCTGGTGGGCGACTACCCCGAAACGGCAAACTTCATCCGTCTGGCGCTTCAGACCAACGCGGGCATGCCTGAGTATGTGCTGCATCGTGCCCACGAGGTTATGGCCGAGCGTGGGATCAAGGATGCCTCCAAGGTGGGCATCTACGGCCTGACCTACAAGGAGGACGTTGACGACGTGCGCGAGAGCCCCACGCTGCAGATGCTCGAGTCCATGGAAGAGCACCTGTGCGGCGGTGGCGTGAAGGTGTACGACCCGTGGGTCGAGCGCGACGAGGTTCCGGGCCAGGTGCACTCCATGGAGGAGTTCCTGGATGGCCTGGAGATGGTTATCGTAATGGTGGGTCATTCCCAGATCAAGGGCAAGCCCGAGGCCTTCGGCGGTCGTATCTTGATCGATCCGCGCAACGTGTGCGGTGACGGCGAGAACGTCTACAAGCTGTAAGTCATTAAAGAGATGCAGGGAGAAGCAGGTTTGAAGAAAGTGATGCTTGTCTTCGGGACGCGCCCGGAGGCCATCAAGATGTGTCCGCTCGTGAACGAGCTCAAGAGCCGCCCCGACGAGTTTCAGACGGTTGTGACCGTGACAGGTCAGCACCGCGAGATGCTCGATCAGGTTCTGCGCGTCTTCGGCGTAACGCCCGACCATGACTTGGCAATCATGAAGCCGGGCCAGACGCTATTCGACGTCACGTGCGACGTACTGCTGAAGCTGAAGGCCGTTCTCGAGGAGGAAGGGCCTGACGTGGTGCTCGTGCACGGCGACACGACCACAAGCTTTGCTGCAGCGCTCGCCTGCTTCTATCTGCAGATTCCCGTGGGGCATGTGGAGGCGGGGCTTCGCACCCACGACATATACAGTCCCTGGCCCGAGGAGTTCAATCGTCAGGCCGTGGATATTGTCAGTGAGTATTACTTCGCACCTACGGAGGCGAGTAGGCAGAATCTGCTCGACGAGGGCAAGCGTGCCGAGAAGATATGGGTGACCGGCAACACCGGCATCGACGCCCTGCGCACCACGGTGCGCGAGGATTATACCCACCCAGAGTTGGAGTGGGCCAGCGACAGTCGCCTGATTTTGATCACGGCACACCGCCGCGAGAACCTTGGCGAGCCCATGCACTGCATGTTCCGCGCGATCAGGCGCGTGATGGAGGAGCACCCCGACACCAAGGCGATCTATCCTATTCACATGAACCCACTCGTACGCAAGGCGGCTCACGAGGAGCTGGACGGCTTCGATCGTCTCCATATCATCAATCCTCTGGAGGTACTTGACTTCCATAACTTCCTGGCTGCGAGTCATCTCATTCTTACCGATTCGGGCGGCATACAGGAGGAAGCTCCTAGCTTGGGCAAGCCGGTGTTGGTGATGCGAGACACCACCGAGCGACCTGAGGGGGTTGCCGCGGGCACGTTGAAGCTTGTGGGCACTGAGGAGGACGTTATCTATCTTGAGTTTTCCCGTCTGCTGTCCGACGAAGAGGAGTATGCGGCAATGAGCCGGGCTTCGAACCCGTATGGGGATGGGCATGCGAGCGAGCGAATTGCGAGCGTGCTCGGTAAATAGGGGAGATTAAAGAATTGTCAAAGCTGCGGCTTTATATAGACACCGCGCTGCACCTCAAGCCTAGTCAGATTGCCTATAGAATCTGGCGAAAGCTTGGGGGCAGCACGCGTTTGCATGTTGGTTACAGGCCTTGCCCCGATGCGGACAAGGCGGATATTCGCCGCGTTCCCGCATTATCGGAGATTGACTTCGATCCAGTTTTTCTAGCGCGTTTTGATGTGGATGCTCTTCTTGATGACAGGGTGGAACTCCTAAATCATGAGGAGCGCATGGATTGGCGCGAATCGTGGCACGCAGAGCTCTCGACCCCGCTCTGGCGTTTTAACCTGCATTACCACGAATACTTGCTTCCTCTTGCGAAGGCTTTCCTTGATGAGGGTGATAAGCGATACCTTGATAAAGCCAAAGCTATCGTGGACAGCTGGATAGATGCCTGCCCGCGGGAGCGCGGAGGCGTCGCCTGGGATCCATACGTCATATCGATGCGCATCGTTAGCTGGCTTGCTTTTAGAGCTGAGCTTGATGACGCATTGAGGACGGATGATGCCTTTTGCGAGCGAATTAACGCATCGCTGGCCGAGCAGTACGTACATCTTTCTCAGCACCTGGAGAAGGACCTCCTGGCCAATCACTATCTAGAGAACTTGAAGGCCCTTGCTATCCTTGCGTGTTATTTTGGCGACCGCAAGACGCTCGAGCTTGCTTTGCCTATGCTAAAGGCGCAGGTAAACGAGCAGGTGCTCGATGACGGAATGCACTTCGAGCTGAGCCCGATGTATCAGAAGATTGTGCTTGAGGATCTGATGCGCGCTGCAATTGTCTTGCGCGACTCGGGCTTTGGTGAGCATGCTGAAGCTTTTAAACTTCAGCAGATGTGCGACTGCCTTTACTCCATGGAGCGCGGGATTGATAGGACTCCACTGTTCAACGATTGCGGCGACAACGTGGCAAAGAGTCGCGACGCGCTGTTGCTTTGCGCTCGCGAGCGTTTCGGCGTTGTACCGGAATTTCATGGTGTGCTAAAGAATTCAGGCTACTGCATTCTCGAACGGCAGACCAAGGCGGGCTTCGTCAAGGTGATTTTCGATGCCGGCAAGCCGGGCCCGGCCTATGCCATGGGGCACGTTCATTGCGACGCATTGAGTTTCGAGTGCTTTGTGGATGGAGGGCCGTGGATTGTGAACTGCGGCACCTTTGCCTATCAGGATGCGAAAAGGCTTGAGTTCAAGAAGACGCATTCGCACAGTACCGTGATGGTGAATGGTGAGGAACAGCACGAGTGCTGGGCGCCATTCCGGGTTGCCAGGTACAGTACGGGCGCTGTTGAGGATTCGGCGGCAACGATAGTACGCGGTGCTCTTCTTCAATGTGGTGGGAAGTGCAAAGTGGTTCGAGAGATTGTGCTTGAGGCGGATGGGCTACGTGTTGTCGACCACCTTGTAGGCGACGGGTGCATTGAGAGTGCCTTTGTCTTTGCTCGTGACGTTCCCGAAGCCGATGGGCAAATAGACGAGGTCGCATATGCGCCAGAATTTGGCGTGTACCGCGACTCCTGTCGGATCATTAGCCAACCCGCCAATTCCCACGAGGTTTATTTTACGTATCCCCGCTACAAAAAGGCAGTTATATAATATGGATAAGATGAAGCTCTATAATGCCATGCCGATTTTCGTGCAAAACATCGGTTGTCGCCGTGAAGGTGGGCGACTTGCCGAGCTAAGATTCGGCGGGGACTTTAAGTCGCGTCTAGCCGATTACAACTCGCGCATCGCTTGCTCGCGTGACGAGCTACTTGATATTAGGGACCGTAAGCTTCGGAAGATGGTGCAGTTCTGCTATGACGAGGTTCCTTTCTATACGAATATGTTTGATGAGGGCGGAGTCAACCCTGCGTCTATCAAGACCGCTGACGATCTCGCCGCTCTTCCAATTCTTGACAAGCAGACCGTTCGGGACAATGTTGAGCTGTTGAAACCTAAGAGTCTCGAGCAGATTCCTCATATCACTGAACACACGAGCGGATCGACGGGGTCGAGTCTCATCTTTCCGCAATCGGTCGACAATGTTCGCGATCTTTGGGCGGCTTTTTGGCGCTTCTGGAACCGTATTGGCATTGAATACGGCACGAGGTATGCCGACTTCGGCAGCAGGACCATTGTGCCGCCGAACCAGAGAAAGCCGCCTTTTTGGCGGGAGTGTCAGCCGCTTTTCCAGATTAAGTTCTCGGCTTTCCACGGCAACGATGAAAACTACATGGCTTACTTCAAAGCAATTAATGATTACGGACTAACCTGGATCCACGGGTATCCTTCGTGCATCATGCCGTTTGCGTCATTCGTTGCGCAAAACGGTCTGACTTTCGATAAGCCTATCAAGGCCGTGACGGCGAGTGCCGAGAACTTATATGGTTATCAGCGGTCCATCATAGAGAAGGCGTTCGGGGTACAGCCCCATGCTCTGTACGGCCTCACTGAGGCGGTAGCGTGCATTGGAGAGGACGCCGACCATGATTACATTGTTGACGAGGATTACTCCGCCGTTGAGTTCATTGAATGCGGCGATTATTCGCGAATCGTTGGTAGTAACCTTACCAATTTCGCCTTCCCACTCTTGCGTTATGACACCGGTGACCTTGCCATTACCACCGATAGGCTAAAGAACGGCCGAAGGGTAATCGAGCGGATCGATGGGCGGACTGGCGAACTTTTGTCGCTTCCCGACGGAGGCAAGGTCGGCGCGCTCTCTGCTTTGTTTACTGAGTCGGCGACGATCAAGGAAGCTCAGATTCATCAGCTAGAGGACTACTCGGTCGAAATTAGCTTTGTTCCTCTTTCGGATAACTACACTGAGGACATCGCCGAGGCGGAGAAACGCTTCCGCGACAGGACCAAGGGAATGCTCCCCGTATCCTTCAAGCGCGTCGACGGAATCGAACGCACGAAGCGCGGAAAGCTTCGCTACGTTGTGTCGGACATCAAATAACTGGACGGTTGGAGGATGATGAAAATGGCTAGACGAATCGCATTGCTTTGCGGTGGCGCCAGCGGGGAGCGCGAGGTCTCGCTCTTATCGGCCGCAGCCGTGGAAGAGGCTCTGGAAAAGCGTTACGAGGTCATAAAGATAGACACAGGCGTTGAGGGCTGGGCTCATACGCTCCTCGACTCTTCTGTCGAAGGCGTCTTCATTTGCCTTCACGGAGGGGCTGGGGAGAACGGGTCGATCCAGGGGTTCTGTGAAAGCGTTGGCTTGCCCTATACGGGGCCGGGCGTTCTCTCCAGCGCGATTGCAATGGACAAATTTGTGGCAAAACTGTTGGTCGAATCTTTCCGCATCCCAACACCTGGATACATCAGGGTGCTTCGTGGTGAGGAATGCAATATAGAAGACATTAGGACCAAACTGGGAGGCAAGCTTGTCGTAAAGCCTTCAACCGAAGGGTCCGCCCTCGGCGTCTCCATCGTCGACAATGGAGACGATCTCGCTTGTGCGATTGACACTGCGCTGGAGCTTGCTCCCTCGGTTCTGGTTGAGCAGTTTATTTCAGGCAGGGAGCTGACGGTCGCGGTGCTGGGCGGGGAGAAGCCTCGCGTTCTTCCTCCCATTGAAATAATCCCGGCTAATGAATTCTATGATTACGAGGCAAAATACGAGCAGGGCATGGCGCAGCACATTTGTCCGGCAAATCTCACTGAAGAAGAACTTAGGCAGTGCGAGGAGATGGCGTTGGGAGCCCATGACGCCCTCGGCTGCTATGGTGTGTCCAGAACCGATTGTATTCTGGACGAGCGCAATCGCCTCTGGTATCTGGAAACGAACACCATTCCCGGCATGACCGGGACCTCGTTGCTTCCTGATGCAGCAAAGGCTGTTGGCATCACTTTTGATGAGCTCTGTTGGAATATCATGGAAGATGCCTGGAGTAGGTGCTAGCAGTTGAAGGTCTACTATCTGGGACAATTCCCTCCTCCGTACGGCGGAGTGACGGTTAAGAACGCCTTGCTCGCTGAGGCGCTTGCTGATCGCGTCCCCGTCGAGAAGGTCGGCTTCAGGGATGTGGGAACCGTCAAGATCGTTCGGCTTCTGATGACGTCGAAGGACGGCCTTTTCATGCTCGGGTTCGGTAACGCGAGGATACAAAGGGCTCTACTTTGTTTGCTCTCAATCGTTAGACCGAGCGTTCTCTCTCGGTGCTATCTAATGGCAATGGGGGGCCTTCTTCCGAGCCATTTGTCGAGCGATTTAGCATATAGGAAAGCCTGTGCGAAGCTGGGTCGTATTTACGTTGAAACCAAGACCATGTGTAATGCAACAAGGAATCTTGGCTTGGATAATGTGTCGATTTACCCTAACTGCCGTAACAGGCCGACTGCTACGGTCTTGCCGCATAAAACGGGCGGCGTCCTTAAATGTGTCAGCTTCTCGCTAATTGGACCAGCGAAGGGGGCTGACGTCATTCTGGACTGCGCCGAGCGCCTTGCGGGCGTTGAATTCTACTTCTATGGGCGTGTTGAGGAGACATTCAAGGATGCTTTCGAAGCGCGGGTTTCGGCGCTTCCGAACGTTTTCTATCATGGTGTCTTCGACTCAGTGACAAATGATGCGGTTTCCGAGCTCTCTAGGTATGACTTGCATCTTTTTCCCAGTAAATGGGCAGCAGAAGGCGTTCCGGGCGTTTTGGTTGAGACAAAGATGGCAGCGGTGCCGACCGTTGCGAGCAATATTGGCTACAATGCCGAGCTTGTCGCGTCTGGTAAGGACGGCATCGTTCTTGATGAGTGTACGGCTGAAGCGATGTGCGACGCAATAAAAGCTTTGGACAGGGATCGCGAGCGTCTTGTTTCGATGAAGGAGGCGGCGCTCGCGTCGGCGGAGTATTTTTGTGTAGACCACTACCTCGAGGAGCTGGTCGCGGATTTGGACAATGGGCGGAAGGGGGCCCTTAGATGAGCTCTTTTATGAATGCGGCGAACAAGCAGAGAAGAGCGCATTAGCGGTATTGGCATAAACTCAAGCCTTTCGAGGCTATATGAGACGTAGATTTATCTTTTCGCAATTTGTTAACCTCGCTCAGTGTGAAATTGGCTAGGGTTCAACCTGCGGCTGCAAGGGCGTAGGCGTAGTGGCGCATAAGCGTGCGAAGATTGGCAAGAGTTGCGTGATTGCGCGACGGCGGGCGTAGAGGGCGTTGCGAGGCGTCTGCTGTCGGCGATAATTAGCACATCGGCGCGGGTGTGAAGGTGCTCGGTCCGATTGTGAATGGTGACAATATGATGATTGGGGCGAATGCTGTGATGATCAAGGATGCTCCCTTTGGGTCTGTTCAGGGGGGTGCCTACGAAATGTCTAGATCGGGCACCGAAGGAGGACGTCGACTGAGCGTTCTGTTCACTTCCGCAATTGACTTTAACTCAAACTCATCTCTCGGCATCTCTGCTAAGGTGATGTCTCAGGCGAAGGCTTCCGAGGAGGCTGGACACGACGTCTATATAAGTAAGGACTACGGCTTAGAAACGAGGATAGAGCGACCTAGTAGCGGGGAAGTCGTTGCCAGCCATGTTCGGAAGACCGCGGGAGATCGCAGAAGCAAATATGCTTTTCTGAGCAATTGGTCTCTTGCGAACGGTGTTGAGGCAGTGGTTATTCGTTTTGACCACCTTGATAACGTTTTCTGCTCGTTCTCGAAACAGCTTCGAAGCAATGGGGTTGTCCTTGCGGTGGAGTTTCCCACCTTCCCCTTTGAGATGGAAAGGGATGCGCGCCATAAAAGGCTTCTCGAATCGCGCAAGTATTTGAGCTATGTCGTACATAGGGCATATGCGTGGCTGGAATCCCTTAGGGCGAAACATGCCCCGCGCTACTTCGACTACGCCATCACTTACCTTGATGACGACACTATCTGGGGAGTGCCGAACATCACCTACGACAATGGAATTGACCTTGGAGCTATTCCATTGAGGAAGGCTGGCGCGCCTTGCGAAGCCGTGAGGCTTCTTGCTGTCGCCAAGTTCTCCCCTCATCATGGTGTTGACAGGCTCATTCGCGGGCTTGCTGAGTATAAGGGCGCCCGACCCGTGCTGCTTACGCTCGTTGGTGTGGGTGCAGAGAATCCTTCCTTGGAGAAGCTTGTTTCCGAGCTGAAGCTAGAAGATTTTATTGTATTTGCGGGTGCTGCGACCGGAAGCAAGCTTGACGCTTTCTTTGATGACGCGGATGTTGCTGTCGGTTCTCTTGGATTGCATAGAATCGGGATTTCCCTCGGTTCAACGATGAAATCCAGGGAGTATTGTGCCAGAGGCATACCGTTTATCTATTCGTTCCCCGAGAAAGGTTTTAACGGGGACGAGGAGTTCACTCTCCTGCTTCCCAGCAATGACGACCCGATACCCATTGACAAGGTTGTCGCTTTTGCAAATAGGACGGCTACAGACCCGGAGACTGGCAGCAAGATGCGTGCCTTCGCCGAGAAGCAGTTCGACTGGAAAGTGCAGATGGATAAGGTGCTGAAGGTTCTAGAAGCGGAAGTTACGGATAAGAGAGGCAAGAAAGGCTAACATGGTTCAGCGTATATGCCGGCGTCTTGCCGTTGCGGTCGCCAACAGGACCACGCGTAAGGTTAAGAGGCAGATATATAAGAGTAGTAGCAGCGCCATCCGCCAGAAGGCATCTTGTTTAGGTAACGAGCTTGCCGAGGGTTTTAACGGGCGCATTTTTGTCGATAGTGGCTCTGCTGGATTCAAGTCCTTCGATATCGAGATCCGGAGAGCTGCCGAGAGGATAATCGGTGGCTCCTTCGTGCTTTTCGGGGAATGGTTCGATCTGCCAAGAGATATTACCGTGGAAGACGAATGGCGTACTGATTTCGTTGCTGGATATCGTTTTCCAGATGGGCCTTACGATGCCATTAAACCGGAATCTGGAGTTGCCGACATAAAGGTGCCATGGGAATACGGAAGGATGCAGTACCTTCTCCCCCTTGCGGCGGCATTTCGCCAAACAGGCGATGCAAGGTTCCTTGATTGTTATCGTGCCAAAGTGGGCTCTTTTGCCTCTGTGAACCCTATGGGGAGGGGTGTCCAGTGGACGTGCACTATGGAAGTCGGCATTCGCGTGTTCAACCTACTTTCCTCATACGAGCTGTTGCGGTGCGGGCTTTGCGAGGACGACCCAATGCATACGGTGATTGCGGAGCTTGCTTTCTGCCATGGTGAGCATATTTGGGCAAACCTCGAGACATCAGCTAGATTGCAAGAGAACAACCACTACATCGCCGACCTGCTTGGACTTGCTGCTGTCGTTGCGGCCTACCCCAACCTGCCCAAAGCACGGAAGTGGGGGGAATACACCCACAACGAGCTGATGAGATGCGTGCGGAAACAGGTTCTCGACGACGGTTGTTGCTTCGAGCGCAGCACCCGCTATACACGCCTGATGGGAGAGATGCTCTTCTTCGCGGGCAAGTGCTTTGCTGAAACGCCCTATAAGCTGCCAGCGGAGTATTTTGAGCGTCTTTCGATTCTCGGTCGTTTTCTTGATGCCGTAACAAACAAAGATGGGCGTTCCCTGCAGGTAGGAGATAACGATTCAGGACGCGTAGTGTGTATTTCACCCGAGCGCTATGATGACTTACGCCTCGTGAGTAGGCTGGTTGACAGGGAAATCGGTCCGGATGCTCCTGATGAAGCGTTCTTCGCCGAAGAAGAGCTGTTTTACGGTGCTTCCGGCCGTGTTGCATGTTTTCCCTCATGGCGCGGAGGGGCGAGAACGTTTTATGATGCGGGTATGGCTCTTGCTAGGTATGGAGACTGGTCGTTGGGATTCTTCGCTTCTGATGGCTTTGTCGATGAGTCCGAGCCTGGACATACGCATAACGATAAGCTTTCCTTCACGCTTGGCTTCAAGGGCGTGCCGTTTTTTGTGGACCCCGGTTCTGGTGTTTATACGCGCGATCCCAAGGTGCGCAATATCCTTCGCGGTACCGCACAACACTCGACGTTGCGGTTTGGGAATCTTGAGCAAAATGAATTCCGAGGGTTGTTTGGGTATACGAGGTGCGGCGGCGCGAGCCTTGATGTTGCGGAGGCTGATGGGACGGTTGTTTTCAGGGGCGCGACGGATTGCTGGGCCACGCGTCTTGGCGTGACTCACAAGAGGGTTGTGGAGGTTGGATCGGAGGGGGTTGCGGTCAAGGATGACGTTGAGGGCGCTGCGCCCGCCGTTGCTGCGACGAGATCATTCGTTCTTGCTCCGGAGGTCGATGTTTCCGTTGTGGGACGCAAAGAGGCGGTCCTAACGTGTCGGGGTGTTTCGGTGGTCTTTTGCGCCGAAAGCGATATTAGCGTTCGGGAGGGGCTTTATTCCCCACATTATGGCGCCGTCATAAAGAGCTCGATTCTTGATGTTCCTTTTGAATATGGCAGGACTAATGTGATTACTGTTAGGGAGATCCTTAATGAAGACTAGAACCTCTAGTGTTTCTTACGTGCCGAATGCGGATCTAACAGGGCTTGTCTTCTGCTTCTCTCTGATAATACTTCTCTTCTCTAGTATTTCGCTGCCGGCAGGTTCTCCTATTGGCTCTGTGGTTGGAGAGGTTCTAGGGTCGCTTCCTGGCGTTGCTGTGGTGGCGAATGTCGACTCGTTTTCCCTTACGCAGGTTCGTTATTCTGACCTGAACGTTGCGATACCGGTGGCTTTTCTTCTCATGGTGGTTGTTCTCGTTCGTAATGGCAAACGAACTCTGAGTCTGAGGATGAATATTGCCTACGCTTTCCTCCTAGTTTTCGCGTTGATTGCTGGGACTTCCGCGCTTTTCTATAAGGAGTACGTGGAAGCCCTGAAGCTTGCGGTTTATGTGGTAGGCATCGCTTGCTTCTTCTCGTTCGAAGACGAAGAGAGGAAGGGCATCGCTAGAAAACTGCTCTCCATATGTCTAGTAGCTGGTATCGTGAACGCCGGCATAACAATTTGGCAGTATGGTTCTATGGCCAGTTGGGAGTTCTCTCCATCGACGATTCGCCTTTATAGACCGGATGGGATTTTTGGCGACTCGATCATTTCTGCTCTGTTTAGCAATGTGACTATTGCGGTTTTGGCTTTGGGTGCCACGCGGCTTAAAGCGCCTGTGCGCATCATTGTAATTTTGCTGTGCATGGTTGCTGGCGTTGTCACCGGTGCGAGAACTTTCTATTATCTGCTGGTAATCGTTGGCGCTTACCTGATGCTGGCTAAGACTCGTGATGTCTCGCTTGAGAAAAAGGCACTCCTGCTCTGTTTGATGATTGCCGTCGTTGCCGTCGTTGCTAGTCCGCTCGGACAGTCGATGATCGATTCCCTGACGTTTCAAGATATCGTTTCAAGTCGAGATATCAAGAGGCAACTGGCGATAGAGCAGTTTGGCAACTCTCCCGTTTTTGGCATCGGCACCGGGCAGTACGCTATTTACGAGGCTTCGCTTGGCATGCCGGCCAACTCCGGTCTTCACGGAACGAACCCACATAATGTCTATGTGCAGGTTCTTTGCGAGAATGGACTGGTTGGATTTATCCCCTTTGTTCTAGGTCTAATTTGTTCCCTTTGGCTGGCGTTCAAAAGAAAGAACGCTTTGGCCGTTGTGTTGCTGGTCATTTACACGGCGATTGGCTGGTCATTGGGCATTCTGTATTCAATTGCGTTCACCTCGTTCTTTGTTGTTTTCGTCTGCTCCCTTCTAGGGACTTCGGAGGATTAATCTTGAAGATTAAGCAGGTTATACCGCGGGACTTTTCGGTTGTGACTATGTTTAACATGGCCGCAAGGGCGCTACAGCTGGTTGTGACCGTCGCATTGGTACGGATACTTTCAGTTGAGGATTACGCAAGCTACACTGTGTTCTTCACAACTTCGTCGACTATTTTAGGGATTGCCGGGCAAAGTATCGCGCTTGCCTATGTTCGCTACAATACCGAGAGGATGACCAAGGATCGTGCATACCGCGATTCACTTATTTTTATTTCGCATGCGATTAACGTAGCTTGCCTTGTCCTTCTTCTTGTCGGGTCTTACCCTATGGCTGAAGCTATGGGAGTCGCCCATCCAGTCATGCTGGCCGCTATCGTTTACGGCTTTTTGCTGGGTACTGTGCAGCTGAATATCGCCTTCTTCCAATCCCGTGAACTCTATGCTAAGTCCGGTGTTGTCGAGAATGCGAAGCAGTTGACCCTGCTCGCCTGCATTGCGCTTGCGGTTGTATTGGCGGCGGGTTCGTTGGAGAGCATTCTTGCATCGTACTGCTTTTCGGGATTAGCCTGTTTTGTGATTTCGCTTACTATGATAGGGAAGCTTGTTAGGCACGGCGATGCGGCTATCGCGGTCGACTTCAAGGCTGGTAGGGAGTTCCTGGCTGTTTCTGCTTGGTTGATTCTCTATAGCGTTGCCACGCAATTGTACAACCAGGCGAATATCACTATGCTGGCGTCCTTTGGGTCTACCCAGGCGGTCGCCGAGTTCGGCGTTGCATCGAAGTACTTTAACATGGTGCTGCTCTTCCTGCCTTCCATTAAGACCGTCCTTCGCGTTAGGATGTCCAAGGCGGAGATGACCGAGAGTACCGAGAAACAGCGCGAGTTTGCCATCAAGTGGTTCAAGAAGACTACCGTGCCATTCGGGGCTTTGGTTGCAATTTGCTGTGTCGGGGCTCAGCTTGTTTTCCCTGTTTTGAACGGTGATGGATACGATGCCTCTATACCAATGTTTCAAATACTGTGCATCAACGCATTTTCGGCCTATGTCTTTGCGCCGGCGTCCGCGCTCATCATGTCGCTGAATCGCTATGGTCTTCAGTTTGCCATAGCGCTTATCTCCCTTGCCATCAACCTTGTGGGCAACTATCTTCTGATACCTCTGTACGGCGGCATCGGTACTTCAATTGCCACAACAATATCGCAGATAGCGCTCAATGTGATGATGACGGTTGTCGTATTCAGGGTTGGTGCCAAGAGTATCAAGTTGGGGTAGGCGCCTAAAAGCCATCTGGGCAATAGTTGCTGTTTGGAATTCGTTTTAGAGGGGTTGGGCGAACGAAGTTCAATGTTGAAGGTGTTGTCCAGGAGATCGCCAGGATGGCTGACGGCCCGGCCGTCGACATAGATCCCTTGACCTATCGCAACGTTGAACTGTGGTGAGGTGCGAGCGGCAACGTAAGCATGGGGAAGAGGTGACAAGGTGCCGCACCGAGCTCGAGCACGCTGAGAAAGACGCCGAGTTCGGAAGTGCCATCAATGATATGCTTGCGAATATGTAGGCTCTTGAAGAAAGGACTCTGCGTTGGATTCTTGCAGCCTAAGCGCCGTTCTGGACACCTTGACCCCAGCGCTCCCGTCGCTTGTTGGCACGCTTATCGGCGGGGCCGTGACGCTACTTGCGGCTTGCATGACGGCAAGGCACCAGAACAAGCTCGAGGACAAGAGGCTCGACGCCTCTCGCGAGGATGAGTGGAGGCGCTTCGAGCGCGACAATCTGGTGGGACTGCAAGAAGCTGTCCAGTGCGGTATGAGGGCCACGGGGAAATGCTGCCTCCAGATGGATAAGCTTGCTACCGAGGGGAAGGAATGGGCGGATTGGATTGTTGATCCTGCGGACTCGGAAATGCAGCGCCAGTCGCTGGAGGATATCCTGTTGCTTTCGTGTAGGATCGACGACGTCGAGCTGGTAAAAGCCCTCTCGCTATTTCGCCAGAAGGCTCATAACGTCACTTCTGACTCAAGGACCCGTACTCAGCTGTTCGATTCGATGAGGGAGCTATCCGATGCCTACGATGCCGCTATGGAGGTCATCAGCGAGAAGCTGAAAGACTGCGTTAGGGGTCGCTGAGCCGGATGAATGGGGACGGAGGCGCGTTCGCTCTTGATGAGTTTTGGAGCGTGAGGCCGTGTGGCTCATGCTATATCGGGTTCCGCAATGTCGAGAAGGCCTCATTTCATCCGATATTATGTGACCGATTGCGAAGATTGGGCTGATACTTAAGGCAGCTGCTTTAAGTATCAGCCCCTATTGATCGACTTCGACCTCTAGTGTTTACTTGCCCCGCAACTCAAGCCGAGTTGCGGGGTTTCTTGGTCTTTGGGCGGATTATTCGCTGCTGGTTAACGGCCGTTAACTACTGGGGGGTGACAATCGTCAAAAGGCCCTCTTTCGTCGTGGCCACCGCTCGCCCTTAGGGCACGTCCAAAATACTTCGTTCTCCGCCTCTGGGCAGGAGCGCAATCCCGCGCTCCCTGACCCAGGGGAGGAAACATGCCCTCATCGCGAAGCTGCCGCAGCAGCTATGACTGCATCGTCAAGATCAAGGGCGTCACCATGCGCCCGATACTGTTTAGCCAGCTCATGCGGAGCGACGGGGAGGGGGCGATGAACCCCGAGGAACTGTTCGCAGACGACCGCAGCCCCGCCTCCGAGCAGGAGCGCGTCCACGAGGACGAATTGCACTCGCTCATGCGCAGCATACTGGACTGGGCGATATCCTTTCTGAGCGAGTCCAGCCAGGGTACCATCCGCGCCATCTACTTCGAAGGCAAGACCGTCAAGCAGCACAGCGAGGAGGAGTACGTCACCGTCTACGCGATTTACAAGCGCCTGGCGCGCTCGTACCCCGTCATCAAGGAGATCGTCCTCGAGGAATTGGAGGGGCTCGACGACGAGGCGCGCGCCGAGCTCGAGGCCATGTTCGGGATTGGCGGTCGCGATGAGAAATGAACAGGTGGAAGCCGTGCAGGGCGAGATGCTCCATCGCGATAGCGACGAGCCGCTTGTTGCCAGCGAGCTGAACGAAGCGGCGACTACTGCCGCGCTGCCGCGCGAGCTTCGGCAGGATGCTTCTGCAGCGGCTTGCGATGAGCCTTGCGCACGATGCGGATCAATCGGCGTGCGCGTGTCCTACGCCGGGGAGTGCAGCATCGAGGAAGCTGTGTCGCGCTACCTGGCCGCGCGCGAGAACGTGCGCGACGTCATAGGCGACGGGCCTGCGTGACGCGATTCGGCCGGCATCGGCCAACGCTCCATCAACCCTGAGATTTCCGCCTTCGCCGGCGCCGAGTCGCCGAAGGCGTGGTACGATTGCGCCAGACGCATACAAGGGCCCTCGGCGTCGGTTGTTTTTTTCTTGGCGGGAAGCGCAGCGCATCCCGAGGGCATCCTCAGAGCCTCCTGGCGCACGTACAAGCACGTGCAAAAGGAGGCCTTTTCATGCCCAAAACCAAAACGCCAAAAACAGCGGCCAGGGTCTATCGCGCCGCCAGCTACGCCAGGCTCTCCGTCGACGACGAGAGCTACGGTACCAGCGGCTCGGTGCTCAACCAGCACGCCATGATCCGCGACTTCGCCGACGCGAACGGAGGCCTGAGCATCGTCGCCGAGTACTCCGACGACGGCTTCTCGGGCTCCACCTTCGAGAACCGCCCCGGATGGGGCAGCCTTCTCGCCGACGTGGAGACCGGCAAGGTCGACTGCATCGTGGTCAAGGACCTGAGCCGCCTCGGCCGCAACTACCTGGACGTGTCGCGCTACCTGGACCAGGTGTTCCCGGCGCTCGGCGTGCGCGTGGTGGCCATCACCGACGGCTACGACTCCGCAGCCGAGAAGACGCCGGCCGACGCGCTGATGCTGCCGGTGAAGAACCTCTTCAACGACATGTACTGCCGCGACGCCTCCGCCAAGACCAAGGCGTCGCTTTCCGCCAAGCGCCGCCGCGGCGAGTTCGTTGGCGCCTTCGCCCCCTACGGCTACGCCAAGGGGTCGGGCCCCGACCGCGGCAGGCTTGTGATCGACCCGGAACCCGCCGGCGTTGTGCGCGGCATCTTCGACGCGCGCATCGGCGGCATGAGCGCCGCCGGCATAGCCGCCATGCTCAATGAGAGCCTTGTGCCAAGCCCCTACGAGTATTTCGCGGCAAAGGGCGCGGCGCGCAGCTCGAACTTCTGCAAGGGGGAGAGGACCGCCTGGGACGCGCGCACGGTGCTGCGCATCCTGTCGAACGAGACCTATGCGGGCACGCTCGTGCAGGGCAAGACCTGCAAGCCCGATTTCCGGCGCAAGGCGGTGCTCTCCGTCGACGAGTCCGAGTGGGACCGTTCGCCCGGCGCGCACGAGGCGATAGTGGACCCGGCCACCTTCGGCCTGGTGCGCAAGCTGGCGCGGCGCGACATGCGCCTGTCGCCCGGCGCCAAGCGGTCGCTGCCGCTGTCGGGGTTCCTTTTCTGCGCGGATTGCGGCGCGACGATGGCGCGGCATGCGAGCCGCTGCTCCAGCGGCAAGCGCTTCTACTACTCCTGCGAGACCCATAGGAAGAACCGCGCCGAGTGCGGCATGCACAAGGTGTGGGAGGACGAGCTTTCGGCGGCGGTGATGCGGGCCGTGCACGGACACGCCCTCGCGGCGGTCGACGGCGATGGCGTCGTGAGGAGTGCCGAGGCGTACCGTCACGACAGGCGCGCCGAGCTCGCCTGCCGCCTGGAGTCGGTGGAGGGGCGCATCGAGCACAACGGCGACTTGCGGCTGCGCATGTACTCCGATTACGCAGCGGGCGTTATCGACAAGGCTCAGTACGCCGAGCTCGCCCGGGCTGTCGACGTCAGGCTGCAGGAGCTGAAGGGCGAGAAGGCCGGCATCGAGCGGGAAACGGCCCAGCTGGATGACGTGCACGCGGAGACCTGGGAGCAAACCTTGGCGCGTTATCGCGACGCCGAGGGCCTCGAGCGCGTGATGGTCGTAGAGCTCATCGACAGGGTGCTCGTCGGCGAGGGCGGCGACATCGAGGTGGTCTTCCGGTTCGGTGGCCCCGTCGCCGCATGCGCCACGAGGCAAGAGGGGGTGGCGTGATGGCGGGCTTCGACCTCTCCGACGTGCTGGCGGCGGCGCGCGGTATCCCCGGGGCGCGCGAGGACGGCAGATGGCGCTGCGTCGTGTACCTTTCCGCCTATGACTGGATGAGCGGTTGGCTTCGCGCCCCCGATATGCCGGCGCAGTCGGCGGCGTGCAAGGCGTGGCTTTCCGCCCACGGCGACGCGCGCAAGGCGGAGACCATCAGGAACCGCAGCGCCGTGCGCAACGTGCGCGCCGCCTTCGATGAGCTCATGCGCGTCATCGAGAACCGCAGGGCCGACTGCGTGGTCGTGCCCGACATAGCGGTGTTCGCGCCGTGCTTCTCGGAGGCCCGCTTCTACGTCGAGGAGGTGCTGGTGCCCATGGGATTCCGCTTCGTGGACTGTGCGCGCGGCTTCGACACGCAGGGCGGCGACGTGCGGGCGTACTTCAAGGGGCTGCAGACAGAGATGTCCGACGCACTGGCCCTGCATGCCGAGCACGACAGGCTCGCCTCCGGCGGGCTTATAAGGCGCAACGTTCCCTTCGGCTACGTCTTCGACGAGGACGCGCCCTGCGGCGTGCGCGTGGACGGCGAGGTGGCGGCCTTCGTCCCCAGAATCTTCGAGCTTGCCGCCCAGGGGCGCTGGTGGCGCAGCAAGCTGGAGGGCCAGGTGCGCGAGCTTGGGTGCCCCGGGCCCAGGCAGAGGGCCAACGAGCTCTACGGCCACAATCGGCATGCCATTGAAGGCTGGGATTATGCCGCCATCAGGAGCATGGTGACCAACCCCTTCTATACGGGCGACTTCGCCCCCGAGCGCCTTGCCAGCATCCGCATGCGCAAAAGCGGCATCCCGATTGGGTCGTTCCCCGTTATCGAGGGACACCACCCGGCGCTGGTCGGCCGGGAGCTGTTCGAGGAGGCCAACGAGGGGCTTGCGCGCAACCGCTATGCCTGCCCGACTAAGGCCGAGGGAAGGAGGCCCTGCCGTGGCTAGGAAGTCGAGGAAAGCGGCGGCAAGCGTCGCGGCGGTTCCCGCAGCGCCCGCGGCCAAGGTATGGAGGTGCGCCGTCTACGCGCGGCTGAGCTGTAGGAACAACGGGCTGGCAGGCGACAGCAGCCTGCGGGCCCAGGTCGATTTCGTGCGCGACAGCTTGTCGGGCATGGAGGGCGTGGAGGTGGTCGGCGTCTACGAGGACAACGGCCGCACAGGCACCACGTTCGAGGGCAGGGCCGCGTTCGACGCGCTCATGGATGAGGTGCGCGCAGGCGCCGTCGACTGCATCGCCGTGAAGGATCTGAGCCGCTTCGGGCGCAACATGTACGAGACGAGCACCTACCTGGAGCGCATCTTCCCGTTTCTGGGCGTGCGCTTCGTCGCGGTGAACGACGGGCTCGACACGCTGCAGGGCGACGGCGGCATCGTCGTGCCCTTCAAGGGGCTGGTCAACGAGATGTACGCGGTGGAGACGTCCCGCAAGGTGTCGGCGGTGAAGCACCGTCAGATGGAGGAGGGGGAGGTCATCTACGGCAACACGTGCTACGGCTACCACGTGGTGCGCGGCGAGGGCAGGCTCGACGTCGACGACGCCACCGCGCCGTTCGTGCCGCTGGCCTTCTCCATGTTCCTCGACGGCGAGCGGCTGGTCGACATCGCGGCGGCGCTTGCGGAAATGGGCGCGCCAACGCCCGTCGACCACCTGGACGCCCAGTCGTCGGCGGGCTACGCGGGCGCGTGGCGCGACAGACCGTGGTCGGCGCGCTACGTCGCCAAGATGCTCGACAACCCCGTCTACGTCGGCACGCTCGTGCTCGGCAACACCTACCGGTCGCTTTACGACGGGATTCCCGCGCACACGGTGCCCGAGGGCGAGCGCTTGGTCTTCCCCGATGCGCACCCGGCGCTCGTGTCGGCCGAGGTGTTCGGCCGCGTCCGCGCCAAGCGGCGCGCCCAGAAGGCGGCGAAGCGGGCGCAGGTGGCGGCCAAGGAGGCCGACCGCAACGCCATGCCCGACGAGCTGGCGGGCGTGTTGTTCTGCGCCGAGTGCGGCGGCCGCATGATCCTCGACCGCAGGTTCAACCCGAAGACGGGGGAGGCCCGGGGCAGCGTGTACAAGTGCCGGCGGCACCATGGGCGCGGTTGCGGCAACGACGTGCGCGTCGCCGAGCGCGCGCTGCGCATAGCCATCATGGACGAGGTCAGGGTTCAGGTCTCGACGGCACTGGAGCTCGACCGGGTGCTTCCCGGGCTCAGGGGCAGCGAGGGAGCGGTCGAGGAGAGGAGGCGGCTGCAGGCGTCTGTCGACGCGCTGGCCGCGCGGGCCGCCGCGTTGTCGCGCGAGCGGCAGCGGCTCTACGAGCTGTACGCATGCGGCGGCGTGACGCTGGCCGAGTACAAGGAGATGCAGGCCGAGGCCGACGGGAGGGCGGCCGATTGCCGGGCCGCGCTCGAAGCGGCCAACCGCGAACTCGAGGACTTCGACGCGCTGCTCGCCTCAGACGTCGCGTTCGAGGAGGCGGTCGCGGCGCTGGAGGACCTGTTCACGTTCAGCCGCGACCTGGTGCTGGCGCTGGTGAGGCGCATAGAGGTGGGCCGCGACGGCGGCATCGTGATCGAGTTCAGGTTCGGTGACTGGCGCGACAGGGTGGCTTCTATAGAGCGGAGGCTCGCATGATCGCGCTGTACATGAGGCTCTCGAGGGCCGACGGCGACCTGGAGGGCGAGGGCGCGGTGAGCAATTCCATCGCCAACCAGCGGGCCATCTTGCGTTCCTTCGTCGAACGCGACCCGGGGCTTTCCTGCCAGCCCGTCGAGGAGTTCGTCGACGACGGCTTCAGCGGGTCGAGCTTCGATCGGCCCGAGGTCCAGCGCATGCTCGCCCTGTGCAAGGAGGGGCGCGTCTCCTGCATAATCGTGAAGGATTTGAGCCGCTTCGCCAGGGAGTACATCGACGCCGGCACCTACATCGAGCAGGTCTTCCCTTTCCTGCGCGTGAGGTTCGTGAGCATCGCCGAGAGCTATGACTCGGCCGCGTGCAGCCTCGACTCGGCGGCGCCGGGCATAGCCATGCGCAACATAGCCAACGCCGCCTACTGCCGGGACACGTCGATCCGCGTGCGCAGCGCGCTCCAGACGAAGTGGCGGCGAGGGCTACGGCCGCACCCCACGCCGCCGTTCGGCTACATGGTGGACCCAGCCGACCGCATGAGGCTGGCACCGGACGAGCGCTTCGCCCCCGGCGTGCGCAGGCTGTTCGAGCTCGCGGCCGAGCTTGCCGATCCGAAACTCGTCGCCGCGGCGCTCGACGCCGACGGCATCGAGACGCCGGGCGTGGCGTACCGCAGGCTCGGGCTGTACGGGTACGGCAAGCGCCCCGAGCCGAAGAGCCGCCGCTGGACCGGCACGCAGGTGCAGAAGATCGTGGGCGACCCGGTGTACACGGGGACGCTCGTGACCGGCAAGACGCGTAGGCGCGTCATGAACAGGCATCCGGTCGACGTGGTGCCTGAATCGGAGCGCTACGTCACCGAGGGCGCGCATCCCGCGTTGGTCGGAGACGGGCTCTGGCGGGCCGCGCAGGCGTGCCTCAGGACCAGGGAGCACCTCAAGGGAGTGGGGAAGTCCGCGCCGAAAAGCCCGTTCGCGCGCGGGCTTCTCAGGCGGGCCGAGTGCGGGCACTCGCTCAGCTACCGCGCATGGAAGGCGGGCGGCGCCTTCACCTGCAAGTGCGACTGCGCCGGCGGCGACAGGCGGCGGGTGACGGAGGATGAGGTCGCAGACGCCATCGCAGCAGCTATGAGGGAAGGCGGTTCGGTGCCGCGGCCTTGCGCCGAGCATGAACCCGACCGGAGGCCGAAGCCCCGCGTCACGGCGGCGGCGAAGCTCGCGGCCTACGAGCGCTACGCCTTCGGGAAGGCGACCGCCGCCGACCTCGAGGTCCTCGGCTCGCCGGCGGCGGCCGAGCCGCAGCATGCCGTCGCGCCGACCTCGCTGCTTCCGTCCGGCGCGGACCGGCTGCTCGATGCCGACGGCGAGAAGGAGCGGGCGGCGCTTCTCTGCGCGCTGGAGGAACATCGGCTTGACGACGTCGATAGGGCGCTGCTCAGGCGCATCGTCGAGAAGGTGCTGGTGCATGAAGGCCCGCGCCTGGAGGTCGTGATGCGCTGATCGTCATCTCCGCATTGTCCAAATAGCCACGCCCTTGGCCAGAAGGCGTCAAGGGGCAGGACAACTGCGCTCCTCAAAGCCTGTGGCTGAGGAGCGCAGTGCTTCCGAGCCTGCGGCAAACTCGTCAGCAGCTCGCCAGCGTCGCCCGATGGCCCTCAGCTGCGCATTGCGAGGCGATAGCGCTGGCGCGCACCTTGGGCCATTCCCGATTTTCTCCAGCATTTCCTTTGCCGACGGGCTGGCGCGGCGCCGCCCGTTCGCCCGCTTGCGCCCATCCGATGTCCAAAACTTGCGCGGACGCGCCCTTTGGTTGGGGAAACCCAGGGAAAACCAACGAGGAAAGGCGCAGATATGGGAACGGCTCTCTTGTGGCTCGCCGCGGGCTACGCACTGGGGGCGGCGTCGGCCGCCATGGCGCTTGCGGCGTGGGCGGTGCTGAGGACGTCGTCGGAGTGCTCGCGCGCCGAGGAGGCCGCGATGCTTCCGCCGGCGTCCAGCGGCTTTCGCGGGGGCGATCCGTCGTGACGGTGTTCCGCGTCGAGAAGAACGCCAACTACACGGTGATGTCCAACGAGCACCTGCGCAACCGCGAACTGTCGCTAAAGGCCAAGGGGCTGCTCTCGCAGATGCTGAGCCTGCCCGAGGAGTGGGACTACTCGCTCGAGGGCCTGTCCCGCATAAACCGCGAGGGCGTCGACGCCATCCGCACCGGCATACGCGAGCTCGAGGAGCACGGCTACCTCGAGCGGCGGCGCCTGCGCGACGGCTCCGGCCGCCTGGCCGGCACCGAGTACGTTGTGCACGAGCGCGCCGTCGCCAGGCCCTCGCTGCCAGAGTCCGACGAGCCTGCGTTGGGTTTTCCAATGCAGGCTCCCCCTGCGCAGGAACGGCCTGCGTTGGCGAACCCGAGGCAATTAAGTAAAGAGAAATCAAGTAAAGACCCATCTAACACGTACCCATCAAAGGGCGCGGGGCCGCGTGCGAGGCGTGGCCTGCCCGAGTACGCCTGCGTGGCAGGTGACGTCCTATGAGGGCGGACAGGCCTACGGCCATGGACCCGACCCTCGTCAGCTGCGAGATCGACGAGGGCGACTTCGTCGGCGACGACGGGCTGCTGCGCTGCGGCAAGTGCGGCGCCGGGAAGCAGGTGCGCGTGGATTGGGGCGGCCAGACGGCGATCATGCCCGTGATGTGCAGGTGCCAGGTCGAGGAGGCCGACCGGCTCGATGCCGCGCGCAGGGCCGCGGCCCACGTCAGGTCCGTGGAGGGCTCGCCTTCGCACAAGCTCTGCCTCCCCTTGGACCCCGGGCACGAGTTCGGGCTGGGGCGCGACGACAGGCGGGGCTTCCGCATCGTGCGCGAGTACGCCCGCCATTGGAGGCAGATGGCCGAGGGAGGCCACGGGCTTGTCCTGATCGGGCCTCCGGGCACGGGCAAGACCTTCGCAGCTGGCTGCCTGGCCAACTTCTTGATCCACGACGGCAAGGTGCCGCTCGTGACCAGCGTCTCCAGGGCGGAAAACGTGCTCTGGGACGCCAAGGGCGATGAGCGGACGCGCGTGCTTGAGGGCATCCGCTCCTACGACCTGGTGGTCATCGACGACCTGGGCGCCGAGCGGGACTCGTCCTACATGGACTCCAAGGCTTTCGACTTGGTGGACGCGTGCTACCGCAGCGGCAGGCCGTTGGTGGTCACCACCAACGTGCCGCTCGCGCAGCTGAAGAATCCCAGGGGGCTCGCCCGCACGCGCATATACGACCGAGTGCTTGAGCGGTGCCAGCCGGTGATATTCGACGGGCCCAGCTTCAGGGCGGCGAAGGCGGAGGAGAACCGCGCCGCGGTGCGGCGGATCCTCGACGGCGTCAGGTAAACGGGAAGAAAGGATTTCGAGATGGCGGATGATTTCGGCGACTACTCGGGCGAGAAGCTCTTCGACTGGATCTTGCGCATGGGCCAGGACGCCGGAGGGTCGGCGGCCATGGCCGCGGCGGACAAGCTCAAGGCGGCGCTGGACAACGCGCGCAAGGGCGCGGGCGCCCAAGGCCGCGAGGCCGCCGGCATGGAAGCCTGCGGGCGGGAGGCGGGAGGGACCGCGGAATGGGCGAAGCTCGACATGCACGAGTTCACCTCCATCGAGGACTGGCCGACGCTGCAGGACATCATCGACGGCAAGCTGGACGACTGCGGCATCGCGCACGACTGGCACAAGGAGGCCCAGGGCAAGACCTACCTGCTGTTCAGGGCGGAGGACGCGCCGTCGTTGGTGAGGGCTTTCGACGAGATGTCCCGGGCGGTAGACGCCGCCAAGGAGAAGGCCTCGGCGGAGCTTGCGGCGGAGTTCGCAAGGGCAAGGGAGCGCGCACGGGACCTGGGCAAGGACCGCGCGCACGGCGATCATGCGAGGACCGGCGCGAACGAGAGGCTCGCCGACAAGGCCGAGATGGCCAAGGCCGCCGCCGAGGAGCTGCGCAAGAACGCCCACGAGGTTCCCGATAGGGAGAGAACGTTCAACAGGGAGAGGGCCCAGGGCCGATGAAGGGCTATTCGAAAGAAGGCCTCATTGCCGCCGGCCTGCTCTCCGCCGCGGCCTTCGCGTTGGGCGACCTCTGGGCGGCAGCGCTCCGCTCCATGGAGGGGCCTTGGCTGCAGAACGTCGGAGCGGCCATGGAGGCCGTGCCGTCCGTCTTGGCGACGCAGGGCATCTCCGCCGAGCCGAACGCCCTGCTCGGCGGATCCATCTGCTTCCTCGCGGTGTGGCTTGCATGGGCCTACCTGGTGCGATCGCAGGGCAACCGCCGAATCGGCGAAGAGCACGGATCCGCGCGTTGGGGCACCAAGGCGGAGGGCCTGAGGTTCGCGGACACCGAGGATCCCTTCAACAACGTCATCCTCACAGAGAACTACGGGCTCGCGGTCGACCCCGGCAAGCGCAGGGGCAAGAGGCTGGAGGAGCGGCCCCGAAACGTCCTCGTCATCGGGGGCACCGGCGCCGGCAAGACCTGGAGGTACTCCATACCCAACATCCTGCAGATGAACGCGGACTACTTCGTCATCGACTCGAAGGGCACGCAGCTGCCGCTGCTCGGCAACGCGCTGGTGGGGAGCGGCTACGAGATCAGCTGCATGAACCTGGTGCGCATGTCGGCCTCCGCCGGCGTGAACCCCTTCTCGCTCATCCGCGACGAGGTGGGGATCATCGAGTTCGCGGAGTGCTTCATCGCCAACACCACCGGCGACAAGGACCACGTCGGAGACCAGTTCTGGGTGCAGGCCGAGCGGCTGCTCTACACCGCCCTCATCGGCTACCTGATGTTCTACTGCCCGTCCGAGGACCGTAACTTCGGCGGGCTCGTCACGCTGCTCTCGCTGGCGCAGGCCAGGGAGGACGACGATGACTACACGAGCCCGCTGGACCTGCTGTTCAGGGAGATCGAGACGGGCATGCGCCTGGTGGAGACGGGCGGCGCGCCGGCGGGCGACGGCGCGAGGAAGCCGGGCCGCGCGTTCGGCCGCCAGGCGTCCTCGGGCTTCAGATGGGTGCAGGTCGGCGAGCCGGTGGGCGTGGACGACGACTTCGTGCTGTGGTGCTACAAGGCCTTCAAGGACGCCGCCGGCAAGACCATGAAGGGCATCCTCATCAGCTGCAACACGCGGCTCATGCCCTTCTCCGTGCCGCAGCTGCGCAACCTCACCGACCACGACGAGCTGGAGCTCTCGAAGCTGGGCGACGCGGGCGGCAAGCGCGCGGTCTTCGTGGTGAGCTCCGACACGTCCTCCACCTTCAGCTTCATGCTGGCCATCACGCTGTGGCAGACGGTGAACATGCTCTGCGACAAGGCGGACGCGCTGCCCGGCGGCTCCCTGGCGCGCCCCGTGCATTTCATCTGCGACGAGTTCGCCAACGTGGGCAGGCTGCCGGACATCGAGCACGTGGTCTCGGTCATCCGCAGCCGCAACGTCTACATGTCCATCATCCTGCAGAGCTTCGCCCAGCTCAAGAGCGCCTACGGCGACGATGCGCAGACCATCGTGGACAACTGCGACACGCTGCTCTACCTGGGCGGCAAGAGCGTTGACACCCAGAAGATGATCTCCGAGATGATCGGCAAGGAGACCGTCGAGGTCAACGCGCAGAACGTGAGCCGCGGCAACGGCGGCTCGACCACCACCAACACCAGCTACATCGAGCGCGACCTGATGCAGGCCTCTGAAGTTGGCCGCATGGGCAGGGACAGGGCGCTCGTGCTGTTCAGCAACGCCGCGCCGCTGCGCGACTCCAAGTACCCCACGCAGAGGCACCCGCGATACGAGCTGCTGGCGGGGCATCCGGGCAGCAGGTACCCCGGGCGATTCGACTACGGGGCGTACCTGCAGGAGAGGAGGCGGCAGCAGCAGGAAGCGACCTCCTCCTAGAACCGAGCGCAACGCAGGCAGCTGCCCGATGCGGGCGGCACACGACAGAAGGGAATCCATATGCTATCGAACATCATCAGCCTGGTCTCCGGGTGCATCACCTTCCTGGGCGGCTTCGTTGTCGTCTGGGGGGCGGTGAGCCTGGGGCTGGCCATCAAGGACGAGACCCGCGGCGGCGCGCAGATCGCGGGGGCCATCTCCACCATCGCGGGCGGGGCCATCATCATCGCGGCTGCCGTGTACTTCGGCCAGCTGGACACCTCGTGGATGCCCAACTAGGGGGCGCCCATGCAGGTGGTCTACGTGCACAAGGACATCAGCGAGTACGAGGAGAAGGTCGTCGGCAAGCTCTCCGCCCGCGTGGCCGCCTGCGTAGGCGGCGGCATCGCGGCCAGCGTGGCGGCCGCCGCCTTCGCGCACCTGGTCGTCGGGGTGGAGGTGGCAGATGCCACCATGCCCGTGATGATGTGCTCGATGCCGTTCTGGCTGGCGGCCTTCTGGAGGCCCAAGGGCATGAAGCCCGAGGAATTCGTCCCGCTGGCATACCGGCATTGGGCCGAGGACGGCGTCGTCACCTACGAGCCCGGGTTCTCCCTGGCCGCGGACGCATGGCCCGACGAGAAATGCAGGAGATTCAAAGATCGGAACAGGCTGGCCAGGGGCTGGCGGAAGGGAGGAGAGCGCTATGAGCCCTCGAAAGGCCGGTAAGGAGGACGTCGCCGCCGCCAAGCGGGCCGTCAAGGACGCCAAGGCCGCGGCGAAGGCCGCCGACAAGGAGGCCAAGGCGGCCGCAAAGCGCGCCAGGAAAAGCAAGAGGGCTGCGGCGAGGCCCGGGCATCAGGGCGGCAGGTACGTCCCGATCGAGAAGCGGCTCAAGAACCAGCAGCGCGAGCGCGCCGCCGGCGAGGCCGCGGCCGAGAGGGCCCGCCGCGCAGCCAAGGACGTCTACAGGCTCATCGGCTTCGACGCCCTGTACGCCGACGGCATCGCGCAGGTGGAGCCGGGGCTGTTCAGCCAGACGGTCAGCTTCGGCGACATCAGCTACCAGAGCATGGGGGACGAGTCGCAGAAGTCGGTGTGCCGCCAGATGCGCAAGCTCTACGACGGCCTGACGCCGGACGTGGGGCTGCAGCTCCTGCTGTTCAACCGCCCGCTCACCAAGGGCGAGATGTCGAACCGCAGGTTCTTCGGCCGCGTGGAGGGGCCCGCCGCTCCCTACGCCGCCGAGTACAGCCGCATCCTCAACGACAAGATGGCCGAGGGCGTGTCCAACATCATGCGCGAGCGCTACCTGACGTTCTCCGTCTCCGCCGACACGGTGGAGGAGTCCGTGCCCAAGCTGGCGCGCCTGCGCTCCATGGCGGACGGCGTGCTTTCGGGCATGCGCAGCGGCACCCGCGTGCTGCGGGGCGAGGAACGCCTGCAGCTGATACGGTCGATGACGCGGCCGGGGCGCGAGCGCGTCGAGTTCGGCTACGACGAGCTGGGCGTCACCCGCGGGATCACGGCAAAGGACCTGGCGTGCCCCGACACCATGGAGTTCAAGCCCGGCGGCTCGGCCAGCTGCTTCACCAGCGACGGCGTGTGGTGCCAGGTGCTGGCGTTCCGCAGCTTCGAGAGCAACCTGACCGACCGCTGCCTGGCGGGCATGGTGGACCTTCCCATGCCGTTGGCCATCAGCTTCCACGTGAAGGCCATGAACCCGCGTTGGTCCAAGGACTACGTCCGCCGCCGCTTGAAGTGGATCGACAAGGAGATGTCCGAGGACCAGATGGACGCCGTGAGCAAGGGCTACGACTTCAACCTCATCCCCAGCGAGCTGAAGTTCACCCGCGAGGAGGCCCAGGACGTCTACGAGTGCCTGAAGGGCGACAGCCAGCGGATGTTCCGCTACACGGGGCTGGTGTTCACCTACGCCCCCACCCGCGAGGAGCTGGACGAGCAGGCGATGCACCTGATATCGGTGGCGCAGGCGCAGGGCATAGAGCTCGCGAACCTGGACTACCGGCAGCGCGAGGGGCTGAACTCCGTGCTGCCGCTGGGGCGCAACCACGTGAAGGTGGGGCGCTTGATGCTCACCGACGAGATAGCCATCCAGTCCCCCTTCGCCACCTTGGAGCTGAACGACTTCGGGGGCGGCTACTACGGACAGAACAAGGGCAGCCGCAACCTGGTGATGCTCAACCGCAAGGGACTGGCCAGCCGAAACGGCATCATTAGCGGCATGCCGGGCAGCGGCAAGTCCTTCGGCGCCAAGCGCGAGATGACCAACACGGCGCTGCTCTACCCCGAGGACGACGTCGTCATCATCGACCCCGCCGGCGAGTTCGGCCTGCTGGCCGAGGCCTTCGGCGGCCGCAACGTGGCGTTCGGCCCGGACTCCGAGACGTACCTGAACCCGCTCGACCTAAGCGACGTCTCCGAGCTTTTGGAGACGACCCAGCTTGCCTATAAGATCGAGGCGGTGCTAGCGCTGTCCGCCGCGTCCATGGCGGAGGGCAACGAGGGCCTCTCGGACGTCGAGCGCTCGATCATCAGCCGCTGCGTGGAGAAGGCGTACCTGACCTGCGGCAAGAGCGGAGCCGTCCCGCAGCTGCAGGACCTTTACGACATCCTGCGGCAGCAGCCGGAGCCCGAGGCCGAGATCGTCGCGCTGCGGTTCGAGCGATACGTCTCCGGGGCCCTCTCCATCTTCAACCACCAGAGCAACGTCGCCTTCGACAGGCGCATCACCTGCGTGGGGCTCAAAGACCTGCCCGACAACATGCGCGCCTTCGGCATCATCGCGGTGCTGGAAGCGGTGCGCAACCGCATGTACGCGAACTTCGAGCGCGGCGTGACGACCTGGCTCTACATCGACGAGGTCCAGAGCCTCTTCGGGCACCCCGCCACCATCAGCTACTTCAGCCGGTTCTGGGCGGAGGGGCGCAAGTTCAACCTGATCTGCACCGGCATCACCCAGAACTGCACCTACCTGCTGAGCCACAAGGACGGCCGCAACCTGATCCTGAACTCCGACTTCCTCATGCTGCACAGACAGTCGTTCGCCGACAAGGCCAAGTGGTCGGAGCTGCTGAACCTCTCGGAGCAGGAGGAGGGCTACATCGACGAGTCGGTCAACCCCGGCGACGGCCTGCTCATAGCGGGCGGGTCCCGCGTGCCTATCGTGGACGACTTCCCCAAGGGCGCGCTCTACGACCTGTTCAACACCAAGCCCGATGAGATCGCCGAGCGCAAGCGCGCCGCCTACTTCGCCAAGCGCGCGGCAGAGTTTGCGGCCGGCGCCGACGAGGCCGAGGCGGCGGGCGATGTCGGGTAGGGGGCCCGACGCCCGCAGGCAGGGCTTCGCCAGCGCGGAGTCGGTGGAGGCCGGCAACGCCAGGTTCGAGAGCAGGGGCGGCGGCACGTTCAAGGGGCCCGACCAAGGCTCCTTCGCCGAGGGCGGCAAGAGCGACGTTTGCGGAGCGGCCGATGGCGCCCCCGACGCCGCCGTGGCCAAAGGCGGGTTCGCCGGCAGGGCCGGGAGCGCCATCGCGGCCGGCTTCGTCGGGGAGCTCGACGACAGCGACGAGCTCTCCGGGTCCGAAGGCGCCTACCGCGCAGGAAGGGCGGCTGCGGACATCCGGAAGCGGCGCAGGGCAAGGCTCGAGTCCGACCCGTTCGCCCCTGTGGAGGATACCGCCAACGCCGATGCCGTCGCGGCAAAGGAGGCGAAGCGCGCCGCCGGGGAAGCCAGGGCCGTTGCCGGGCCGGGCGGTTCCGCAGAAAGCGCGCCCCGCTCGAAATCCCTGCTGGCAAGGGCCAGGGAAGGCCTTGGCGGCAAGGCCGCCCGCCGATCTGCCGCCACCGGCGGAAAGGCTGCCGGCGGCAGCTCCCTGGGCGAGGCCCGGGCCGCGTCCAACTATGCCAGGTCGCGCGCCGCCCTGCAGGCCGCCGAGGCGGGGCCCGCCGCAGCGAAGGCCGGATTCGGCGGAAGGCTCGCGGCGGCCGTCTCGACCGCTGCGCCCGTTCTGGGCGGGGTCCTGGCGGGCGTCGCCGCCTTCGTAGCAGCGAGCCTCATCCTCTCGACGCTCCTGGGCGCAATCGCCGGCTTCTGGCAAGACGAGCAGGACAAGGCCATGATCGAGGGCCTTCCCGGCTTCATCACCTACGACATGGTGCTCGAGGCGCTGGAGTGCCAGGAGGAGTACGGGCATCCCGCAGGCTGCACCATCGCGCAGGTCATCTGCGAGAGCGGCCAGGGCGACGCCATGAGCCAGCTGGCCACCAGGGACCACAACCTCTTCGGCATCAAGTGGGCATCGAGCTTCGCCAGCTGCCCGGAGGTCGCCGGCAAGGCGAGCTGGGCCACCCACGAGGAGGTGGGCGGCCAGGTCGTCACGGTCATGGCCGACTTCACCGTGTTCAAGAGCGACGCGGACTGCATCAGGTTCAGGAGCAGGGTTCTCCTGCAGAACAGCCGCTATGCGGACAACGCGTTCATCAAGGAGGCCATCGCCGACCATGACTCGGACAAGATGGCCGAGGGCCTGAAGGACGCGGGCTACGCCACGAGCTCGGAGTACGTGGAGAGCCTGAAGTCGGTCATGAGGACCTACAACCTGTACCGTTTCGACGGCATGGGCGTCGACGACTTCGAGAAGGGCGCGGCCGGCGGCGACGCCATCGTGCAGGCTGCCTACAGCCAGCTGGGCGTGCCCTATGTCTGGGGCGGCTCGACGCCCGGCGTGGGGTTGGACTGCAGCGGCCTCACCCAGTACTGCTACCGGCAGGCGGGCATAAGCATCAGCCATTACACGGAAGACCAGCTCAAGGAGCTCACCGTCGTACCGCTGTCGCAGGCGCGGCCGGGCGACATCCTCTACAAGTACGGCCACGTGGCCATCTACGTGGGAGGCGACGAGTACATACACGAACCGCGCACGGGCGACGTGTGCAGGAAGGCGACGGGGATCTCGTACTTCACCTGCGCCCTCCGATACACCGGATAAGGAGATTTCGAAATGGAGAAGAAGACGAAGGCATTGGCCGCCATCGCGGCGGGCGCGCTGGCCATCGGGATCGCGCTGTCGGTCGCGAGCTGCGCCCTGCGCTCGGCGGGGACGGACCAGCAGACCGTGCAGGAGGAGGCGCCCGCCGAGGAGGCCGCTCAAGGCCAGGGCGCCGAGGCGCCCGCGGCGCTCACGTCCTACGAGCTCGCCTGCTCCAAGGGCTGGAAGAGCGACGCGGGCTCGCTGCAGATGTCCAAGGGCATGGTCATCGAGAAAGGGGCGGACGGCAAGATCCACGTGCTGACCGTTTCCGAGGTGGAGGAGGCGGACGCCGGCAAGCAGGCCGTGCTCACGGTCGCCGACACCGACGAGGATTCGCAGGACAGCGTCATCTGGACGCTGATTTTCGACCGGTCCGGCGGCGCGGCAACCATGTCCAGCGACGACTTCAAGGTGAGCAAGAAGTATTCGGAGGACGTTGCCGAGGGCTCCGTATCCGTCAGCGGGATGGACGAGGCATACATAGGCCTCGTCGGCGGCGACGCGGAGCCGCTGCGCAAGGCGCTAGCGGCCTACATGGCCAAGAACGTGCCCCAGGCGTCATCGGCCTCCTTCGACGGCGAGGCGTCCGTCGACTTCAACGCCAAGACCGTCTCGGCGTCGTTCCATGCCGATGACCCCGCGAGGACCGTCCTCGTGGTGGCGTACGCCGACGGCAAGTTCACCGTGTCGGGCTAGGGGGTCGCTTTGCTTGAGAGAATCGGACGGGCGACGCTGGCGCAGCGGAGGTTCCTGCTCTCGCTCGCGGGCAGCGCGCTCTTCTGCGCGGCGATGCTCTGGCTGCCGCAGCCTGCGCACGCCGACATCGCCGACACCGTCAACTCGTGGCTTTGCGGCATGCTGCGGGACTTCTGCAACTGGATCTTCGGAGCCCAAGTGGACGTGCTCAGGTCCATCGGCGCCGAGGGCGTGCTCTCCGCCAGCTTCGAGACCATGCTGGGCGGCTCCGGCACCGTGAGCATGTACGACATCGTTCACGGCGTGTGGGAGAGCGCCATCCTGCCAATCGGCTGCGGGGTGCTCTCCTTCGTGTTCACCGTGCAGCTCATCAAGATCAGCCAGCGCATGGACGGCAGCTCCAGCATGCCGGCGGTGAAGGAGGTCGTCTTCCTGCTGGTGTTCTTCGCCGTGTTCCTGTTCCTGGTGCAGCACTCCTTCGAGCTCATGCAGGCGCTCTACGAGGTGACGCGCATCGCCATCCAGCGGGTGACGGACCTCTTCGGCAACGGCGCGGAGCTCGACATGGGCAAGGTGTCCATCACCACCACCGACGACGACGTGCCGGCGCTTTTGGGCATGGCGGTGGTGGCGCTGGTCAGCTGGGTCGTGGTGCTGGTGGCCTATATCGTGGCGCTTGTGGTGAGCTGGGCCCGCGCCATCCAACTCTACCTGATGGCGGCGTTCAGCCCCATACCGTTGAGCCTCATGGGCCTGGAGGACACCAGGCAGATCGGCATCGGGTACCTGCGCAGCTTCGCCAGCGTGTGCCTGGCGGGCGTCATCATCCTCGTGATTCTCGTAAGCTTCCCCGTGGTGCTGGGCGGGCTCGATGCCGTGAACGCCGGCACGGGCACGCCGATGGACAGCGTCGTCGGAGGCCTGAGCTATGCGCTGCAGTACCTGGCCGTCTGCGTCCTGCTGATACTCAGCCTGGTGAAGAGCGGGGCCTGGGCCCGCGACGTCATGGGCGGATAGGGGTGGGGCGCGAGGCTTCGAAAGGCCCGACCACACGGAGAAGCCAAGGGCGGCACGGACTCCCGTGCCGCCCTTTTTCGGCGCGCCTTGTCCAAACCGCTGCCTTTCCCGGCTTGGGGTAGGGCGGCGCGCCCGCGGACCTTTTCCGGGAAGGAGGGCTTTCTGCCTGCGAGCGCGCCGCCCGTCCGACGAGGCGGGCCGCACGGCCCGCCCGAACCGTTTTTGAAAGGAAGGGCGCATGCCTAACGAGAGCAAGAGCGTCTACGTGACGCTCCACAAGAACTTCGTGAGGGAGGGAATCCCCTACACGGACCGCGAGACGGGCGAACAACGCACGTTCAACTCGGCAACCATGCCCAGGGGCACGTCGATCGACGGCCGGGACGTGAGCTTCTTCGAGTTCTCCCCGCTGTACGTGAACGAGTCGCGCAAGGGGGAGGACTATCGCGACATTCCGTTGCTGAAGGGCCGCGAGGTGTGGCTGCAGAAGACCGTTCTCGGCGAGGACGGGAAGCCGGTGCTGGACGCCGATGGCGGCAAGGTGCGCGAGACGGTCAAGGTCATGCCGGAGCAGGTTCGCTTCGCCTTGGACCAGCAGCGGCAGGATTACCTCGCCTCCTTGAAGCAGCGAAGCCTCCACGACCGGGCCGATGCGGCCACCCGCAGCGCGCTCGGCCGCGCGCAGGATGACCAGCCGCGTCGGCAGGGCCTGGCGCACGACGACATCCCGTTCTAAGGAGGCGGCCATGACAGCGAGAGCAACAGAGACCGCCGCCTTGTCGAAGATCGTTCGAGTCATGATGAGCGTGGCTCTGCTCATCGGTATGTGCGCATCGGCGCCCATGCAGGCGCAGGCCTCCGAGTCCGTCGAGGTGACCGTCGGCGACGACGTCCCCTACGCCGGCTACTTCACGACGCGCATGTGGGCCGACGGCGAGGTGGCCTACTGCGCCGAACCCGCGGCGGGCACGCCCGCGCCGGGGATCTACTCTAAGTCGGACATCTCCGACGGCGACCTGGCCGCCGCGATGTGGTTCAGCTACGGCGCGCCGGGCTTCGACGAGTCCGTGTTCCCGGAAAGGTGGTACGACGGCACGGGTTGGAGCGAGGACAAATACCTGGTGGCGAGCCACGTGCTGCTGTCGTTCGCCTACCAGGGCTCGCGCGGCGAGGCGGCCTATGGGTCCTACGGCGACGGCGAGGTCGTGAAAACCATCGAGGCCGAGTGGGACGCTGCGGCGAAGGCGTACGTGGCCGCCACCGGGTCGGGCGACCTGCCGTGCGGCGCCTACAAGGTCGTCGAGTCGCAGGCCCCCGAGGGGTACCTCGCCTCGGATTGGTCGAAGACGGCAAAGATTAGGGAGAACGGCGAGGTTGTCGACCTGACGGGCGGCGCCTGCAAGGACGACGTCGCCCGCGGCGGTGTGCAGGTCACGAAGTCCGACAGTGAGCTCGGCAAGTCCGAGGCCCTGGGCGGCGACTCCCACGGTGCGCCGGGCTGTGGCTCCACGCTCGCCGACATTGAGTTCACCATAACCAACGAGTCGGCGTCCAAGGTGCTGGTCAGCGGCGAGTGGTTCGAGCCTGGCGAGACGGTGGCCACCGTGACCACGGCGTGGAACGAGGAGGCGGGCGCCTATACCGCGCAGACCGCCGCCGACGCGCTGCCCTACGGCACCTACGCTATCCAGGAGACCAAGAGCAACGACTCTTACCTGCTGACTGACGGAGCCGCCAAGACGTTCCAGATTCGCGAGAACGGCGCCATCGTAAAAGCCTCCTCGGGAGGCGCCGCGCTCGAGTTCTTCGACCAGGTCGTCCGCAACGACCTCGAGATAGCGAAGATGGCCGAGGACACCAACGAGTCCCTGCAGGTCGCCTTCAAGGTTACCAACGAGGCGACAGGGGAAGCCCATGTGGTCGTCACCGACGGCAACGGCAACGTCTCCACGGCATCCTCCTGGAACAAGCACAGCGCCAACACCAACGGCAACGACCGGCTGCTGGACGTCGGAGCGGTCAACGCCTCGGACATGGATTCCAAGGCGGGCGTGTGGTTCTCCCTCGGCGAGGACGGCTCCGTCGCCGAAGTCGACGACGGTCTGGCGGCGCTGCCCTTCGGCAGGTACACGCTCGAGGAGCTGCGCAGCGACTCCAACGAGGGCTACGACCTGATCAAGAAGGCGTTCGTCATCGAGCGCGACTCCTCCGTCGCCAAGGCGGTGTGGATGAGCCTCGATGACAAGGAGGGGCCCAAGGTCCAGACCGAGGCCACGGACGCGTCCGACGGCGACCATGTGGCTCAAGCCTCTGGCGAAGTCACCCTGTCAGACACCGTGTATTACGAGAACCTCAAGACCGACGGCACCGAATACACCGTCACGGGCACCCTTATGCTCAAGTCCACCGGCGAGGCGCTCGTCGGCGTCGACGGCAACCCCGTGACCGCGAGCAAGACCTTCAGGCCCAAGCAGCGCGCCGGCGAGGTGGAGCTTCAGTTCGCCTTCGACGGGAGCCTGCTGGCGGGCGAGGACGTCGTGGCCTTCGAATCCCTGACGTCGGGCGGCGTGGAGGTGGCGGCCCATGCCGACATCGACGATGAGGGGCAGACCGTTCGCCTCGTGGGCATCGGCACCACGGCGACCGACAAAGCGGACGGCGACAAACTCGTCACCGGTGCCGAAATCACCATCGTCGACGAGGTCGCATACGAGGGGCTGACCCCCGGCGTCGAGTACACGCTCGAGGCCGCGCTGATGGATGCCGAGGCCGGCGATCCCGTGACCGTCGATGGCAAGCAGGTTGCCGGAACCGCAACGTTCGCCCCCGACGAAGCCGATGGCGTCCAGGCGGTGGAGCTCGCCTTCGACGGCACCGGCTTGGGCGGTAAGAGCGTCGTGGTGTTCGAGAAGCTCTTCGCCGCCGGCGTGCAGCTCGCAGCACACGAGGACCTTTCCGACGAGGGGCAAACCGTCACCGTCGTCGAGATAGGCACGAAGCTCACCGACGCCGAAGACGGCGACCAAATCGTCGCCAGCGGCAAGGTCAAGCTCGTCGACACCGTGGAGTACAAGGGCCTCGTCCCTGGCGAAACCTACACCGCAAACGGTGCGCTCGTCGACAAGTCGACCGGCGAGACGCTGGTCGACGCCGGCGGCAACCCCGTGACCGCCACCGCCGAGTTCGCCCCCGAGGCGGCCGAGGGCGTTGTGGAGGTCGCCTTCGAGTTCGACGCGTCCCATCTCGAGGAGGGGGCGGCCCTCGTGGCCTTCGAGCGCTGCCTCGATGCCAAGGGCAACGTCGTCGCCGTCCACGAGGACGTCGACGACGAAGGCCAGACGGTAGTGGTCAACAACCCCGACACCCCCGAAGTTCCCGATGCGCCAGGCGAGAAGCTGGACAAGACCGGCGTGGACCTCATGCCCTATATGCTGGGCGCCGGTATGGCCCTCGCGGCGGCATTGGCGCTCGCTGCATACGGTCTGCAGAGGCGCAACCCCGACGATCCCGACCCCGACGACCTCGGGCGCGGAGAGGAAGCGGCGGAGCACGAGGCCTAAGGCCGACGCTCGCCCGAAAGCAGGAAGGCGGCCTCGGGCCGCCTTCCTTGCGGATATGGAGGAAACCATGGAAGGAACCACCCGAGAACCCGGCGTCGAGGACGTCGCGGGGGCGTTGGATAAGACAGGAAGCGGCGGCAAGCGCTCCGATGGCGGGCATCGATGAAGGGCAAGGCCAAGTCGCGCATCGCCCTCGTCCTCGCCGCGGCGCTCGGCTTGGGGGCCGTGGGCGCACTGTCGTCCATGGCTTGGCTGACCGAGAGGACGACCAACTTCGACCCCGATCCGAGCGGGGTCGCGGCAATTGGCGCCGAAGACGAGGCGGCCGGCGAAAACGACGGCTCCGGGGGCGTCGACTGGGGCTACTGGCAGAGCGTCAACCCAGACATCATCGGATGGGTGACCGTGCCGGGTACCGGCATCGACTACCCGATCGTCCAGGCCCATGAGGGCGACCCCGACCACTACCTCCGCTACGACGCGTACGGCGGCTGGAACTACCACGGCGTGCCCTACCTGCACTGGAAGTGCGCGGATGATGGCCTGCTGGGCGCCGGCAACGCCCTGGTGTTCGGCCACCACCTCGACGACGGCACGATGTTCTCCGCGTTGGCGAGGTTCTCGGGCGCCGGTTACGCGGAGGGGCATTCCCCGATTCTCCTGCGAACTCCGGAAGGTGACGCCAGGCTGAGGGTGCTTGCGGTCGACGTCGTCGATGCCAGCCGCGAGGGCGCCAAGGTGGAGTTCGCCGACGACGCCGAGCATGCGCAATGGCTTGCCCGGGTCGTGGCCGACGCCGACCTGAGCCTCGTCGGAGAGGGCTTCGACTGCTCGTCCGTGAAAAGCGTCGTCACCCTATGCACCTGCAGCTACAACCGCTGGGGCAACGAGCGCACGTTGGTGATATGCGCCGTCGACGCGTTCGGGTGATGCAGGGGCGGGCGCGTTCGGCGCCGATGCGCGCCCGTCGCACGAAGCGCGGCGCGCATGCGATGTGAATCATGGAAGTCTGCACGGGAAAGGCGAGATCGATGGCAAAAGGCAAGGCAAGAGGCGGCGCCGAGGCCGCAGCGAAGCGCGACGAGGAGCTCAGGCAAACCATGGAGCGCCTCGAGGAGGGCGTGAGGGGCGTCTTCGAGTCGGCAAGGTATCGCCGCTACCTTGCCGTCATGTCGCGATTCCACAGCTACAGCGCCAACAACTGCCTGCTCATCGCGATGCAACGCCCGGACGCGACGCTGGTAGCGGGCTATCGGGCCTGGCAAGACAAGTTCGGCAGGCAGGTGAGGAAGGGCGAGCGCGGCATGAGGATCCTCAGCCCGGTCGTGGTCAAGGCGAAAGGGGAGGGCGACGACGTCGGCGAAGCGCGCGACGGCAGCGCCGGGGATGGACCCAGGCGCAGGCTCGCAGGCTTCCGCCTGGCCACCGTGTTCGACGTGAGCCAGACCGAGGGAAGGGAGCTGCCCACCTTGGGGGTCGACGAGCTGACGGGCGGCGTCGCCCGATACGAGGCCGCCATGCGCGCCGTCTCGGAGATCAGCAGGTACCCCGTTTCGTTCGAGGATGTCCCGGGCGGCGCGAAGGGATTCTTCTCGAGGTCCGAGCCCAAGCGCATCGTGATCCAGAAGGGCATGTCCCAAGCGCAGACCCTCAAGACCGCCATCCATGAGCTTGCCCACAGCGTCATGCACGATTTCGAGCCGAAGGGGGAGGGGACCGCCTTGCCGGGCCGCGCGACCCGCGAGGTCCAGGCCGAGAGCGTCGCCTTCGTCGTCTCGAGCTGGCTTGGGCTCGACACCGGCGACTACAGCTTCGGGTACGTGGCCGGGTGGAGCGAGGGCAAGAACCTCTCCGAGCTGAGGGCCTCGCTCGACGAGATACGCGGCGCGGCCCATGGCATCATCGGCGGCATGGAGCAGAAGATGGCCGAGAACCGTGAAACAGAAGGGCTCGAGCGCGTTCGCGCCATCGAGCACGAGCCTGACGCAGCCTGCAGGAGCCTGTCCGAGCGCGCGGCCATCGCCAGGAGGGCGTCCGCCCGCGACGACCGCGCGCCGCGCCTCCCCGACAGGTCCGATAGGTGAGCGCCGGGGCGCTGCATCGCGATGATGCGCGTCCTTGATTTTGCCCTATAAGCCTGATTTTGGGCAAAAAAATAGGGCAGTTTGGCTTTCACCATCCCACCCCTAAAACCCGAAGGTTTTGCGATCTACCGTAAGTCTAGCAATCCAAGGCTCTTTGTCAAGGATCTTATGAAGTTTATCGCGGCTGCCGCTGTCGCGTCCGGGCCTGTTTTTGGCAAAAGGTCGCCGGCTCCCTCGACCGCGTTAAAGAAGCCCCTGAGCTTCTCCGCGTCTCTCTTTCTGGCTGAGCAGCTAGGGACGTCTTGCGCGTAGCGCACCAAGGTGATGGCGATCTCCTGCGCGGCGGCGTTGCGAAGCCATTTCTGTCTCGTCGGCTTGGACAGCCCCAGCTTCGCTACGGCTTCCAAGGTCTTCCTCGACGTGGTGCGCCGGGAGTTCGCGCCCTCAGCGAACGTGTTTATGATGCACGAGCCGTGGGCTGCGCAGTTCCTCACCGACTTTACCTTCTTTAGGTCGTAGTGGGATTGCTCGAAGTCCTTGTCGTCCCACCGTGCGCCGCAGAATCGGATGAAGTCGACGAGCGTGCCGAACGGCACCAGCTCGAGGAAAACCCAAGACGGCATGCGCTTCTCGTATTTCTCGTAAACGGCTTTGGTGTACTTGTTTCTGCCGTTCCTCTCGAGCTCGGCTTCGCGGTAGCTCCTGCTTTTCGGAGTGAGCGAGGCCATGTAGTCGGCGACGATGGCGTACCCGTCTTCGTCGTTGCGTTCGGAGATGTTGCGCTTCAAGTCGACCTTGCAGGAGTGCTCGATGTGCCTCGTCATAACGAACAAGACCTCGCGAAGCATCTCGTCCAGTTCAGCGAAGATGACCAGTTGGGCGAAGTCGAGGTTGGCGTACTCTCCGTTGCGCTTCCCGCCTTGGCGCTTGGCGAACAGCTTTCTGTAGGACGTAAGCTCATAGAAGTCGCACTCGTCCGAGAGATAGGCTGCCGCCCTCTCTTTGCTATATCTATCGAATGTGACGCCCTTTGCCTCCAGATGGGCTATCTGCTGGGCAATGGTGAGCTTTGGCTTGTCGTGATATCCATTGCCGCTTTCGCTCGTCTGCTCGGGCTTGCCATTCATTTTGCCCCCTGCTTGTCATTGGCCTCTTATATTTTGATTATATCTGCGAATCGCGGCCTTCTGGCCGGCGCGGCCTCACATGAACCATCTGAACACGGCCCGGAATAGCCATACGAGGAACGCCCCCGCGGCGACGATGGCCCGCTTAATCCATTTCATCGAAACCTCCCTCCCCGCAATCCGCGCCGCCTGCCTGGGCCATCTCCTCGTCCTCGGCCTCCCTGAAGGCGGCGACAGGGTAGCCGAACAGCGGGCATATCTCGGCCTCGTCGCTGGCGAGCTCGGGGCGGGCCCGCTCCAGGTACCTGAACAGCGCGACGGCCTTGGCGTTGGCGCCGGCGCCCATGGGGCCTGAGTACCACTTCATGCACGCCAGCTCGAACTTGGCGGCATCCACCAGGCACCCGCCCTGGGACCAGGTTAAGAGCCGGCCGTCCAGGGAAACGCTCTCGATGCCCGGCACCTCGCTGGAGTCGATGAGCTTGAGCCTGGGCCCGCGGATTCGCTCGGCATTCGCCGACGCCTCGTCGTCGCTCGGTGCCGATTCCTCCATATGGTGCTCGTAGACGACCAGGTGTTGCCCGCCTTCGCCCTCCTCCCAAACGACGTCGAACTCCGTGAGGATGTTCGCCCTGCCGAACACGGCGCCGCCGGTGAGGCTGTTACTGTCGAAGCACTCGTGGTGGCCATCCGAGTACGTCATCTCTAGAATCATCTCGCTCTCCTGTTCCTGTCGCTTCGCTGCTGCTCCTGCTGGATCTGCCGCTGGCGAGCCGCCTGCTCGCCTGCGCGCGCGGAGGCGTCGGCGCGCTGTCTTTGCCGGGCGTACTGGTCCATGGCGGTTCGGGGCCTTGCCCTGGCCGCATCGGGCAGCAGCCTCAGCTCCTTGGCGGTCTCCTTTGCGAGGCGCAGCTCGCTCGTCGCCCCGTCGTCGCCCCTGCGCCCCATAGCTGCGATGCGGCTGCCGAAGTCGGCCATGCAGCGGATGCCGTACCTCGAGCAGAGCTCGAGCGCCGTCGCCATGCTCTCCAGCTGCGCATAGTCCTTTACCTCGACCGCCTTCGCTGCGATGGCCGCGATTTGGCCGGGGTCGATCGCCGCGTTGCCCTTCAGGGCGCCTTCGACGGCCTTGCGCCCGTAGGCGAGGCCGAGGTTCTCCCCGCGGATCCTTTTCGATGGGGTTTCAGCCATCGAGTAGAGCCAATCCGAGCGGCCGCCCTTCCTCGAGGCTTCGCTGACGTCGATGCCCATCAAGCCGAGGATCTGCAGGTACTCGCCCGGCGTCTCCGCCGCCCTCTTCGCGATCGTCACGCGATTGCGGATGTCGGCCACCCACGAGTAGCCGCCCTTCCCGGCTATCTCGCGCTCGGCCCTCCTGACGTAGACGGCCTGCCTGGTCTTCGGAGCGGCCCCGCCCTTCGTGGCCGACCGCCGCTTCTCTTCGTCTGAGACGTCGACGAAGAAGCTCAGCCCGCGCTCTTCGGCGAGCCGTTGGATCGAGGCCTGCATCTTCCGCGGGTCGGGATTCTGGAATCGGTTGCCCGTGGCGAGGTTGGTGTTGTTGACTACGACGTGGGCGTGCATGACCTCGTTGGCGTTGTCGTCGTGGAACACGGCGGCGCACTCGTAGTCGTCCCAGTTCTCGCGGACCCAGGCCCTCGTCAGCTCTCGCAGCTGCGAGAGCGTCACCTTGTCCTTCGGGTCGGGGGAGACGATGAAGTGCATGTAGGTCCGCGCGCGCTTGCCGCGCCATGGGGTGTCGTTGCCGTTGGCGATGCGGGTGAGGTCCATCTCGGCCGCCCAGTCGACGTCCTGCTTCAGGTCGGGGTCAAGCTCCGCGTCTCGGTCCTCGTCCCACGAGAGGTTGTACAGGTCGACGGCCAGGGCGCGGCCATCCTTCTGGAGGTAGTCGGAGACGCCGCGAACGCTGGTGTGCCCGGCTATGGGTTTTATAACGGGCATGCTAGTCACCGCTTACGCTCGTGGAGCCGGCTATGTCCGCCAGCACGTACTCGATCACCTGGCGGCCCTGCTCGACTTCTTCGAGCTTCTCCTCGGCTTCTGACAGCATCTGGCCGAACGTGCCGTACTCAGGCGGGCTCCCCCTCCGGATAAACAGCGCGATGGTGTTCAGGGCGCGCACTGCCTGGTTGTAGTGGCGGCCCCAACGGATGAGCTCTGAGAGCATCTTGGCCATGGTCCGGCTGTCGATGACGTAGACGGCGCCCTTGCCGGAGGCGCTTGCCGGGATCCTGATGAGGGTCCGCAGGTATTCGGAGCGGGCCATGCCGGCGCGCTGCGCCGATGCGGTGAGCCGGTCGAGGTCGCCGGAGGTCATGCGGCAGCTGACCATCTCGGGGTAGTCCATGGACTTGCCTCCCTTCGTCGGTTTCGTGTCTCCAGGGGCGCGGGGGATCCCCCGCACGAGGACGGCCGGCCGCGGTCTCGGCGCGCCATGCCGTCCGTTGCGGCTGCGGCCCCGGCGGAATGCCGCGGGCGGGGAGGAGGTCGGAGACACCGCCGCGGCGCTCCGCCGGGGCCGCAGCCGCAAGCGCTATCCCGTATCCGTGATACGGGATAGGTAGCTTGCTAGCCCAAGGGGCCGGAACTCAGATTCCGGCCATTTGCCAGCGGGCTCAAAATGAGCCCGTGGCTCCGGTCCGTCTGCGGGCTCATTTTGAGCCCGCGATCGTGCGCAGGTCGCGCACGCAGCGCTCGATCTCGTCGAGCTGGGAGGCGTCGACGACGGCACTCCCGTCGGCTGCACCCGCCGCTTTTCGCAGGGTCTTGAGGGCCTTGGCGACGAGCTTGCCGACCGCCTCTGCCCCGGGCCCGCCGGCTTCGCGGATCAGCTTGGAGGTGTCCGCCTTGCCGGCGTTCGCGGAGGATTTCTCCTTGTAGAGCCTCGCCTGGGCATCGGGGTCCATGGCGGCGAGCGTGGCGATGTCGGTGTCCGAGAGGTTTCCCTCTATCGCCTCGGACCTCCAGTCCTCGGTGAGGCCCTGTTCGACCCTTCGCGCGGTCTGCTCCTGGCGCTTGATGGTAGCGGGGCTGACGTTGCGGCCCGTCTGGTTGCGGATGATCGCCGCCTTCAGCTCCGCGGTGCGCACTCCCTTCAGCTCTGGGTTCTCGGCGCGCATCCGCTCTACCTGGATGCCGAGCGCCTGCGTGGCCTTGGCACGCTCGATGACGTTGAGCTCTCGGGTGAAGTAGTTCGCGGTGTGCAGGAGGGTGACCGCCTGGTCGTCGCTGACGCCCTCGACGATGCGGCAGGGCATGCGCCCGAACGCGGGGTCGTCCTTGGCAAGCAGCGCGTAGGCCGCCTTGCGCCTGTGTCCCGACAGCATCTGGAAGCCGCCGTCTGGCTTTCGGCGGACCATGGGGATGTCGGTGAGGCCGTCCTTCCTGATGGACTCCGCGAGGCTTTTTATGCCGTCCTCGTCCATGGAGTAGGCGACGTTTGCCGGATGGTCCTCGATGGCCGCCACCTCGATCTCCTCGACGGGGAACCTCTGCTTCGCCTGCCTGTCCTCGTCGAGCACGCCCGCCAGGCTGAAGCGCTTGGCGATGTCGTCTACTCGTCCCATAGCCCAAGCTCCCTCCCCAGGTTCCCGTAGTCGACGGCGGCGCGGTTGCCGGGCATGAACTCCACGATGGGCTTCCATTCCCAGCTGCCCTCCTTCACCTTGGCGGACTCGTGGATCACGGTGCGGAACTGCTGGTCGGGGAAGAAGCGGTCGAGGATCGCCTCGCCCACGGCCTCGGCGTTGGTCATCCTTCCGGGCACGCAGGTCCGCAGGATCCTCCAGCTGGGCACGGGTAGGCGCAGCTTGGTGGCCACGAGCCGCAGCGAGTCCACCACCGAGGCCGTGCCGCGCATGACGGTGGAGTCAAGCTTCACGGGGATGATGACGTCGCCGCGCCCGCTGGTGGCCACGTAGGCGCAGAGCACCAGCTGCTTTGCGCTGGGGGCGGTGTCGATGATCGCGACGTCGTATTCGCCCGCCACGTCGTCCAGCGCGAAGCGCAGCGACTGCTCGGCAAGCAGCAGCTCGTTCTGGTTGATGAGCGCCAGCGTGGCCGGGATGACGCGCAGGTTGTCGGTTCCGCTGTCGTAGGCCATCTCGTCGGCGGTCATGCCCTCGTAGAGCAGCCCGATGACGTTGGCGCCGTCCTCCGCCTGCTCGTAGAGGCCGAAGTAGTCCGTCGCCGACGCCTGGGGGTCCAGGTCGATCAGCAGCGTCCTCTTTCCGTGCCTCGCGCAGAGCGTGGCCAGGTTGACGGCGGTCGTGGTCTTGCCCACGCCGCCCTTGAAGTTGCTTACGGTGATTACCCTCACGGTCTTCCTCCTTAGTCGGTTTCGCGCCCGCTGTGATACGGGTCGGATGCTAGCAGCGGGGCGCGCGCCGCTGCCCGTCGGGTCGGCGGGCAGCGAAAGTGTCCAACGCGCCCCGGTTTCCCGGGTCCGTCACGCGCCGGCCTCGGCCAGGGCCGGGATCGCCCTCGAGTTCGCCCTGGCGGCCAGGTACTGGCTCACCGCCTCCTCGAGGCTGCACTCGCCCGCGTAGCTGACCCTGGTCTTGATGCCCTTCGCGCGCGGGGCGCCGCCTCGCGCCGCGACGGCGGTCGTTGCGGCCCTTGCGCCCGACGGCTGCGCGATCATCCCGACCCTGTTTCCTGTGGCTGCTGCCCTCATGCTGCGTCGTTCCCTTCTTTTCGCCCGATCCGGCCCTGCCCGGATGCAAGCCCGGCTTGCATCCGCTTGGATGCCGATCCGCGCGCGGCGGCCCCGGTGGAGCCGGCTTCACGAAGGCGAAAGCCGCCATCTCCGCCAAACCCGGTTTCCGCAGGGCCCTTCCCCGGGTTTTGCGGGGATGTCGTGTGGGCGGCGCAGCCGGGGCCTTCGCGCGCGACAGCCCCGCGGCGCCTGAGCGCTGCGAGCCCGTCCGGCTCGGAGGACGCGCATGGGATTCCCAAGGGGGCGTGCCCCTTGGGCGGGGGGCATGGGGCACGCAGCCCCATGCGCGATGCGGCACCTTTCGGCGGGCTTTCCCGGCGGAAGGGCCAGGCGGCATTGCGGAGCCGGCACAAGCGCGCCGGAAACCCGTGGCGGGAGGGGTGCAGGGGTCCGGGCTGCCCGGGAGCGCGAGGGCGGGTCCCTCGCAGCCGAGGTGCCGCGGCGAGTTGGGAGCACGGAGGGGGAGGAGCCGCCGGCTGCGGCCCCTCCGTGCTCCGGGGGCCGGCCGCTACGCGATGGACTCCGCGAACGAGCCCAGCTTGTTGATGTGGTGCCTGAGCGGGGCCCTGCCGGCGTTGACGACGATCATGTCGATGCCGTCGAAGCGGACCGGGACGTCGCCCTCGGGGGTGTAGCCCTCCAGCCAAGTGGCTGCCAGCAGCTCGAACTGCTCGCGGGTGAGGTTCCCCTCGCTGAAGCCGCCCTCCTCGCGGTTGGCCGCGGTGACGTCGATGAAGACGATGGCGTCCTCGTCCATGGCCACCAGATCCAGGCGGCCCGCCACGCCCTCGCAGCTCCAGTTCCGGTCCAAGACCTCGTAGCCCTTGCGCTCCACGAATCGGATGGCTGCCTCGACCGCGCGCTCGTGCAAGTTCTTCATAAGTGACCTCCTGAGTCGTTTCCGGCCCGCCCCTTTGGCGTGCCTCGCAGCGCGTGGACCGCATGGGCCCGCTGCCGTGCAAGGGGGAAAGGAGAAGCCGACGGCAGGAGGCGCCGTTGCCCGAAGCCCGCAGGGCGGTTTGTTTTCCCCGGCGTCCCAGGGGGCGCTGGGGAAAAGAAATCGGAGAACGTCGACGGCCCTTGCGCGGTATGAGCGGGGGCATGCGAGCATGCGTGTTCGAGAGCACGGTGGCGGGTCGACGGCGACGGCGCGGGGTCGCGGGGCTTGCGTGCGCGGTTTCGGGGCGCGTTCGCGGTGCGCGGGGGGCGTGGGGCTTAGAATGTACGCGAGCGGAAGGAGCGCGAATGAGGGTCGGTTACTGCAGGCCGCCAGCTGGCCATGGTCCGAATAAGCAACGGGAGGCGCTGGAGGCGGCTGGCTGCGAGCTCGTGGTGGACAGCGGCATCGCATCGCTGCTGGGGTCGATCGACGCCGGCGATGTTGTCGTGGTCGCGTCGCTTGGGGCTCTGGGCTCCACCTCCGCGTCCGCGGTGAGGGCAGCGCTTGAGATCGGGGCGAAGGCCGCCGAGCTGGTCGTCCTCGACCAGGGCATCGACACGTCAAAGGAGGAGCACGGGGCGTTCTTCCGGCATGCCGCCGCCATCATGGGCGTCGACGAGGACCGGAAAGGATCTCGGGCGAAGCCCGGGCACACAGGCGGCAAGTCGAAGGTCGACCCCAGCGCCCTGGCCAACGCCATCGGCATGTATCAGAGCGGCGAGCACAAGCTGTCCGAGATCACCGCTGCCACCGGCATCAGCCGCAGCACGCTGTACCGCAACCTGCCGAAGGGCGGCGACGGCGATGGTTAGCTGCTCGGGGGCGTGAAGGCGAAGGCTCCCGCAAGCCTCCAACCGAATAACGGCAAGATCGTGAGCGCCCAGGGATGCCGGCGCTTCTGCGCCCTGCCAAGCTACGAGCACTTTGCCAAGCGCATGGGCGACCAGCGCGGATGGCGGCTGCAGTACGCATATTCCGAGTACGTGGCCGCGTGCCGCGAAGCCGGCGAGAGGCCGTACGCGTACTCGAGCTTCTGCGCGGGCCTGCGCGGATGGCGGCGTGAGATGGGGGCCGCCGGGATTCCCGAGTGGTACCCGGGCGAGTACATGAGAACCTACTGGTCAAGGGGGTCGGCGCAGATTGCCGGCGAGCAGGCGGCGTTCCCGGTGTTCGTCGCAGCGATGGCCTACAGCGACGCCACGTTCCTATACAGGGCTGACGACATGGGGACCAAGAGCTGGATGGCCTGTTGCCAGCGGGCATTCAGGTCGTTCGGCGGCGTGCCGTACGTGACCGACTGCGCGCAGTGCAAGGTCTCGGCTACGGCACGCAGCACGATCGAGGCGTTCGCCCGGCATTATCGGACGGTGCTCTACGGCGCCAGGCCGAAGACTGCGAAGGGGGCGGAGGGCGCCGGGAAGCCGCTGGACGCGAGGACCGTCTCGTACGTCGCAAGGAAGGTGATCGAGGATGTCGCGGGCATGGATTTCGCGAGCTTCGAGGACCTCGATGCCTACGTCGAGGGGAAGCTGGTGGCGTACAACGCCATAGGGTCGGAGGGCAGGCCGGCCCGCTGGACGCTGTTCAAGGAGCGGGAGCTGCCGCAGATGCTGGAGCTTCCGTCGGAGGATGCCGATTTCGCCACGTGGTCGACGCGCGTCGTTCGGGACGACTACCACTTCGTGGTCGACGGCGTGCGCTATTCGGCGCCATGGCGCTGCTCGAACGAGGAAGTGCGCGTCAGCTGGACCGACGGCGAGGTGCGCTCGTATCTCAACGGAGAGCTGGTTGCCCGGCACGAGCGCATGACCGAGATGCGGGGACGGTGCACAGTGACCGATCCCGCGCATAGGCCGCCCGGGCATCGTTGGTTCGCAAAAAGGATGGATGACAGGTTTCTGGCGCTCGCTAGGGAGGAGGGCGCCAATGTGGTGCGCGTCATGAAGCACGTGCTCTCCGCCTGCAAGAAGGAAGGCAAGGGGTTCCGCGCCTGCAAGGAGCTGATCGATTTGAGAAAGACGCCGTCGGCTGCCGGGGTCACTTTGGACGAGGCATGCCGCGCGGTCTTGGACGGCGGCGGGGAAATCGGGGTTGCCGAGGTCATGGAGAAGCTGGCCGGTGATGCCGAATGAGCACGCTGCCTTACAGGGAGATCATCGAGCTGCGTTCGGTGGGGCTCAGCTTCGAGAAGGTCGCCTTCCTCTGCGGCTGCAGCACCACGAAGGCGTCCGCCGTCTCGAGGCGAGCCGCCGAGCTGGGCCTGGGCTGGCCCGTGCCGGTGGAGCTCAGTGACGACGAGCTGGCCAGGCTGGTGGATCCCCACGACGCGGCGCGCTGCAACCCCGTCGACCTGGAGGATATCCAAGGCCGTGCTGGGCGCAGACTGGACGCGGATGACGTCGAGGAGGCATATGCGGCGTATGTCGCCCTTTCCGTGGATAGGCCGCCCTATGTCTTCGCGACGTTTCGCGAGAGGTTCGTACAGCTGGTCAAAGCCCGGGCGAGGGGCGCGAAGATGCTCGTCAATTGGCATCCCGGCGAGGAGGTGCAGGTGGATTGGGCCGGCAGGAAACTCAGCCTGTACGGCGCCGGCGAGGAGGTGACGCCGGTGTCGCTGTTCGTGGCCACGCTGCCTTACAGCGACAAGACCTTCGTGCGCGCGAGCCTGGAGATGGGCATGCAGTCGTGGCTTGAGCACCATAAGGCGATGTTCGCGTACTTCGGCGGCGCGCCGCTCTTCGTCGCGCCGGACAACCTTGCAACGGGAGTGGTGTTCGATGAGAACCGCGAGCGCTCGATCCATCCGCGTTACCAGGAGCTGGCGGATCACTACGGCGCCATGGTCCTGCCCGCGCGGGTCCGTACGCCCACCGACAAGGCGGCCGTGGAGAGCCATGTGCGCATCATGGCCAACAGCATCGTCGGCGTGCTGGAGCAGATGCGGTTCACGAGCCTCGGCCAGCTCAATCTGGCCATTGCCGAGCTGCTGGAGGTCTACAACGACCGGCCCGTCGTGGCATTCAAGGGGCGCAGCAGGAACGAGATCTTCGAGGCGGAGGAGCGCGAATGCCTGCAGCCGCTGCCGGAGGCCGAGTTCGCGCCCGTCACCTGGAGGAAGGTCGGCGTCTCCTTCGACGGCGTGGTGAGGGTGCGCGGCAACTTCTACGGCGTGCCCCCGCGCTATGCCGACCGCAAGGTCGCCGTGCGCATCGCCGAGGACGCCATCGAGGTCTACACCGCCGACAGGCGGCAGTGCATCGCGAGGCATCCGCGCAGGGAGGACGGCGCCGAGACGTTCGAGGGGCTGCCGGGCGTGCACCCCGACCGGTTCAAGCCGCTTGACGTCTGGTGCGAGGAGCATCGCCGCACGCGGATTCTGGAGCAATGGGACTACGATGCCAACGGCGGCCAGGGCCCGCACGACTGCGTCTGCCGCTCTGTCAGGCCGATCCATTGGATATGCCCCGACTGCGGGTTCAAGTGGGTGGAGGCGCCGGCCAGGAGAACGGGCCGCTCCTTCGACGACTGCCTGGCCTGCGCGGACGTCGCTTTGGTTCCGGGCAAGAACGATCTGGCCGCGGTGAGGCCGGACATCGCCGAGGAGTGGCATCCGACGAGGAACCCGCTGCCCGCGAGCGCGGTCTTTCCCGACTTCAAGCAGCAGGTGTGGTGGCTCGGCAGGTGCGGTCACGAGTGGCGGGCGCCGATTGCCAAAAGGGTCAACAGCCGAGACGGCGCCCTCTGCCCGTACTGCTCCGGCAGGAAGGCCCTCAAGGGATTCAACGACGTCGCGACGCTGTGCCCCGAGCTCGCCGCGCTCTGGCATCCCGTGAAGAACCGGAACCTGACGCCCGACGCGGTGAGCATCGCGAGCCACCGCGAGGTTTACCTGTGGGACGGCGTGATGACGCGCATCTGGAGGCAGAATCCCCGAAAGTGGCTGGAAGAGCACGGCCGGGCCGAACTGCTGGCCCCCTTTGATTCGTTGGTGGAGGAGGCCCGGGCGCTGGACGCCGCCGATGGGCGCGCGGGCTACGCCCTCGGGCACGGCAAGTCCAGCGTCAAGTGGTCGCGCTTTCTGAAGGAGGCGGAGCTCAACGTCAGCTTCGAGGAGTGGTGCCTGCGGTTCGGGCATGCGGATTTGCTGGCGCAATGGGACGGGGAGCGGAACGGGTCCCTCAAGCCGTCCGACGTCTCGCGCTGCGATCCTGCCCGAGTGTGGTGGCGCGGCGAGTGCGGCCACAGTTGGCAGCTGTCCGTGAGGACGAGGGCGTTCAGCGATGCCGGATGCCCGTACTGCGGCAGGAGGCTGACGCTGGAGGGCTTCAATAGCGCCGAGTGCCTGGACGCGGGCATCTTGCACCTTTGGCACCCCACCAAGAACGGCGACCTGAAGCCTTCGCAGGTCTCCGACCGTACGGCCAAGAGGATCTGGCTGCAATGCCCGACGTGCGGGTACGAATGGCGCGAGAGCCTGCGGGGGACTCGCAAAGGGAGCCGCAAGTGCCCGTCGTGCCATGGGGGAAGGGGACACTATCTCGCCAAGGGCAGCAACGACCTCGGGTCAAAGAGGCCGGACGTCGCCAGACAGCTCGACCCCGAGCTGAACGGCGGCCTGCGCGCCGAGGACCTCCACGCCCACGCAGGCGCCATGGTGTGGTGGCGCGGATCGTGCGGCCACGTCTGGCGCGAGAAGGTGAGCATGCGCTCCATGCGCATCGACGACAGCTGCCCGTACTGCAAGAACCGCAAGCTGCTGCGCGGCTTCAACGACCTGGTCACCGTGCATCCCGAGCTCGCGGCTGAATGGGATTTCGGGCGCAACGGCGACCTGAGGCCCGACGGCGTGAGGTTCAATTCGATCAAGCAGGTCTGGTGGAGGGGAGGCTGCGGCCATGAATGGCAGATGTCCCCGCGCCAGCGGGCCGCCGAGGGGCTGGGCTGCCCGTACTGCTCGGGCCATCGCGTGCTCGCCGGCTTCAACGACCTCGCGAGCCAGCACCCCGAGCTTCTGGCCGAGTGGGATTGGGGGCTGAACGGCGACCTGAGGCCCGACGGCATCGTCTCCGGCAGCGCGAGGAGGGTCTGGTGGAGATGCGGGCATGGGCACGCATGGCAGATATCCGCCTACAACAGAACCGGCGGCGCCGACCGAGGTTGCCCCTACTGCGGCGACCGCAAGGTGCTGAAAGGCTACAACGACCTGAGGACGACGCATCCCAAGATCGCGAGGGAGTGGAACAAGGAGCGCAACGGCGACCTGAAGCCGACCGACGCGATCGCCAACTCCAACAAGCGCGTCTGGTGGAAGTGCGAGGAGGGCCACGAGTGGTCCGGCCTCATAGCGAACCGGGCGCGCAAGGGCAAGGCGGACCCGGGCTGCCCGTACTGCTCGGGTCGCAAGGTGCTCGCCGGCTACAACGACCTGGCCACCACGCACCCCGGCATAGCGGCGATGTGGCACCCGCGCATGAACAAGCGCTTGAAGCCCACCGGCGTGCAGGCCGTAAGCCGCAAGCTCGCATGGTGGCGCGGCGAGTGCGGCCACGTCTACCAGATGGCCGTCCGCGACAGGGTGGGGGCCAAGCCGGGCTACTGCCCGTACTGTTCGGGGAGGAAGAGGCCCGAGAGGCCGATAAGGCTCGACTAGCCCTCGGCCCCTCGGCGAGGAAGGAACGGGGGAGGCGTCGGCGCCTCCTGCCCATAGGCGTGATCTTGCGAATATTGGACTGGACGGCTATGCGTGGCGGTTATGGGGGTCTGCATCGTTTTCGATGCTGGATTTATGTATACGTCGACGCTGATGCGAAGAATCGTCCCATTGGGAATCTGTCCCAATGAGACGATTTGCTATCCGATTTGAAGGCAGCTTTTCGGAGCTGGTTCATCGTCGATGATGGTCGGAATGAGCCGCAAAAGTCTGGAGGTTCAAACTCCAGGAAACAGATAGTTCAGCTATCTAGCCGGAGCATTTCTGCAGGTAATCTTGTTTTTTCGTCTTGACAAAAGGGATGAGCGTGATCGGCCCGCGCCCTGTCGTCGAGGAGGAGCTCGCGGCCTACGGCGACGATGCGGGCGAGCTCCTCTCCGCGAAGCCCGGCATCACCGGCTGGTGGCAGGTGCAGGCCCGAAACGACGCGACCTACGGGGACGGCAGCCGCCAGGAGCTGGAGCTGTCGCGAGGAGGGGTTTCCGGCGCTCCGCGACGTTTCGCCCAACCGCTCCGCGGGGAGGGGCTACCAGCACCTCGCCTAGCGGGAGCCTCCGGCACCTCGCGGCGCCTCGCAGCTCCTCCGGCGCCCCGAACCCCCGTCTCCTCAATCCCCACCGCCTCCATGTGGATTTACCGCGCAATCGCTTCGATCGTCAAAGTTTTACTTGCGACGTCGTGAAGCTGGAGTATACTTACCCGCAACAAGTTCATAGACGAAATGCGTTGACGAGGACAGTAGGGACGAACCCATCTTCAGAGAGCCGGCGGATGCTGCGAGCCGGCGGTGGGCGGCCTGAACGCCACCTCCGAGCAGTTCGGCTCGAACGCGACGGCACGCAGCGGACGACCTCCGCGTGCAGCCGGGGCAAGTAGGCTGAACCGGCGACTCCGTTATCAGTCCGATCGAGAGCGACCGCGGCGCGCAGGGATGCGTGCAGCCGGGCGCATCTCCCTTCCTTCTGAGGTCCTGGTGCAGCTTGCTTGCAACGGGATTTTTTTATGCCACGAAACCGGCAACGCCAGGAAGGAAGGGATCGGACATGCAGCTACGCAGCGATGCCGTGCGGTGCGGCACGGCGCGCGCCCCGCACCGCAGCCTGCTCAAGGCCGACGGCATCACCGACGAGGAGATGGAGCGGCCGCTCGTCGCCGTCTTCAACTCCCGCAACGACATCATCCCCGGCCACAACAACCTCGACAAGATCGCCGAAGCCGTGAAGGCGGGCATCTACATGGCCGGCGGCGTGCCGTTCGAGATATCCACCATCGGCGTGTGCGACGGCATCGCCATGAACCACGACGGCATGCACTACTCGCTCGTGTCGCGCGAAGCCATCGCCGACTCGCTGGAATGCGCGGTGCAGGGCCATGCCTTCGACGCGCTCGTGTGCATCCCGAACTGCGACAAGATCGTGCCGGGCATGCTGCTGGGCGCGCTGCGCGTGAACATCCCCACGGTGTTCGTGTCGGGCGGCCCCATGCTTCCCGGCAAGCAGCCGGGCGGGTGCGGGCCCACCACCGACCTCAACACGCTGTTCGACGGCGCGGCGCAGGTGATGAACGGCGACATGTCCGAGGCCGAGCTCAAGTACTACGAGGACACCGCGTGCCCCACCTGCGGCAGCTGTTCGGGCATGTTCACGGCGAACTCCATGAACTGCCTGTGCGAGGCCCTGGGCATCGCGCTTCCCGGCAACGGCACCGTGCCCGCGGTGTACTCCGAGCGCATCCGCTTGGCGAAGCATGCGGGCATGAAGGTGATGGAGCTGCTGGAGAAGGGCATCTGCGCGCGCGACATCGTGAGTGCTGCCGCCTTGCACAACGCCATGGAATGCGACATGGCCTTCGGCGGCTCCACGAACACGGTGCTGCACCTCACGGCCATCGCGCGCGAGGCGGGACACCCCATCACGATGGACGACTGGGACGCCGCGAGCGCGCGCACGCCGCACCTCGTGAAGCTGCAGCCCTCCGGCCCGCGCCCGCTGTCCGATCTGTACGAGGTCGGGGGCGTGCCCGTGGTCATGCACGAGCTGGCAGAGCTCGACCTGCTCGACCGCAGCGCCGTCACGTGCATGGGCACGCTCGACGAGTACCTGCAGGCCTGCACGAAACCGGCTGACGGCGAGGTGTGCCGCGCGCACGACAACCCCTTCTCCCCGTCAGGCGCGCTCAAGGTGCTGCACGGCAACATCGCGCCCGACGGCGCCATCGTGAAGAAGTCGGCCGTCGATCCGTCCATGCTCGTCCACACCGGCCCCGCGCGCTGCTTCGACAGCGAGGAGGAGGCCTGCGCGGCCATCAACGCCGGCAAGATCGCGGCGGGCGACGTGGTAGTCATCCGCTACGAGGGCCCCAAGGGCGGCCCGGGCATGCGCGAGATGCTGACGCCCACGTCCTCCATCGTGGGGATGGGTCTGTCCACCAGCGTGGCCCTGATCACCGACGGGCGCTTCTCGGGCGCCACGAAGGGCCCGGCCGTGGGGCACGTGAGCCCCGAGGCGGCGGCCGGCGGCCCCATCGCGCTCATCGAGGAAGGCGACCCGGTGACGGTCGATATCGAAGGCGGCGCGCTCACGCTGGGCGTGGACGACGCCGAACTGGAACGCCGTCGCGCGGCCTGGCGGCCGCCGGCGCCGAAGCACGACCACGGCGTGCTCGCGAAGTACGCGAAGCTCGTCTCGTCGGCAGACAAGGGGGCGTACGTATCATGACGAACGCACGGAGCACCGCAACCGACGGCCGCGCGCCGCGCCCGAACCAGGCGAACGCCACCGAGGCCGGCGCCCCGCGCGGCCCGGGCAGCAAGACGCCGAAGCAGGGCAAGACGATGAAGGGCGCCGAGGCCGTGGTGGCCTCGCTCGAAGCCGAGGGCGTTGACCTCGTGTTCGGCTATCCCGGCGGCCAAGCCATCAAAATATACGACGCGCTGTACGACTCGGACCAGATCAAGCACGTGCTGGCGCGCCACGAACAGGGCGCCGTGCACGAGGCCGACGGCTACGCGCGCGCCACGGGCAACGTGGGCGTGGTCATCGTCACCAGCGGCCCGGGCGCCACGAACACGGTGACGGGCATCGCGACGGCCTACATGGACAGCGTGCCGCTCGTGGTGATCACGGGCCAGGTGCCGCGCGGCGTCATCGGCACGGACTCGTTCCAGGAGTCCGACATCGTGGGCATCACCATGCCGGTGGTGAAGCACAGCTACCTTTTGCAGTCTACCGACGAGTTGACGACTACGTTCCGCGAGGCGTTCCACATCGCCAAGACCGGCCGTCCCGGCCCCGTGCTCATCGACGTCCCGTCCGACCTGGCCAGCGAGCTCATGACGTTCGAGTATCCCGACGACGTGAACCTGCCGTCGTACAAGCCCACCTACCGCGGCAACGCCAAGCAGATCAAACAGGCCGTGTCCCGTATTAAGCAAGCAGAACGTCCCGTGCTGTACGTGGGCGGCGGCACCGTGTCCTCCGGCGCGTCCGAAGAGTTGAAGGCGCTCGCCGAGCTCATGCAGATCCCCGTGGTCACCACGCTCATGGGCAAGGGCGCGTTCCCCGCGTCCCACGAGCTGAACCTGGGGCCCGTCGGGATGCACGGCTCGAAGTACGCGAACCTCGCCATGACGGAAAGCGACCTCATCATCGCGGCCGGTGCGCGCTTCTCCGACCGCGTCACCGGCAAGCTCGACGAGTTCGCGCCGCACGCCGACGTCATCCACATCGACATCGACCCGGCCGAGATCGGCAAGGTGCGCGAGGTGCAGGTGCCCATCGTGGGCGACCTCAAGGGCGTGCTGGCCGGCATCGTGTCGACGTTGGAGAAGGAGGGCGCGCGTCCCGGCACGGGCGCGTGGGTGGAGCAGATATCCGCCTGGCGCACGCGCTACCCGTTCTACCATCCCGGCGTGGGCGACGGTCCCGACGAGATCGTCCCCGAGGTGGTTCTGAAGAAGCTGTCGGAGTCGCTCGACCCCCTGAACAGCGTCGTCGTGACCGAGGTGGGGCAGCACCAGATGTGGGCGGCCCAGAGCGTGGACCGCGAGGCGCCGCGCAGCTTCCTCTCGTCGGGCGGCCTGGGCACGATGGGCTTCGGCTTCCCGGCCGCCATCGGCGCGGCCATCGGCTGCCCGGAGAAGCAGGTGGTGTGCGTGGCGGGCGACGGGTCGTTCCAGATGAACAGCCAGGAGATGGCAACGGCCAGCATCCACCGCGTGCCGGTGAAGGTGCTCATCCTGGACAACCGCTGCCTCGGCATGGTGCACCAGTGGCAGAAGCTGTTCTACGACGAGCGCTACTCCTCGACGCTGTTGGACGCCAGCCCCGACTTCGTGAAGCTGGCCGAAGCGTACGGCTGGCAGGGCGAGCGGGTGGAGAAGCCCGCCGACGTGGACGCGGCGCTGGCGCGCATGCTGGCGAGCGACGGGCCGTACCTGCTGGACGTGGCCATCTCGCGCGACCAGAACGTGTATCCCATGGTGGCGCCGGGCCGCGCGCTCGACGAGGTGATCGGCGCCATCGACGTGGCCGTGGGCGCCGTGCGCACCGACGTGCCCGAAAGCGACGAAGCCGATGGAAGCGACGAGGAGGGGAGCGACCGATGAAGCACATCCTGTCCGTTCTGGTGGAGAACAAGCCCGGCGTGCTGTCGCGCGTCACCGGCCTCATCTCGCGGCGCGGCTTCAACATCGAGTCGCTGTCGGTGGGCCCCACCGAGGACCCCACCATGTCGCGCGTCACGGCCATCGTGAAAGCCGACGACGTGGCCTACGAGCAGATCACGAAGCAGCTGCACAAGCTGATCAGCGTGCACAAGATCACCGACCTCACCAACGACGCGGCCATCGAGCGCGAGTTGGTGCTGTTCAAGGTGAACGCCCAGCCCGACCGCCGCAACGAGATCATCGAGATCGCCAACGTGTTCCGCGCGAAGATCGTGGACGTGGGCCGCAGCTCGCTGACCATCGAGGCCACGGGCGACGAGAGCAAGCTCAAGGGCATGGAGGACCTCTTCCGCGCCTACGGCATCAAGGAGATCACCCGCACCGGCAAAATCGCCATGTCCCGCAACAGCAAGGACGTATGAGAGCCGCGCGGCGCATCCCCAACCCCCAAGCAACTTCAGCCAATAGAAAGGAAAAAACGAACATGGCTGTCACGATCTACCACGAGAAAGACACGAACCCCCAGCTCATCCAGGACAAGAAGGTGGCCATCATCGGGTACGGCAGCCAGGGCCACGCCCATGCGCTCAACCTGCTGGACTCGGGCGTGGACGTGCGCGTGGGCCTGCGCGAGGACTCGCGCTCGCGGGCCAAGGCCGAGGAGGCGGGCCTCAAGGTGATGAGCGTCGCCGCGGCGTGCGAGGAAGCCGACTTCATCATGATCCTCACGCCCGACGAGACCCAGGCCGCCACGTACGAGGCGGACATCGCCCCGCACCTCGAGCCCGGCGACACGCTGGCGTTCGCGCACGGCTTCAACATCCACTTCGGCTACATCGAGCCGCCCGCGGACGTGGACGTGGTCATGATCGCGCCGAAGGGTCCGGGCCACATGGTGCGCCGCGTGTTCACCGAGGGCGCGGGCGTGCCGTGCCTCATCTGCGTGAACCAGGACGCGTCGGGCCAGGCCAAGGACGTGGCGCTGTCGTACGCCTGGGGCATCGGCGGCGCGCGCGCCGGCGTGATCGAGACCACGTTCAAGAACGAGACCGAAACCGACCTGTTCGGCGAGCAGGCGGTGCTGTGCGGCGGCGTGACGGCGCTCATCAACGCCGGGTTCGAGACGCTGGTGGAGGCGGGCTATCCGCCCGAGATGGCCTACTTCGAGTGCTTCCACGAGATGAAGCTCATCGTGGACCTCATGTACGAGGGCGGCATGTCGAACATGCGCTATTCCATCTCGAACACGGCCGAGTACGGCGACTACTACGCCGGCCCCCAGGTGATCACCGACGAGACGAAGGCCGCGATGAAGACCGTGCTGGCGCGCATCCAGGACGGCAGCTTCGCCCACGAGTTCATGGAGGACTCGAAGAACGGCCAGAAGTGGCTCAAAGAGCAGCGCATGGAGCACGGCAACGCCCAGATCGAGGAAGTGGGGGCCAACATCCGCTCGATGTTCAGCTTCGTGAGGAGGTAGGACCGCAGCTCGCCCCCCGCGCCGCCGGAGGGCGAGCGCGCGAGGGTTCGATTCGCCGGCGACGGCTTTGCAAGAAGAAGGGGTTCGACGTGAACCGTCGAACCCCTTCTTCGCGTACGGGTCGAAGCTGCGGGTCGCTACAGGTTGTTCTCCTTCTTGATGCTGTAGGCCAGAAGCACGCAGACGAGGGGCAGGACGAGGCCGAAAAGGCCGCTGGCGATGTCGCTGCCGTCGCCGCCGCTGAAGAAGGCGCCCAGCGCGTTGATCGCGGCGAGCACGAGGCCGATGATGGCCAGCACGTAGAACGTCCCGATCTTGCGGGGGTCGTTGGCGCCGCGCAGGCCGAAGATGCCGATGGCCAGGTCGATGGCGCCTCCGAGGAGGATGACGAAGCCGGCGACGGCCGCCACGCCCCCGACGAGGGCGGCGCTTCCGGCGTCGTCGACGCCCGCGCCCAGGACGCCGAGGGCCCCGCCGGTGACGATGCCGCCGATGCCGAGGAGCAGCGTGAACGCCGCGAACACGATCATGATGATGGAGATGACTTTGAGGGCCTTCTGCGAGGTGGTCTTCTGCATGGCGTTCCCTTCTCTTTTCTATACGACAGCTTAGAATACCCGACGGGAAGCGCGGAAACGTCCACAATACCGCATCAAAGCACGAGTGCGGCCGATTTTCAGCCGTCCTTCGCGGGCCGGGAGCCTCGTTTTCGCAATTCATCGGGAATTTCTCCGACCGCGCATCCCTCCACGGGGTTTTTCCGTATCATAAGGGCGTTTGCTCCGTCGACGCAGGCGCGCGCGTCCGATGCCGATGGAGCCCGTTTCGATGACATCCATAAGGCAAGAGGTGGTTTCCGTTATGACGAAGAAGGTGCTGGTTACCGAGAAGCTGGCCGAGGCGGGCCTCGCGGTGCTCCGCGACAAGGGGTGCGAGGTCGACGTCAAGCTGAAGATGACGCCCGAAGAGCTGATCGCGACCGTGCCCGGCTACGACGCGCTCATCGTGCGCTCGGCGACGAAAGTCACGAGCGAGGTCATCGGAGCCGCCGACCGCCTGCGCATCATCGGGCGCGCCGGCGTGGGCGTGGACAACGTGGACGTCGAGGCCGCCACCGAGCGCGGCATCATCGTGTGCAACGCGCCAACGTCCAACATCGTGTCCGCCGCCGAGCACGCCATCGGCCTCATGCTGGCCTGCGCGCGCAAGGTTCCGCAGGCGAACGCGTCCATGCACGCGGGCGTCTGGGAGCGCGGGAAGCACACCGGCGTCGAGCTGTACGAGAAGACGCTCGCCATCTTCGGCCTCGGCCGCATCGGCGGCCTCGTTGCCGAGCGGGCCCGCGCCTTCGGCATGAAGCTCGTCGGCTACGATCCGTACTGCAGCCCCGAGCGCGCCGAGCAGCTGGGCGTGACGCTGTACGACGACGTGGACGCCCTCGTGCCGCTGGCCGACTTCATCACCGTGCACCTTCCCAAGACGAAGGAGACCATCGGGATGTTCGGGCCCGACCAGTACGCGCGCATGAAGGACGGCGTGATCCTGGTGAACGCGGCGCGCGGCGGCATCTACAACGTGGAGTCGCTCGCCGACTTTTTGGCCGCCGGCAAGATCGGCGCGGTCGGGCTGGACGTGTACGAGAGCGAGCCCTGCACGGAGAGCCCCTTGCACGAGTTCGACAACGCCATCCTCACGCCGCACATCGCGGCGTCCACGCGGGAGGCGCAGCTGCGCGCCGGCGTGCAGACGGCCGAGTACGTGGTCGCCGGCCTCGAAGGGTCCATCGTGCCCACGGCCCTGAACATGGCGCCCGTGCCGCCCGAGGTGATGGACGCGGTGGGGCCGTACGTGCCCGCCTGCCAGATGATGGGCAGCATGCTCGCGCAGATCGACGGCGAGATCCCCCAGTTCCTGAAGCTGACGACCGCCGGTGCGCTGGCGAACGCCGACGCATCTATCCTCGTGGCCGGCACGCTCAAGGGCATCCTGTCCTACCGGAGCACGGCCGCGGTGACGCCGGTGAACGCCGGCGCGGTGGCGAAGCGCCACGGCATCAAGGTGGAGACGCTCTCGTCGCCCGACGCCGGGGGCTACGCCTCCACCGTGTCGGTGGTGGCCGACGGCACCGAGGTGGCCTGCACGCTGGCGGGCGAGGCCCAGGCCGCGCGCCTCGTGTCGCTGTTCGGCTACCAGCTGGACATCGCTCCGGCCGGCCAGTCGCTCATCTTCGAGTACGTGGACGCGCCGGGTCGCGTGGGCACCATCGGCACCATCTTGGGCGAGGCGGGCATCAACATCACCACGATGCAGATCGGCACGAAACCGGCCGAGCAATGCGCGCTCGTGTACATGAACGTGGAGGGCGACGTCGACGATGACGTGCTGTCCAAGCTGCGCGCGGGGCTGGGCGACCTCAAAAACCTCTGGTACGTGAAGCTGTAGCGGCGGCCGCGCGATGTTCGGCCCGCTCATCGTCATCTACCTGTTCTTGGCGGGCGCGGGCTGCGGCACGTTCGTCGCGGCCGTGTACCTGTCGTGGCGGGCGCGCGCCGCGCGTGCGCTGGCGGGGCCGCTCGGACAGGTCGCCCTCCCGGCGCTCGTCGCCTCGTGCGGCATGGTGGCGGTGGGCGCCGCGTGCCTCATGCTGGATCTGGGAAGGCCCGAGCTCGCGCTCGACGTGCTGGCGAACCCGACGGGCAGCGTGCTGTCGGCAGGGGCGTGGGCGCTCGTGGCGTTCACGGCCGCCGTCGCGGCGCTCCTCGCGTGCAACCTGCGCGTGCTCAGGCTCGGCCGCGGCGCCGTGCTGGCCGTGAAGGCCCTCGGCTGCGCGAGCGCGCTCGTGGTGATGGTGTACTCGGGACTGTTCCTCTCCACCATCTGGACGCTGCCGCTTCTGGCGTCGCCGCTCGTCCCGGTGCTGTTCACGTGCTCGTCGCTATCGTGCGGCGCGGCGGTGATGCTCGTGCTGCCGCTTCTGTGCGACGCCGACCCGCGGCCGCTGTTCGCGCGGCTCTCCCGCATCGACGGCGCGCTGCTGGCGCTCGAGGCCCTCGTGCTGGCGGCCTTCATGGTCGCGGCATCGGGCGACGCGCTGTCGAGCGCGGCCGCGGAGCGCCTGCTGGCGGGCGACATGGCGCCCGCGTTCTGGGGCGGGCTCGCGGCGGCGGGCATCGCGGCCCCCTTCGCGCTGGAGGCGGCGCTGCGGCGTCCCGACGCGCGCGCCTGCGCCTGCACCGGCGCGCTGGTGCTGATGGGCGGCTTCTTCCTGCGGTACTGCCTGTGCACGGCCCCCTTCATGGACATCGCGTCGTACCTGTGAGACGAAAGGGCGGGGTCGATGTCTCGCTTCGATCGCGGAATCAGGCGGCAACCCCGTTCCCTTGTCTCGCTCCCTTGCTTCGTCTCGCCCTGTCGTCGTTTCGTGCTTGCGAATGCGCGATTCTCGCCGGCAACGCGGACGAAGCGCGTTAGAATGAATACGGTTGTATTTGGCTAAGGATGTAGGAAAATCTGCGCCCGCCGACGGCGGCGCGAGGAAGCTCGGAGCATGAAGAATTTCAGCATAGACGAACGCAGCGGCGTGCCCATCTGGGTGCAGCTTCGCAACCGCCTCGTCTACCTCATCCAGACCGGGCGCTACCAGCCCGGCGACCAGCTTCCCACGGTGCACGAGATGGCCGTCAACCTCAACATCAACTACAACACCGTGAACAAGGTGTACCGCAGCATGGAGACGTCGGGCCTCATCATGTCGAAGCGCGGGCGCGGAACCTTCGTCGCCGAGAACCCCGCGTTCGACGACGAGGATTCCCTGGAGTCCACCATCGACGCGATGATGGGCGATTTCATCCGCCAGTGCGAGGAGCTGGGCATGACGCGCGAAGAGATAGCGGGTCGCCTTCAGGACAAGATCTCCCGGATGGGATAGGAGCGAGCTATGGTCAAGTTCGGCAAACGCGGCAACGAGCGTGCGAACGACGTGCTGTCGGGCGGGGAGGAGAACGGCGTCGGCAGGCGCAAGGCGTCGCGCCGCGGCGCGGTGGTGCTGGCCGTCGCGCTGTTCCTCGTCGCGTTCGCCCTCGTCCTGGCCGTGACGTTCCCCTTCCGCTCGGCCTTCACCGTGGCGCTCGCCGTGCTCGCGGGCCTGGTGCTGGCCGGCAGCGTGCACATCGCCTACGAGTGGGAGCGCGCCGTGGTGCTGCGCTTCGGGCGGTTCCATCGCCTTGCCGGGCCGGGCCTGTACGTCACCGTCCCCGTGGTGGATTCGGTGACCATCGTCATTGACCAGCGCATCTCGTCCATATCGTGCTCCGCCGAGCAGGTGCTCACGGCCGACCTCGTGCCGGTGGACCTCGACGCCGTCGTGTTCTGGATGGTGTGGGATCCGAAGAAGGCGTGTTTGGCCGTGGAGGACTACGAGCACTCCGCGTCGCTCGTGGCGCAGACGGCGCTGCGCGACGCCATCGGCCAGGTGGAGATCGCCGAGCTGTCCATGCAGCGCGCGCATATCGACCACCAGCTGAAGAAGAGCATCGAGGAGAAGACCGAGCAGTGGGGCGTCACCATCATCGACGTGGAGATCCGCGACATCCGCATGCCCCAGGAGCTGCAGAACGCCATGAGCGCCGAGGCCCAGGCGCAGCAGGAGCGCAACGCCCGCGTGGTGCTGGCCGAGGTGGAGAAGGACATCTCCGACATGTTCATCGAAGCCGCGCACGCCTACCGCGAGGACGACCTGGCGCTGCAGCTGCGCATGATGAGCCTCGTGAACGAGAGCGTGAAGGAGGGCGGCAACATGGTGGTGGTGCCGAGCCCCTACGCCCAGGGCTTCACAGGCGACATAGCCTCCGCCCTCAAGGGGAAGAAGTAGCCTCCTCCTTTTCCGAGACAGCCGCAGCGCTCCCTCGTCGCCATCCCGAGCGAAGCGCGCAGCGCGACGTCGAAGGATCCTGCGCGGCGCAAGCCGCGATGCGTGCTGCTGACGTCGTGCGGGACCCTCGACTTCGGCGGCTCCGCCGTCTCCGTTCAGGATGAGGACCCGCCCGCCGCGGTTTCGCCCGATTGTTTCACGTGAAACAATCGTTCGCGCAAACAAATGTTTCACGTGAAACATTTGTGCTGTCGGGCGCGCGTCGTCGGCTTGCGGACGGCCCGCTTCCCCGTGCCGCCGCTCCCCTGGTCCGCATCTCGCCGATCGCCCGATCAGGCGCGTCTGTTTGTCCGGAACCGTCGGCCGCTCGTTTGCGAGCGGTTGGTTGCGGGCTCCGAAACGCCAGCTGCGCGGCGGCGGATTCCGGTATAGTACGGCGGCGGGGGAGCGGTGCTTTTCGATGACGGCGCGTTCGCGTTCGGTAAAACATTTGTCAACAGGTAATATATAACCTTTGACATGGGTATATGATGCCGATGAGGCACGGTGCCCGCGCGGCGAAGGCCGCAGGAGCATCCCGCTCCCGCGGCCTTCGCCGCGTTTTCCGCGCCGCTCGCGGACGTCCAAATTATTCTTGAAATGAACATATTCAATTTCCTATTTAACTATATTACTATGAAAACAGTTAATTAGAGGTCGAGGAAACGGTCATGAGTCACTGAGAAAGGGGATGCAATGACCACAGACGAGATGAGCGTGACGCGTCGGGGTTTCGTCAAGGGAACCGCCGTCGCGGGCGCCGGCCTGGCGATGTTGGGCGCGGCGGGGGCGATGACCTCCGCTGACGGATGGCTGGTTCCGGCGCATGCCGAGACCGCCGAGGAGTACACGGCGTTCACCTACCACCAGTCCCACTGCGGCGGCATGTGCCCGCTGGCGTGCACGGTGCGCGACGGGCGCATGGTGTCGGTTCAGCCGAACCACTGCTGCGACGACCGGTACGAAACCATCTGCGTGAAGGGCATTTCCGAGGTCCAGCACATCTACGGCGACCATCGCGTGCAGACCCCGCTTCGACGCACCGGAGAGCGCGGCGCGGGCGAGTTCGAGCCTATCTCGTGGGACGAAGCGCTCGACGAGGTGTGCGACAAGCTCAAGGAGCTCCAGGGCAAGTACGGAAACGACTGCGTGGTCATCTCGACGGGCGCCGAAGCGAACTTCCCGTGGCTGGCCGCCGTGCTGGGCGCGCAGGTGGATGCCAGCTCCGGCATCGACGTGGGCATCGGCAACGGTTTGGATCCTGCCATCGGTTTCGGCGGCGGCTACGCGATGGCCACCTGCGAGGCTCGCGACTGGGTGAATTCCAAGCTCGTGCTCAACGTGGGCAGCAACTTCCTGGAGTCCAGCCTGCCCAACGTGCGCCTGTTCTTCGAGGCGAAGGAAGCCGGCACCCGCATGGTGACGGTGGATCCCCACTTCTCCACGACGGCCGGCAAATCGGATCAGTGGGTGCCCATCACGCCGGGCACCGATGCCGCATTCTTCCTCGGCATGGCCAGCGTCATCCTCGACGAGCAGCTCTACGACGAGGACTTCGTGCTGAACCACACCTCGCTTCCGTTCCTCGTGGACGTCGCGACGGGCAAGCTCGTGCGCGACCACGCGGAGGATCCTGACGCCGAAGAGCCCGAGACCGGCGAGCAGAACCCCTTCTTCGTGTGGGACACGGCGACGAACGCGAAGGCGGTCTACGACGTCGCGGCCGTGAAGCCCGCTCTCGAGGGCACCTTCGACGTGGACGGCGCATCCTGCACCACGGTGTTCTCGCTCCTCAAGCAGAAGCAGGTCGAGTACACGCCCGAGTGGGCTGAAAGCGTAAGCGGCGTGCCCGCCGCCACCATCCGCCAACTTGCCCGCGAGTACGCCGAGGGTCCTGCCTGCCTGGCGCTGGGCTGGGGCGGCAACGACAAGATGGGCAACGCCGACATCGCCGGCCACGCTGCCGCAACGCTCGTGGCCCTCACGGGCAACGTGGGCAAGGTGGGCGCCGGCGTGGGCGTGTTCGTGGGCGGCAGCTACAACGGCCATGCGGGCACGCTGGGCGCCTGGGAGCTTCCCGAGGACATGACAGCCGGCACGCTGGAGATGCCGCTGTACGATGCCCGCGAGGGCAACGCCAAGGTGCGCGCCTGCATCTTCTGCGGCGACGTGCTCCAGCAGCACATCGGCAACATGAACAAGACCGCCGAGTTCGCGCGCGGCCTCGACTTCATCGTCACCATCGACCCGTACTTCACCGAGGGCGCGAAGTGGGCCGACGTCATCCTGCCCGCCACCACGCGCTTCGAGAACGACGCGGAGGTAGGGAGCGTGAAGATCGGCTACAGCAACATCGTGCTGCAGAACAAGATCATCGAGCCGTTGTTCGAGGCTCGCACCGACTTCTGGATCGGCAAGGAAATCGCCAAGCGTTTCGGTAAAGACCAGTACCTGCCCGCCACGTCCGAGGAATGGGTGGCGAAGGTGCTGTCCTCCTCTGAGGACCCGTACGTCTCCGCGCTTACCATCGACAAGATCAACGCTGCGAACGGCGTGTATCCCCTCGAGGGCATCGAGGAGCCGCGCCGAGAGTTCATGGACCGCGTGTTCGCCACCCCCTCCACGCGCATGGACGTCTACTACGACGCTCTTGTGGAATACGGTCAGGCGCTTCCCGCCTACGAGCCGCCGCTTGAGGCGCACGCCGGCAACAAGCTGGCCGAAACCTACCCGCTGCAGCTGGCGAACGTGCGCACGCGCTACCGCATCCACAACCAGTTCAACGATGCCAAGTGGATCCAGCAGTTCGCCGAGCCGCGCATCGAGCTGAACCCCTCTGAAATGGAGAAGCGCGGCCTGGCCACGGGAGATGCGGTGGAAGTGTTCAACGACCGCGGCTCCTTCAAGTGCCGCGTGAAGGCCAACGAGTCCATCCGCCCCGGCAGCGCGCGCATGTTCGAGGGGCAGACGGCCGACTTCCTCATCGAAGGCAACGTCCAGAACGTCACGAACGACGGCTACGTCGAGCGAGGCTCCGAGCTCATGTGCGGCCCGGTCATCCCGTTCTCCGATACCCTCGTCGAGATCAAGAAAGCGTAGGTGAGCGATCATGACCAAGCTTGGCATCGCCATCAACCTTGAGCGTTGCGTCGGGTGCAACACCTGCGCGAACGCCTGCAAGATGCAGAACAACATACCCATGAACATGCTGTACATCCGCGTGGAGACCGACGGCGTGGACACCGCCGACGGCGCGCAGGGGACGTACCCCGACCTCAGCCGCACCTACATCCCCGTGGCGTGCCAGCACTGCGAGAACCCCGCCTGTCTGAAGGTGTGCCCCGTGGGCGCCACGTACAAAGACGATATGGGTCGCGTGGAAATCCACTACGACAAGTGCATCGGCTGCCGCATCTGCATGGCCGCTTGCCCCTACAACGCCCGCGTGTTCAACTGGAGCGAGCCCGAGCGCGATCCCAACTGGAACTACGGCGACAAGGACGTGCCGGTTCGCCCGAAGGGCGTGGCGGAGAAGTGCACGCTGTGCAAGGAGCGCACCGACCGCGGCGACATCCCCATGTGCGTGCGCGTGTGCCCGGGCCGCGCCCGCGTGTACGGCGACCTGGACGATCCCGAGTCCGAGATCTCGAAGGTCGTGCGCGAGAACCATGCCTATCAGCTGCTCGAGGAGTTCGGCACCCGCCCGCAGCTCCGTTACTACAACGCGTAAGGGGGCCCAGATGGAAACGAAGCGAATCTCCCGTCCGGTCATGGTGGTTCTGGCCGTGATCGCCGCCGCGGGGGCGGCCGCCTGGATCTACCAGACCATGTTCGGTTTGGGCGTGACCGGCATGAACAACGGCACCTCCTGGGGCCTGTACATCGCCGCGTTCATGTTCTTCGTCGGCTTGTCCGCCGGCGGTTTGATCGTGGCCTCATCGGCATCGATCTTCCACGTCACCGAGTTCAAGAAGGTGGCGCTGCCGGCCGTGTGCGTGTCCACGGTGTGCATCTGCTGCGCGGGCCTGCTGGTCATCCTCGACCTCGGCGGCGTGGCGCGCATCTTCAACCTGATCATTTCCCCGAACTTCATCTCGCCTCTGTTCTGGGACATCTGCGTCATCTCGTGCTACCTGGTCATCAACCTGGTCTACCTGTACTTCATGACCTCGAAGAGGGCCGACAAGTCCAAGATCGCCATCGTGTCGCGCTTCGCCCTGCCCATCGCCATCCTCGTGCACACGGTGACGGCGTGGATCTTCGGCCTGCAGATCGCTCGCGAGGGCTGGCATTCGGCCATCATGGGCCCCTTGTTCGTGGCCTCGGCCATGGACTCCGGCCTGGCGCTTTTGCTCATCGCGCTGGCGTGGATGAACCGTCGCGGCATCTGGGAGACGTCGAAGAAGCTCATGGGCATGCTGGCGGGCCTTCTGGCCACCTGCATCGCCGTCGACGGCTACATGGTGGGTTGCGAGCTTCTGACCACGGGCTATCCCGGTTCCGAGGGCGGCTGGCACGTGCTGTCGCAGATGTTCTTCGGCGCCACGGCCCCGTACTTCTGGATCGAGATCATCGTGGGCGTGCTCATCCCGTTCACCATCCTCGTGTTCGCGAAAAACCGCCAGAAGACCGGCCTCATCGTGTTCTCCTCGGCGTGCGTGGTGGTGGGCGTGTTCTGCAAGCGCGTGTGGCTGCTGTTCAGCTCGTTCATCACGCCGAACACCTTCGGCGGCCCGGGTCTCATCGACGGCACGTCGGCCGCTACCTCCGGCATGGACGTGTGGGCGGCGACCAGCTGGTACGCGCCCTCCTGGGTGGAGTATGCGGTGCTTCTCGGCGTCATCGCGCTGGGCGCGCTGGCCTTCCTCATCCTCGTCGAGCGCTTCATCATGAAGGCGAAGCCGATCGACCTCATCGACGCCGACGCGGCTGCCCACGGCGCGGCCGACGCGAAAGCGAGCTCACCCTCCTGCTAGCGTGCGCGACCTCCTCTCCGAGCACGCCGCGGCATCACGGCCCGGCAAGCGATCCCCGCGCTTGCCGGGCCTTTTTCGGGTCAGGCGTCTTCCCGTCGTTTTCCCGCTTTTGTTGGTGCGTTCGGGGCGAATTCCGAGAAGAGCGCTTGGGATATTTGCTATGATAGTCAAACTATATCGAGCCGAGAAGGAAGGAACACGCATATGACGCGCAAGATCAACATCTTCGATACGACGCTTCGCGACGGCGAGCAGTCGCCGGGCGCCTCCATGAACACCGAGGAGAAGCTGGTCGTGGCGCGTCAACTTCTCCGGCTCAACGTGGACGTCATCGAGGCGGGCTTTCCCATCTCGAGCCCCGGCGACTTCGAGTCCGTCCGCCGCATCGCGGAGCTCGCAGGCGACCAGGCAACGGTGTGCGGCCTCACGCGCGCGGTGGAGAAGGACATCGACGCCGCGGCCGACGCGCTCAAGTACGCCAAGCGTCCGCGCATCCATACCGGCATCGGCGTGAGCCCGAGCCACCTGCGCGACAAGCTGCGCATTACCGAGGACGAGTGCGTCGAGCGTGCGGTCAAGTGCGTGAAGTACGCCCGCAACTTCGTCGAGGACGTGCAGTTCTACGCCGAGGACGCGGGCCGCTCCGACTACGACTTCCTCGTGCGCGTCATCGAAGCCGTCATCAAGGCCGGCGCCACGGTGGTGAACATCCCCGACACCACGGGCTACTCGCTGCCCGAGGAGTTCGGCGCGCGCATCAAGTACCTCATGGACCATGTGGACGGCATCGAGAAGGCCACGGTGTCGGTGCACTGCCACAACGACCTCGGCATGGCCACCGCGCTGTCGCTGGCGGGCGTGAAGAACGGTGCAACCCAAGTGGAATGCACCATCAACGGCTTGGGCGAGCGCGCGGGCAACACGGCCATGGAGGAAGTGGTCATGGGCATCAAGATGCACGGCGACGAGCTGGACGCCTGCACCGAGATCAACACGCGCGAGTTCATCAAGGCGAGCCGCCTCGTGTCGTCCATCACCGGCATGAACGTGCAGGCCAACAAGGCCATCGTGGGCGCGAACGCCTTCGCGCACTCCTCCGGCATCCATCAGGACGGCGTGCTGAAGAAGCGCGACACCTACGAGATCATCGACCCGGCCGACGTGGGCGCGGGCACGAGCCAGATCGTGCTCACGGCGCGCTCGGGGCATGCGGCCTTGAAGCACCGTCTGGAGGAGCTGGGCTACGAGCTGGAGGGCGAGGCGCTCGACCAGGTGTACGAGGCGTTCCTCAACCTGGCCGACAAGAAGAAGGAAGTGTACGACGAGGACCTCGAGAGCCTCGTGAACGAGCGCGACCGCAACGAGAGCGCCCTCTACGCGCTTGAGGGCGTGCAGGTGAGCACGGGCTTCCCGCTGACCCCGACGGCCACGGTCACGCTGCGCAACGCGGCCGACCAGGTGGTCACGGCCTGCGAGTACGGCACGGGCCCGATCGACGCGGTGTACAAGGCCGTGAACAAGATCGTGCAGGTGGACAACGAGCTGACCGAGTTCTCGGTGCAGTCCGTCACGCGCGGCATCGACGCGCTGGGCGAGGTGACCATCCGCGTGACCGCGCCCGACGGCGGCGTGTACACCGGCCGCGGCGCGGACAACGACATCATCGTCTCGTCCACGAAGGCCTACCTCAACGCGCTGAACCGTCTGCTCAACGACAAGCAGGAGCATCGTCGCTAGCGCGCGAAGCGAACCGGCAGCGGCGGCCCGTCCTCGGACGGGCCGCCGTCGTTTCCGGGAGAGGGCGGGCCTGCGCGCTCGAGGTGCTGCGATCCGCGGGCGCTCGACAACGACCCGAACGGCGGGGTTTGCCCATGTCGCTGCATCTTCTCGCTTGCTACCATGAAAGAAAGTCCGCGCAAGCGCAGCGACGCAGGGCGTCGAGGGAAGGACGTGATATGGCGCAGGTGAATCCGAGGCACGTGGATGCGGTGATGGAGCTGATCAACCGTTCGCCGTACTTCGAGCTGCTGGGCATCAGGTTGACGGCGCTCTCGGAGGGGGCGTGCACGGTCGAGGCCGTGTTGGAGCGCAAGCACCTCAACGCGTTCGGCGGCGCGCACGGCGGCGCGTACGCGTCGCTTCTCGATTGCGCTGCGTACTGGGCGTTGTACTGCTCGCTTGACGAGGACGAAGGCTTTACCACGGTCGATTTGAACGCGTCCAACCTGCGTGCGTCGGGTCCGGGGCCGGTCGTCGTGGAGGGTCGCGTCGTCAAGCGCGGGCGCACCGTGTGCCTGTGCGAAGCGGAGCTGCGCGACGCCGAAGGCAGGCTGCTGGCGCACGCGACGTCGAAGATGCTCGTAGGAGCGCACCTGCAGCCGATGAGCGCCGCCGTTCGCGAGCTGGGCGCGACGGCGCTGCCGCCGAAGTTCCTCGCCTGATCGGGCGAGCGTCGGGCTACAGGTTGCGGCGCAGCTGGGCTTCCTTGATCTGCGCCTCGAGGGAGCTGTGGATTATGTTGGCGAAGGGGCCGGCCTGCCCGGTCAGCCGGTCAGCGCCGGGCTGGTCGCACTTGCGGATGAAGTAGTACAGAAACGCGCAGGTGTAGAACTCGGCCAAGAACTGGATGTTCTCCTGGGGCAGGTAGCGGTTCGCCAAGATGAGGTCGATGTCGTTGCGCAGCGCGGGCAGGTACAGGTGGTACAGGTAGTTGCGCAGCGAGTAGGGGTTCGTGTCGGCGAGAGCCTGGGTGTAGAAGTTGCGCTTCGCTTCCAGCACATGGGCGAAGCAGTCGAAGAACTCAGCGTGATCGAGCGAGCGCACGCCCGACTTCTGCAGGATGTAGAAGGGGAACTGCGCGGAGGAGTCGGTCGCACCGGTCTCGTACACGAGCGTGCTTTCGGGGAAGCGGCGTTTGAGCTCCTGACCGAGGTCGTAGCGGAAGATCCACGTGATAAGGCAGTCCTTGTTCTCGAAGTGGTAGTAGAACGTCTTGCGGTTCTTTCCCGTCCGCTCGATGATGTCGCTGATGGACACCTTCTTGAGCGGCATCTCGTCGCATAGCGCGACGAAGGTGTCGGCGATGAGGAGCATCGTGCTGAGCGCGTTCATGGAGTCGGGCCTCGCTCTCGGTAATGATGATTGTGCCACGGCTATTATACGTCGCGTTTTCGTACATTTCTAGGACAAACTTCAAAATATGTGCAGTGATAAACTTCGACTCTTCCGGTCGAGAGGGGGCAATTTGGGGATATTCCTGGTAAAAAGAGACTCATCCTAAGCAATATTGGGAGACTTTTTTCACGATGACTTACCAATATGGAAATTCTGTCCATCGTATCGTCCTTTTGCGGAGCCTACAATGATGGCAACGAGGAAACCGTGCTCTTCGAGAGGGATAGTTCGCACGGATCGACCTCGCGCCAATCGCGCAGAGAGACGCTTGGCACTGTTCAAAAGCGGAAAGGGGTTTGCATCGTGGCAAAGTATCAGAAGCTGCTGGAACCGTTCAGCATCGGCGGGGTGGAGATCAGGAACCGGTTCGTCATGCTGCCCATGACGATCGAGAAGGTCGACAACTATCATATTTCGGACGACTTGGTGGACTTCTACGAGCAGCGCGCCAAGGGCGGCGTGGGCCTGATCGAGGTCGGCAGCGCGTACATCTGCGATTGCTTCGATACCGAGCCGAAGTACCACACCACCACCGGTGCCTGCGGCATTTGGTCCGACGAGTTCAACCCGGGTTGGCAGCGCGTCGCCGAGGCGTGCCATAAGCACGGCGCGAAGGTGGCCGCGCAGCTGCAGCTGTGCTACGAGTGGCGCGCGAGCGGATCCGACCCGCTGCTGTCCTATGCTCCGTCCAAGGACGTTCCCAGCGGTCCGTTCGTGGGCATGCCCGAGCGCGAGTACACCAAGGAAGAGATCGCCGTCGTGGTGAAGCAGTACGGCGAAGCGGCCAAGCGCGCCAAGGACAGCGGCATCGACATCATCGAGATCCATGCCGGCATCGGCTACATGGTGATGCGCTTCCTGTCCAAGTACTCCAACCATCGCACCGACGAGTACGGCGGAAGCGCCGAGAACCGCGCCCGCTTCCTGTGCGAGATCGTCGACGAGATCCACAAGACCTGCGGCGACGACATGCCCATCCTGGTGCGCATCTCCGCCGACGACCTCATGCCGAACGGCAACCGCATCGAGGACACCCTCGAGATCATCCCGATCGTCGAGAAGCACGGCGTGGACGCCTGGAGCGTGCAGGCCGGCTTCCACGAGGCTCCGCGTCCCGTGGCGAACCAGATCGTTCCCGAAGGCGAGTTCATCGACCTCGCCAAGCAGGTGAAGACCGTCACCGACAAGCCGGTGTTCCCCGGAACCCGCATCAACACGCTCGACATGTGCGACAAGGTGGTCACCCAGGGTTACGGCGACGCGGTGGGCATGGCTCGCCAGTTCATCGCCGATCCCGACACGGCCGCCAAGGTGGCCGCGGGCCATCCCGAGCAGGTTCGCCCCTGCATCGTGTGCAGTCGCTGCCTGGACAACATCTTCATCGGCAAGCCCTGCCAGTGCTCCGTCAACGCCAACGTGTGGGAAGGCGTCGAGGTGGGCCTGCCCGAGGACAAGCCGGCCGAGGCGCAGAAGCACGTCGTGGTGGTGGGCGCCGGCCCCGGCGGTCTGGAAGCCGCTCGCGTCGCAGCCGTGCGCGGCCACAAGGTGACCGTGCTCGACAAGTCCGACCGCGTCGCCGGCCTGCTGGGCATGGCGCAGGTGCTGAACGCCAAGATCGAGCCGCTCGTGTCCTACTGGAACGAGGAGATGAAGCTGCACCCGAACATCGAGCTGAAGCTGAACACCTACGTCGACGTCGACACGGTGAAGGCGCTCAACCCCGACGAGGTCATCGTCTCGCCCGGCGGCGGCATCATCTCGCTGGACGTGCCCGGCATCGACGGCAAGAACGTGGTGAAGTCCGAGGACATCAAGGAGATGTGCGCGGGCAAGGTGCCCGAGGGCAAGGGCATGCTGTGGAAGGCGGCCGTGGCGGCCATCAAGGCGCAGGGCGGCACCGTCGGCTTCATGCGCATGGGCCTGAACATGGCGAGCGGCCCCACCGCCATCGTGGGCAAGCGCGTCGTGGTCGTGGGCGGCGGCTTCGCCGGTTTGGAAGTTGCCGAGGCCATGTGCGAGAACCGTGAGATCACGGTCATCGAAGAGGCCAAGAAGATGGGCAACGGCATCGGCATCATAGACAAGAACCCCACCATCAACCTGGTGAAGTCCAAGGGCGTGAAGCTCATGCCGCTGACCAAGCTCGTCGAGGTCACGAAGAAGGGCGCGAAGGTTCAGAACGTGGAGACCGGCGAAGAGCAGCTCATCGAGTGCGACACCGTGCTCACGTCGCTGGGCGTCGAACAGAACACCAAGCTCTACGACGAGATCGCGAAGGCGTTCCCGAACGCCAAGCTCATCGGCGACGCGACCACGCCGGCCGGCAAGGTCTACCGCACTCTTGAGGCCGTCAAGGGCGGCTACCAGGCTTCGATGGCGCTGTAGGCGCGAACGATCGGGCACTGCCGGGAGCGCGCTTGACCGCGTGCTCCCGGATCGAAACGGAGATGCCGCATCGCTGCAAGGTCGGCATCCCGCATAAGGGTTCAAACACGCTTGCGTGTTTCGAATATAGGGAAAACGTTAAGGAGGAAGCATGGATTTCGCATACACCGAGGAACAGCTCCGCATCAAGAAGGGCATCCGCGAGTGGGCCAAGGAGAACCTGACGGAGGAGGTCATCGCTGCCGGCTACAAGAACCGCGGCATCGCTCCCGAAGTGGCGAAGGCGTGGGTCGATTCGGGTTGGGGCATGTACGGCCTGCCCGAGGAGCACGGTGGAAAGCCCGTCGACCATCAGACGATGGCCATGATCATCGAAGAGCTCAACCATGCCGGCGGCAACATCCCCATGGCTCCCAACCTGCTCATCATGTTCGACGTGTGCGAATTCGGCACGCCGGAGCAGATCAAGTTCGCGATGGACTACTACAAGGAGAACGGCTACCCGCCGTACTGCCTGGCCATCTCCGAGCCCGAAGCGGGCTCCGACAACCAGGGCATGGAGTGCTTGGCCACCCGCACGGGCGACGGCAAGGTGCACATCAACGGCGTGAAGACCTGGGTGACCCAGGGCGAGCACGTTGACGGCTTCATCGTGGTGTGCAAGGACGAGGATCCGTCTCGCGAGAACAAGAACATGTCCATGTACCTGGTGCCGGCGAACGCGCCGGGCGTCACCATCGAGCCGCTCAACAAGATCGGCATGCAGATCATGCCCTTCGCGATGATCCACTTCGACGACGTGGTCATCGACGAGACCGACCTCCTGGGCATCCAGGGCAAGGGCTTCTACCAGCTCATGAAGAACTTCGAGTGGGAGCGCTGCGTGCTTCTGGCCGAGCTGCTCGGCGAGGCGCAGGCCGCCATGGAGGACGCGTGCGCCTGGACCAACGAGCGCATGCAGTTCGGCAAGGGCATCAAGACCTACCAGCTCGTGCAGGAGCACATCGTCGAGATGCAGATCGAGCTCTCGAACACGCGTAACTTCCTGTATCGCACCTGCTGGAAGATGGACAACGGCATCCCGGTGAACAACGACGCCGCCATGCTCAAGCGCTACGGCGCTCCGGCGCTCACCGACTGCTGCTCGCGCGCGCTGCAGCTCATGGGCGGCCTCGGCTTCACCGACGAGACCCGCGTGTCCCGCCTCATGCTGGACTGCCGCGGCTTCCAGATCGGCGGCGGCACGGTGGAGATCATGGTGCACATCTCCGGTCGTGGCATCCTCAAGGAGTACGCGAAGGTCGTCGAGGATCCCGATTACCTGTACACGATCTAGCCCGACGCTGCAACAAGCAAGAAAGAACGCCCCGGCTTCGGCCGGGGCGTTTTGCGTGTCGTCCCGAGCGGAGCGCCCGCTCGGGATATCGGGCTGGGTCGGCGGGTTCTACTTGAACGAGCCCTTGCCGCCGTGGCAGGTCATGCCGATGGCGCGGATGGAGCAGTACGAGCGGTACTTGCAGCGCCCGCAGGCGCGCTTGCGGCCCTTGTGCGACGGGTCGTAGAGCCCGATGACGCCCACCGTGCTGTAGCGCGGCTCGAAGACGCCGTCCTTGCCCAGCTTCAGACCCAGGCGCTTCTCGGATTGCGTGTAGAACACGAACTGCGAGCGCGTGTCCAGCGGGAAGTCGCCCATGCCGGGGCTCAGGCGATCGTCGGTGTAGAGGCCCTCTTCCATAGCCGCGGCCACGATGGCGGCGTTCACGTGGTCGGCCGCGCTTTCCACGAGCGCTCGGGCGCAGGCGTCGGCCAGCGCGCGGTCGAGCTCGTCGGCGTCGGCGGGCAGCGCGGCGGGGTTGTCGGGGCCGATGGTCACGGCCATGAGCGCGCAGTGCGCAGCGCGGCGCAGGCGCTCGTAGACGCTTTGGCCGTGGAACATCATCATGGTGCCCACCAGCTTGATGGCCGGCTCCGAGTACTCGGGCGGCAGCGTGCAGATGGCGGGGTTGAACAGCTTGTACACGCCCCGAGGGTCGTAGGCCGCCAGGCACGCCTCGATCGCGGCGTCCACGCGGGCCGCCGCCTCGACGCCGAGGGCGTCGCCGTCGATCGATTCCGCGCCGAGCGCGGTCAACGCTTCGGGTGCGAGCTGCGAGAGCGCCTCCGAGCGCTCGAGCGCCTCGACGGTGCAGGGGACTTCTATGATCTGCCGTACCGATCCGGCCATGGGATGCTCCTTCGCGCGGTGTTTCTTGCTGTAAAGATCATAGAGCAGCGTCGGCGCGGATTGACCGGCTATTTTGCCGCGAGTGTGCGGTTTTGAATTCCGCAGGTGTGATGAACCGTCGAGTTCTTGCGAAATCGACGAGTTGGATGACATGAAGGCCAACAAACAAACTCGTTTGACCAGTCCATATGCCCAGGGAGGTCGTTTTGACCGTAGGCAAGCGATAGACGGAACCTATTATTTAAAGGGGAATCAATAGGAAATAGGAATGAATCGCCGCCCCTTCCGGGTGCGGCGGCCGTTTCGCGCGGGGAAGGGGCTGCATGTACGAGCTGACGCAAGAGGAACGCATGATCCTTTCTATGGTGGACGACCTGTGCGTCGACGTGGTGGCCGAGCGTGCGGCCGCCATCGACGAAGAGGACGAGTTTCCCCAGGACATCTACGAGCTGTTCGTAGAGCAGGGGCTGTTCGCGCTCGCCTACGGCGAGGAGCACGGCGGCGTGGAAGTGAGCATGCACTGCTGGGTGCAGGTGATCGAGCGCATCGCGCGCGAGTCGCCGGCCGTGGCGCTCATGATCCTCATATCGGCCATCGGGTCCGACGCGCTCGTGTTCTCGGGATCCGCCGAGCAGCAACGTGCCATCCTTCCCGCGCTGGCGGCCGGCGAGGCGAAGATCTGCTTCGCGTTGACCGAGCCGAACGCCGGCTCGGACATCTCCGCCATCTCCACGACGGCGTTGCCCGACGGCGAGGGCTACACCATCAACGGCGGCAAGATATTCATCACGAACGGAGCGGTGGGCGACTGGTTCACCGTGTTCGCGCGCGTGGTGGAGGACGGGCAGTCGAAGCCGTCGTGCTTCATCGTGCACCGCGACACGCCCGGCCTCGTGATCGGCCGCAAGGAGGACAAGATGGGCTTGCGCGGCTCGGTGACCTCCCAGCTGTACTTCGAGAACATGCACGTGGGACCCGAAGCCGTGGTGGGCGAGGTGGGCGACGGGTTCGCCATCGCGCACCACACGCTGAACCGCGGCCGCTTGGCCGTGGCGGCGCTGGCCACCGGCGTGACGGCCGCCTCGCTCGCGGCCGCGGCCGCCTATGCGAAGGAGCGCATCCAGTTCGGAAAGCATATCGCGGACTTGCAGGCCATCCGCTTCATGCTGGCCGATATGGAGATCGCGCTGGAAGCGTCCCGCTTGCTGTTGGACCAGGCGGCATCGGCGTTCGGCGGCGACATCCAGACGATGATGAAGACGGCGTCGGTGGCGAAGGTGTACTGCTCGGAGGCGGCGGTGAAAGCGGCTGAGACGGCCGTGCAGATATTCGGCGGCTACGGCCTGTGCAAGGATTATCCGGTGGAGCGCTACTACCGCGACGCGAAGTCGTTCACCATCGTCGAGGGCACGAGCCAGGTGCAGCGCTCGCTTATCGCGAAATCGGTGCTGAAGGAATACTAGGAGGAGTGCGGCGTCGCAGGGCGGCGCACGCGAAAGCGAGGAGGGCAGCGGCTATGGACATCGCAGTCTGCATCAAGCAAACCGTCGACACCGAAGCGGAGGTGGGCGTCGACGCCGAAGGGCGGGCGCTCACGGAGGGGCAGACGCTCGTCATCGACCCGTACAGCGAGTTCGCCGTGGAGCGGGCCGTGCAGCTGGCGGAGGAGCACGGCGGCGACGTGTCCGTCGTGTGCGTCGGCGGCGACGAGGCCGTGCCGGCGGTGCGCCATGCGCTGTCGATGGGGGCGTCGGCGGGTTACCTGGTCGACGACGCGGCGCTCGCCGAGGCGGACGCTGCCGTCAAGGCGCGCGTGCTGGCCGCCGCGCTGGAACGCGTGCCGGCCGATCTCGTGCTGGGCGGCTGCAAGTCGGCCGACACGGCGGGCGCGCAGACGATGCCGCGCGTGTCGGAACTGCGCGGCCTGCCGTGCGTGCAGGTGGTCACGGCGCTCGACGTCGACCCTGCGGCGGGCGTCGCGCACGCCACCCGCGAGATCGACGACGGGGTGGCCGTGGTGGACGTTGCATTGCCGGCCGTGATCACGGCGCAGCAGGGGCTGGCCGAGCCTCGCTATCCCAATGTGCGCGCCATCATGCAGTCGAAGAAGAAGCCCGTCACCGTATGGACGTTGGCCGACCTCGGCATAGAGGACGCGCTCGTCGATCCTCGGGCGCGCCGCACGCGCGTGGTGCGCTACCGCCCCAAGCCCGCGCGCCAGGGCGGTCGCATCGTGGAAGGCGAGACGGTCGCCGAAGCGGTGGCCGCCACGGTGGAGCTGCTGGAAACCGAAGCCAAGGTCTGGTAGGACGGGAAGGGAGAGCATCCATGGCAGAAGTATGGGTATACGCGGAGCCGAAGCACGGGACGTTTCCGCGCGTGACGTTCGAGATGTTGGCTGCCGCCCGCCGAATGGCGGAAGAGGCCGGAGGGGACGTGTCGGCCGTCGTGCTGGGCAGCGGGCTGGGCGAGGTCGATCTCGACCCGCTCGGCGCGGCGGGAGCCGACGCCGTGCTCGTGCTGGACGATCCGGCGCTGGATTCCTACACCACCGACGCCTACGCCGCAGCGCTGGAGACGCTGATCACGCAACGGCAGCCCGAGGCGCTGCTGCTCGCCGACGGAGCCACCGGGCTCGACGTGGCTCCCGTGCTCGCGCAGCGCCTGGGCACCGGCTTCGTCGCCGACGTGGTGGACATCGAGGCCGACGCGCAGGAAGGCTTCGTGTTCACGCGCGAGCCGTACTCGGGCAAGGTGCTCGCGGACGTGGCGTTCGCCGCCGATGCGCGGCCAATGGTGGTCACCGTGCGCCCGAAGGCGTTCGAGCCGGACGCGCCCGTCGAGGGTCGCACGGCTCCGGTGCTCATGCAGCACGTCGACGGGTTCGGCGACGTGCGCCAGACGGTGGCCGACGTGGTGCGCCGGGCGTCGGGCCGCGTGGAGCTGACCGAGGCCGACATCGTGGTGTCGGGCGGGCGCGGCACGAAGGGCGCGGAGGGATTCGCGCTCGTGGAGGAGCTGGCCGACGTGCTGGGCGCCGCCGTAGGCGCTTCGCGCCCCGCGGTGGACGAGGGCTGGACCGATATCCAGTTCCAAGTGGGTCAGACGGGCAAGACCGTCGCGCCTTCGCTCTACATAGCCTGCGGCATCTCGGGCTCCATCCAGCATATGGCGGGCGCGGCGGCGTCGAAGTGCATCGTGGCCGTGAACAACGACCCGCAGGCCGACATCTTCAAGGTGGCCGACTACGGCATCGTGGCCGACCTGTTCGAGGCGGTGCCTCTTCTGATCGAGGCCTTCCGCGCGGGCAAGGCGTCCTAGCATGGATGCGGCGACGCCTTCGCGCGAGGCGCTGTGGAACATCGAGGGGTCGTGGCTCGTGTACCCCTGCTTCCTGTTGGTGCTGGCCGTCGCCGCGTACTTCTTCTGGCGGCGCTACCGCCTGTGGAAGATCGGCCGACCGCTCGAGCGCGGCGATCGCCCGCTCGAGCGCTTGAAGGGCGCGTTCGCAGACGCGCTCTTGCAGGCCACCGTCGTGAAGGAGCGGGGCGTCGGCCTCGCGCACCTCGGGATGTACGTGGGCATGGCCGTCATGGTGGTGGCCACGGCGAGCTATGCAGTGCAGGTGGACCTGGGGCTCGACATCGCCAAGGGCGACTACTACCTGTACGTGCTGGCGCTCGGCACCGACATCGCGGGGCTGGCGTTCTGCATCGCGATGGTCGCCTGCATCGTGCGGCGGGCGGCCGGCAGGAACCCGTCGCTCGAGACGAAGCCGGCCGACATCGTCGTGCTGGCATGGCTGCTGGTCATCGGCGTCACGGGCTTCGTCGTGGAGGGTCTGCGCATCGTGGGGACGAACGATCCGTGGGCCGCGTGGTCGCCTATCGGCAACCTGTTCGCGCCGCTGTTCGCAGGCTTGAGCGCCGCTCAGGTGTCGACGGCGCACCAGGTTCTATGGTGGTTCCATATGGCCATCGCCTTCGGGATCCTGGCGTACTGGATGTACTCGAAGCTCGTGCACGTGCTGCTCGTACCGGCCACGGTGTACTGCCGTCCGCTCGAGCCGAAGGGGACGCTGTCCTACGTCGACCTCGAGGACGAGGAGCTGGAAGAGTTCGGCGTGGGAAAGCTGGAGGACTTCACATGGAAGGACCTGCTGGACGCCGAGGCGTGCGTGCGCTGCGGCCGCTGCGAAACGGTGTGCCCTGCGTACGGAAGCGGCAAGCCGCTGTCGCCGAAGGACCTGATGCAGGCGCTCGACGCCCATCTGGGGGAGCGCGGGCCGCTCGTGCGCGCCGAGCGGCATGCCGAGGCGGCTGGCGGCGCGTTCGAACCGACCGAGGAGCAGCGGGCCGTGCTGGACAAGGCGCTCGTGGGCGACGTGGTTGCGCCCGAGGCGCTGTGGTCGTGCACTACGTGCGGCGCGTGCATGGAGGCGTGCCCGGCGCTGCTGGAGCACGTGCCGAAGGTGGTGGGCATGCGCACCTACCAGGTGTCGATGGAAAGCGCGTTCCCGTCGGAGGCTAAGGCGGCCTTCCGCAACCTCGAGACGAACGGCAATCCGTGGGGCTTGGGGTGGCAAAGCCGCATGGCATGGGCGGAGGGGCTCGACGTGCCTACGCTGGCCGACTGTCCGCAGGCGGAGTACGTGTACTGGCCTGGCTGCTCGGGAGCGTACGACGCGCGCAACCGCAAGGTGTCGCGCGCCCTCGTGGCGCTGCTGAGGCATGCGGGCGTGGACTTCGCCGTCATCGGCCCGGAGGAGAAGTGCTGCGGCGACGCGGCGCGGCGCATGGGCAACGAGTTTCTGTACTACCAGCTTGCCACCGAGAACATCGAGACGCTGAACGCCTACGGCGCGAAGAAGATCATCGTGCAGTGCCCGCACTGCGCCCAGGCGCTGGAGCGCGATTACCCGCAGCTGGGCGGCCGGTTCGAAGTGGTGCGGCACGCGCAGCTGCTCGAGAGGCTCGTGGCCGAAGGGAGGCTGCCGGGCGCGGAGCGGGCGGGCGCGCAGGCGGCGTTCGAGCGCGTCACGTACCACGACTCGTGCTACCTGGGACGCTACGCCGACGTGTACGACGAGCCGCGTGCGGTGGTGAAGGCGTGCGGCGCCCAGGTGGTGGAGATGGAGCGGACGCGCGAGAAGAGCTTCTGCTGCGGCGCGGGCGGCGGGCGCATGTGGCTCGAGGAGCGCGAGGGGCGGCGCATGAACGTCCTGCGCGCCGAGCAGGCGCGCGACACCGGCGCGGACGCCGTGGCCACCGCCTGCCCGTTCTGCCTGTCCATGCTGGAAGACGGCCTGGCGTCCCAGGACGATGCCCTGCCGGTACGGGACATCGCCGAGCTGTTGTCCGACGCGCTGGCCCTGTCGCGGTGATACCATGAGGAAAACTCCTTCCGCGCGTCGCGCGGAAGGGGCGAACCGAGCTGGATGGTATGCATGCGCAAGGAGGCGGGGCTATGAACGCGTGGAGGTCGGGCGAGATGCTCGAAGTGCCGATGAGCGAGCAGCTGGCTTGCGCCTACGAGGGGTTCCGCGCCGCAGGGACGGCTCCGGCCGTGCCGCGGCTGGCGGCCACGGTGATGCTGGTGCGCAGCCCGCGCGAGGTGTTCATGCTGCGCCGGGCGACGACGATGGCGTTCGTGCCGGAGGCCGTGGTGTTCCCGGGCGGGGGCGTGGATCCCGCCGACGACGGCGCGCGGTGCTCGTGGATCGGCCCCGACGAGGAGGTTTGGGCGCGTCGCATGGGCACCAGTGCCGACGTGGCGCGCCGCGTGGTGACGGCGGCCGCCCGCGAGCTGTTCGAGGAGTGCGGCGTGCTGCTTGCCGGCGACGAGTGCGGCGTCTGCTCGCTGGACGCCTCCGAGCCCGCATGGGCCGAGGAGCGCCGCCGGCTCGTATCCCACGAGACCTCGCTCGCCGACGTGCTGAAGCGCCACGGCCTCGCCTTGCGCGCCGATCTGCTGGGTTTGCGTTCGCATTGGCTGACGCCGGAGTTCGAGCCGCGCCGCTACGACACCTACTTTTTCGCCGCGCTCGCGCCCACAGGGCAGGAGCCCGACAGCCGCACCAGCGAGGCCGATCGTGCCGGATGGGTGGATCCGCAGGCCATGTTCGACCGCGCCGCGCAGGGTTCGGTGCGCCTCGTGCCGCCGACGGCCTACAACCTGGCGCACCTCCTGCATGCGCCCGGCGTGGAGTCGTTCGCGGCAGGCGTGGAGGAGGCGGGCCGCGTGATGCTGGAACCCGCCGTGCGCGAAGGGGGAAGGGCGGTGCTGACATGCAGGCTGCCGTGATGCAGCGCCCCGTCGTCTCGACGGGTCGGGCTTCGTGGGGAAGCCGGCGCGTGTCGGCTCATGCGCGCGTGATCCTCGCCGACAACCCGTCGCCTCTCACGTACCTCGGCACGAACACCTGGATCCTGGCCGATCCGGGCTCGCCCGCGTGCGTCGTGGTGGATCCCGGCCCTGACAGCGCGCCGCATCTGCGCGCCGTGCAGCGCGCCTGCGCCGAGGACGGGCACGAGGTGGCCGCCGTCCTGCTGACGCACGACCATGCCGACCATGCGGAAGGCGCCGAGCGCTTCGCGGCGATGACGGGAGCGCCGGTGCTGTCGCGCCGGAGCGGCACGCTGCCCGACGGGTCGCTCGATCTCGGCGCCGGCGCGCCGCGCCTCGAAGCGGTTCCGTTGCCGGGGCATGCGAGCGATCTCGTGGGCTTTCTCATGCCGTCCGACGCGTCCGTCGTGACGGGGGATATGCTGTTCAAGCAAAGCTCCACGCTCATCTGCTGGCCCGATGGCAGCCTGGCGGCGTACCTGGCAAGTCTCGAGCGTCTGCGCGCCACGGTCGTCGAGCGCAACGTCGCGCGCCTGCTGACGGCCCATGGGCCGCTTATCGATCATCCGCTCGAAGCCATCGATCGGGGCTACCGTCATCGCCTCGATCGCTTGGAGCGCGTGCGCGCCGCCTCTGAGGCGGGCGCCGGGCTCGACGTCGACCGCATCATCGAGGCCGTGTACCAGGACGTGGACGCGCGTCTCGATCCGGCCGCGCGCATCAACATCCAAGCCCAGCTGGAATACCTCGCGCAGTCCGGCAAGCTGCCGTCCTGAGCGCAGGAGGCGCGACAGGGTGTCATCCTGTCGAAGCCCCTGTATGCGAGAAGGCCGGGGCGCTTGCCCCGGCCTTCTTCTATCGTCTGCGGTTTCTCTGTTTCCCTACTCGTTCTCCATGCGCCTCGCCAGCTCCTTGGCCAGCTCGAAGCGCTTCACCTTGCCGGTGGCTGTCTTCGGGATCTCGTCGATGTACTCCATGCGCTCGGGCCACAGGCGCTTGGCCACGTGCTTCTCGGCCAGGTAGGCCGTCACGTCCTCCACGGTGGGGCGACGCTCGTCGACGGGCACCGCGAAGGTGCAGATGCGCTCGCCCAGGCGCTCGTCGGGCATGCCGATGGTGGCCGTCTCGCCCACGCCGGGGCACCCCATCAGATCGTCGTCGATCTCGCGCGCGCAGATGTTCTCGCCGCCGCGGATGATGATCTCCTTCTTGCGTCCGTTGATGCGGATGCGCCCCTCTTCGTCCATGTAGCCGAGGTCGCCGCTGTAAAACCAGCCGTCGTCGTCGAGCGCGCGATCGGTGCGCTCCTTGGCGTTGAGGTAGCCCACGAACTGGTGCGGCCCGCGCGAGATCTCCTCGCCCTGCTCGCCGCGCGGCACGTCGTTGCGGTCGCCGTCTACGATGCGCACCTCGATGCCGGGGAAGGGGATGCCCGACCAGGCTCCGTTCCATTCGAGGCATTTCGCGGGGGGCACGAAGATGTGGGGGCAGCTTTCCGTCGACCCGTATATCTCGGCGAGCATGACCCCGTGGCCGTGCGCGCACTGCACGAGGTTGCCGGGCACCGGCGCGCCGCCGCAGAGGAACAGCTGCAGCGTTTCGAACCGCGGGCCGTCCTCGAACTCGATGCACTTGAGCATGTCGTAGATGAACGGCGTCGCACCCATCGACCAGGTGCAGCCCTCGCGGTTCATCTGCTCGATGGCTTGCGCGGGACGGAAGTCCTGCTGCAGCACCGTGCGCCCGCCCAGGATCATGGGGGAGATGAGGCCGTGGAAGAACCCGGTGGCGTGGTTGAGCGGGGATGCCATGAACATGACGTCGTCCGCCGTTCGCTCGGTACCCTTTACGAACGACCGCTCGGAGAAGATGAGGTTGTTATGCGTGAAAAGCACCGCTTTGGGCTTGCCCGTGGTGCCGGACGTGGACAGGATGCAGGCTACGTCGTCAGACGTGATGGGGGGGGGGTATTCAATTGGCTCATAGCGCGCGCATATCTCCGCGACCGTGGGCAGCTCGGAGTGCTTCGGCGCCGCCTTGTCCACGAGCGCCACAGGTCCCAGCGTCGGTATCTGGTCGACGATGCTCAGAATCTGGCTCTCGAAGTCGACCTTCGCCACTTTGGTGGGGCAGATGAACGCCCTCGAGCCCACGAGGTTCATGCCGTAGACGAGGTCGGCGTCGTTGAAGTTGCGCGGAAGAGGGTGCATGACCGCGCCGGCCTTGAGGGCTGCCACATAGACGATGCAGAACTCCGCCCACGTAGGCATTTGGAACGTGACCACGTCCCCGGGGGCCACCCCTTGCTCGACGAGCCATGCTGCCAGGCGCGCCGCCTTGTCGTCTATCTCGCCGTACGTGTAGGACGATCCCTGGTCGTCGCTGACGTACGTACGCTCCGGATGGGAGGCGACGCGGTCGGCCCATACGTCGCCGAGGGTCTTCTCGGTCCAGTATCCTTTCTCGTAGTAGAATCGCTTTCTCTCCGCATTGATTTTGAGATCGGTAATCATCGCCCCTGAGTCCTCTCTTGATGACAGCTCGCTTCTCTCACCCGACGTCCCCCGCCGGATGTTCCGCATGAACTCGATCTGCTGCCCGCTTCGACGGGCCCCCTCGTGTCCGGATCAGCGCGTTGACGCGATGCGCCGGGCGACATGCTCTATGCTCGCACGTCGTGGTTCGTGCCATTTATTGTAAACCCGAAGATGATGGTCGATGATCGGTATTTGTGGGTATACCGATAGGAACTTCCTATGCGTCGATAGCCAAAGTCTATCGATAGAAAAAAGCCTGATCATAGAATATATTTCATTATGGACAGCGCAGGACTGGATGAGGTTATCTTTTTGATCTGAACATGAGTCTCAAAGGTTTTCGTTCCCGTTTTCTGCAATTAATAGGACAAAATTAAGGATATGTTGGCTGAGGATTTCATATCTTAGACAGTATCAGTCTATTGTCCGTAGATTAATCGCGTTGTTGGGGCGATCATAAAGAAGGGTCGTGAACACGGCCTCGCCGAGCGCTCGTCCCCGACGCGGCGCCTAAGAAGCGAATGATATGAAACCACAGGGAAAGGGGTAGTGCCAATGAGCGTGTATCAAGAGGATTACCATCTGCCGGAGTTCGAGTACGACTATGAGAAGCTCATCATCGACCGTCGCGGCCCGGTGTACGTGTGCAGCTTCAACGATGCCGCGAACCTCAACGCCATGTCGTACGCCCAGATGGCCGAGTTCAACGACTTCCTCATCAAGGTGCGCATGGACAAGGATTGCCGCGTCATCGTGCTGACGGGCGAGGGCAAGTCCTTCTGCGCCGGCTTCAACCTGAACGACCTGGCGCTCGATCCGCCCGAGGACATGGGCCGCATCCAGCGCGACTTCTACATCATGCAGCGCATGTGCTCCGACCAGATCATCAACATGCGCCGTTGCGAGCAGCCCATCATCGGCGCCCTCAAGGGCTACGCCGTGGGCGGCGGCCTGTCCATCTCCTGCGCGTGCGACATGCGCGTGCTGGGCGAGTCGTTCAAGATGAACGCCGGCTACCTGTCCATCGGCTACACCGGCACCGACATGGGCGGCGCGTTCTTCCTGCCGAAGATCGTCGGCTACGCCCGCGCCTGCGAGATCCTCATGAACCCCAACCGCTTCGGCGCCGAGAAGCTGCTGGAGTGGGGCTTCGCCAACAAGGTTGTCGCCGACGACGACGTGGTCGAAGAGGCCGTGGCATTCGCTCAGCAGATGTGCGACGCCACCGCCCCGTTCGGTCTGCGCCTCACGAAGGAGTGCCTGCAGGCCTCCCTCGACGGCACCAGCTTCGAGAACGTCGTCAAGATGGAGAACCGCAACCAGGTTCTGGCCTCCAACACGAACGACGGTCAGATGGGCGTCGGCAAGATGAACCCGAAGAACAAGCAGGACGTGAAGGACAACCCGGAGAAGTACCAGTTCCACAACCTGTAAGGCGCACGGCGCGCGCACGCGCCCGCGTTTTGGCGCCCCCGGACCGCTCTGCGGGTCGGGGGCGCTTCGCATGTAGAGAGAGGACGAGAACATGCGCATTCTGGCCATCAACGGAAGCCACCGGCCGGGCAAGGGAACGGCCGCCCTGCTCCTAGCGGCGCTCGACGCGGCGCAGGGCGCGGGCGCGGAAACCGAGCTCGTGGAGCTCGCCCGGTTGGACGTCGGCTACTGCATCGGGTGCAACGCCTGTTTGGCGAAGCCGGCCTGCACGCTGTCGGACGACATGGACGGCCTCGTGGCGAAGATGAAGGCGGCCGACGGCATCATCGTGGGCTCGCCGGACTACTTCGCGAACGTGTCGGCGCGCACCAAGACGTTCATCGACCGCACGCGCCCGCTGCACATGGTTGCCAACGCGCTCAAGGGCAAGGCGGCCGGCGCGGTGACCACGTCGGGACTCGTCGACTGCGGCGCCGAGGAGACGCTCGGCGTGCTGGATCGCTTCTTCGCCGCGCACGAGATGCTGGTCGTGCATCCGCGCCCGGCCGGCCCCGTGAAGGCCAACGGCACGGCCGCGTCCCAGTTCGCCGGTTTGGACGAGGAGGGCCGCATCCGCTGGCGCCGCGTCCAGGACGACGCGACGGCGTTCGCCTACGCCCGCCAGCTGGGCGAGGACATGGTCGAGCTGCTGAAGCGCCTGGGGTAGCCGCAGGCGCTTCAGCCAAAGCGGCGACGGAGCCCGGCGCAAAAAAAGAACCGCAGCAATCCGCTGCGGTTCTTTTGGCGGTCGGAGGTCTACCAGTTGCAGGGAGCCTCGCCGGCGAGCTGGCGCTCGGACTTGAAGATGATGTCCGGCACTTCCTCGCCGTGATAGCACTTGACGGCACCGGCGGCTTCCATCTCGGCGATCTGCTCGTCGGTGTAGCCGTACTTGTGCAGGTACTCGGCGGTGTGGTAGCCGATGGGCTTGGACAGCACCACCGGGGGATCGCCGAAGTTCGCGTAGCGGATCGGGGTGGTAGGCAGCGCGCGCTCGCCGAAGGCCTGGTAGTTCACCTTGCGGATAGCGTCGTTGACGTACGCCTCCTCGTCCTTGACGATGTCGGTGTAACGGAAGACCTTCTGGCTGGGCACCTGCCATTCGGCCAGGATGGGCAGCCACTCGTCAAGCGTTTTCTGGACGAATCCGCCTTCGAGGATCTCGATGAGCTCCGGCTGCAGGTGCTTTTCCTTGAGGTTCTCAACCGTGGCGTAGCGCGGATCGTCGACCAGGTCGTCGCGGCCGATGATCTTCATCATGTCGTTGTAATAGCGGTTATGCTGCGGCTGGCAGATGTAGATCCACTTGTCGTCCGCGGTTTTGTACGTGTTGTTGAACGGGTTCGGCACGTCCTTGCGCGTCTTCGGGTAGTCGGCGCCGAACTGCTGCGCGCACACGGCGATGCTGCCGCCCCAGATGGCGGAGTGGTACAGGTTGACGACGACTTTGTCGCCCCTGCCCGTGCGCAGCTTGTTCACCAGCGCTCCCAAGATGCCGGCGGCCATCATGGTCGCGGTGTTGTAATCGCCGAACGCTTGGGGAGGAATGGCCGGCGACGTGCCCTTCTCGCAGAAGGTACCCGCGACGCCGCCGCGGGCAGCCCAGCACACAGCGTCGTAGCCGGGGGAGTGTGCGAACTCGCCGAACTCGCCGTAGCCGCGCATCTGAGCCCAGATAAGACCGGGGAACTCGGCGGACAACGTGGGGTAGTCGAGACCCAGCTTCTCCAGGGCGGCCGTGCGCATGTTGTTCATGAAGATGTCGGCTTCGCCGATCATCTTCTTCGCGATGGCCAGGCCTTCCTCGGATTTCAAGTTGAGGGAGATCCAGTTCTTGTTGGTGTTGTTGAGGTCGATGGTCGGATCCTCGGTGTCGGTCAGATCGCAGCCGAAGCCCGGACCTTGCGTGCGCTGGATATCGCCGTCGAACGATTCGATCTTCAGAACTTCGGCGCCCATTTCGGACAATACTCTGACGGTTGCGGGAGCTGCGACGTACGTGCACATCTCGACCACTTTGATGCCCGCAAGCGGGCCGTAGCCATTGAGTTTCTCAGTGACGGTCATACGACGGTTCTCCTTTCCTTTATGGTGGGTGGTTTTCTCCTGTCGTTATACTCACATACTCTAATATTTGTTGCCATGGACAATTATTTATACTTGATGGTCGCTCACTATTTTTGTCATGCCCAGAGGGTTTCACTCACAGGTTCACCGATTTGTTGGCCATATGCCGGGCAGTGTGGGTGCAAATCGACGGTTCCGTCCATGCTTTTGGTTAATTCGGCCGATTTGGGGGTGATGCGGTAGGGCTGTCTCAGTATACTGGTAACAAGTAATCCCTGATTGCAGCGCTGCAGGGTCTGCGGGAACGCACGCGGGCGCTGGGGCGTTTCGGAGGAAAGAAGGCACCACGTGGATTTCGAATTGACTGACAAGCAGCGCAAGCTCGTGCAAGCGTTCCGCGCCTTCGGCGAGGAGACGTTCACCCCCGAGCACGTGCACCAATGGCGTCGCGACCAGGGTCTTCCCGACGAGGTGGCGAAGGGGTTCGTGGATCTGTACTTCGGGCTCGAAGAGCTGGAGGACGGTGACGGCACGTTCAGCCTGTGCTCGCAGGCGCTCATCATCGAGGAGCTGTCGAGGTGCGCCGGCGCCACGCTTCCGTTTCAGAACGACCTGTTCAACCTCTCCATCGTGCGGCAGTTCGCCGACGAAGGCGAGTTCGCCGACGTGCTGAAGGACTACCGCGAGACGGGCCGGCTGCTGTTCGCGCTGGCCATCTCGGAGCCGGAGGCGGGCTCGGACGCCATGAACATGCAGACGTACACGCGCACGGTGGACGAGCATCTCATCCTGAACGGGCGCAAGACCTACGTGAACAACGGCGAGTACGCCCCCTATATCATGGTGGCGGCCATCGACCGCGACTGCGAGGCGCCGGGGAAGTACCCGCCCATGACGTTCTGGCTGCTGCCGCGCCACCTCAAGGGCGTGAGCGCGTACCCTATCAACAAGATCGGCCAGTCGATGCTGCCGTTCGCCACGCTCGTGTTCGATAACGTGGAGCTGTCGCCGGCCTATCGCCTGAACGGGCGTCAGGAAGGCTTCCGCCAGCTGTTCCGCCTGCTGGAGTTCGGCCGCGTGTTCACCTGCGCGTCGTCGCTGGGCATGGCGCGCGCAGCCATGGAGGACGCCGTGGCGCACGCGCGCAGCCGCAAGGCGTTCGGCGTGCAGATCGGCCGCTTCCAGCAGATCGAGCAGATGCTCACCGACATGGAAGTGAGCATCTACAATATGAACTCCATGCTGTACCGGGCTGCGCTGGCGGTGGACAACGGCGGCCCCGACGAGCGCCTGTCGGTGGCGCTCATGAAGCGCTACGTGCCCGACGCCGCCACCGAGGTGGCATCGAGCGCCATGCAGATACTCGGCGGCATGGGATACACGGAGGGCGCGCGGGTGAGCCAGCTGTGGCAGGATTGCCGCGGCAACCAGATCGCGGAGGGCACCGACCAGATCATGGTGTACATCGCCTCGCCGCTCATCATGGAGAAGTACTGACGCCGCCTCGCCGAACGCGCAAGCGAGGTTTGCAGGGATGCCTGTCGCATACGTCGGCAGGCATCCCTCTTTTTTCGCGATTTGGGTGACAGGCCTGCCAGATAGTCCTGTGCATCTGCTCAAAACTATTACTCAATTGTCCGATATTATCCATTGCGTCACCTGTTTACGGGTCAGTTCCGGTTTTATGACCATTCTCGCATGCCAAGCAGCGCGGAATAATGACTGCTAGAGAGCCTGCTCTAAGCAGACCGTGTCAGGGGTGCCGTTCCCTTTCGTGCGCGCTCAATTCCACGAAGGGGGACGACGGAAAAATTAGGAGGACAAATTGAGTACCGTAGCTAAGAAAGAGAAGATGAGCGTGCGCCATATGCTCGTCGTTCTCACGGGCATCATGATCACCTTCGGGTGCTCGGCCCTGTGCTTTTCCACGTGGGGCCTGTTCCAGCCGGTCGTCGCCGAGGGCCTGGGCGTCGAGACCACGGCGTTCGCCATGTACGTCACGGTGATGTACCTGACGATGACCGTCGCCTCGCCGTTCATGGGCAAGCTGCTGCAGACCGTGGACATCCGCATCATCCTGTCCGTTTCGGCCTGCTTGGTGGGCGGCGCGTTCCTGCTCATGAGCGTTTCGAACGAGATCTGGATGTTCTACCTGGCCGCCGTGCTGCTGGGCCTGGGCGAGATCTCCATCCTGTGGCTGGCCATCCCCACGCTGATCAACCGCTGGTTCGCCGACAAGGCGGGCACGTTCATCGGCCTGTGCATGGCATTCACCGGCATCGGCGGCGCCGTGTGGTCTGCGGTGTTCACCGGGCTGCGCTCCAGCGGCATGGACTTCCATACCATCTATCTGATCTGGGCCGTCATCGCCCTGGTCACCTCGCTGCCGTTCACGCTGTTCTGCGTGCGCAGCAAGCCCGAGGACTGCGGTCTGGCCCCGTACGGTGCCTCCGTGGTTGCCGGCCAGGCCCCGGCCAAGCCCACCGGCCTGTCCGCTGCGGCCGCCATGAAGACCCCGGCGTTCTACTCCGTGTGCGTGTTCGCTGGTCTCATCAACATCGCCGTGCTCATCGCCATGCAGTTCCCCACCTACACGAAGTCCCTCACCGACGTTGCGTTCGATGTGCTGGTGGTCGGCGGCATCATGACCACGGTCATGATGGTGGGCCAGGCGCTGTTCAAGCTCATCCTGGGCGTGGTCGCCGACCGCAACGCCAAGGGCGCTTTGGTGTTCGCGTTCGTCTGCGGCGTCGCCGGCGTGCTGCTCTGCTGGTTCGGCATCGCTTCCGAGTACATCCTGTACAGCGGCGCATTCATCTTCGGCGCGTTCTACGCCACGGCCGTCGTGCTGGTGCCGGTCATCGTGCGCCAGTCGTTCGGTTCGCGCGACTACTCCGTGATCTACTCCCGCGTGAGCACCGTGTTCAACCTGATCGCCGCTTTCGCATCGATGATCTGGGCTTGGATCGGTTCCAGCTTCGGCTTCAACGCCGTGTTCATCGTCGGCTTGGTGCTGCTGGTCCTCATCCTTCTGCTCGGCTTCTACACGTTCGCGAACGCCAAGAAGTTCAAGAGCCAGTGGACCGAATAGGCTCTATACTCTGCTAGAACAGCTCTTCAGCTTGATCGGGGGCCCGCTGCGGCGAGCCCCCGACGAGCGTCTTCTTCAACCGGTCGGGATCGCGGGGGAGCATCGCTATGAACCTGTCCCAGCTCTACTACTTCAAGAAGCTCGCCGAGCTGCAGCACTACACGCGCGCGGCGAAAGAGCTCTACATCGCCCAGCCGACGCTCTCCGACGCGATCAGCTCGCTGGAGAAGGAGCTGGGCGTCGCGCTGTTCTGCCGCGACGGGCGCAGCGTCAAGCTGACGTCGAACGGCAGCGAGTTCTACCGCTACGTGAGCGACAGCCTGCGTTCCCTCGACGACGGCATCGACGCGATGAACCGACGAAAAACGCAGCTGGGCGGCACCGTGAGCCTGGGCGCTACGTTCACCGTGCAGGACGACTACCTGCCCACGCTGCTCAAAGCCTATCGCGAGCACGTCGGCGACGAGGTGCGCATCGAGACGTACCAGGCGTTCACGAACTACCTCACGCAGAGCCTGCACAACGAGACGCTCGACGTCGCCTTCTGCGGACGGCGCGACCGCGAGCCCGACATCGAGTATTTCCCCGTGCTGAACCGCAGCTTGGAGCTGGGCGTGCGCGCGGACCATCCGCTGGCGGGCCGCTCTTCGATCGCGCTGGAAGAGCTGTGCGGCCAGCGCCTGATCACGTACCGGCGGGGCACTCCCATCGGGGAGGCGGTGCAGCGCATCCTGGAGCAGAGCCCGCTCGAGGGCGTCGAGGCGCTCTACGACGACGACATCACCATGGCGTCCGCCCTGTCGGTGGACGGCGGCTTGGCCGCGCTCATGCTGAACTCCATCGGCCTCAAGGTGTTCTCGAACATAACGACGGTGCCGCTCGAGGGCGTGCGCCCCGACTTCTACTGGGTGTACCTGGCCGTCAACGCGAAGCACGCCAAGACCGCGGCCGTGCAGTCGTTCATCGACTTCGTGAAGGGATTCGACGCCGAAGGCGCCGGGATCGACCTGGGTTTCCGGCCTGATCGGGCGGAGGGGGCGTCGCTTAGCGCGTGACGGCCTCGCGGTGCACGCTCTGCGCGACGAGCCCGATCTTTTCGACGTAGGCGTACAGCTCGAAGCCGCGCTTGCAGCGGAACGTGCAGCCGACGCAGGGATCCTCGTCGCAGTAGGCGTAAGCGTCCTCGTCGCCCAGCGCGAACACGATAGGTGCCCGCTTGCCTGGCAGCACGTACTTCAGCTGCATTCCCGTGAACGCCTTGAGCGCGAACCAGCGCGGTTCGCAGCCGGCTTCGCGCACCTTCCAGAACACCCTGAGCGCGTTCGCGTCGAAGCCTCCCACCACGTCGTAGGAAAGCTCGATCGAATCGGCGCAGTCCGCAGCGCTGGCCGCCGGGAGGCGCTCGAGGAAGCCGCCGCAGGCGACGGGATCGGGCGCCGGCGCGTAGGGCAGCTCGATGACGGGGCGCCTCCCGCCGCCCGAGAGCAGCGGGCCCTCGCCGCCGTCGACGCCCACGAACACCGCCGAGCATCCGTCGCAGCCGTAGAAGGGCAGCGGCTCGTCGGACACGCCGGGCTTCCAGGTGGCGCGGGTGCGCGTGGGGCTCAGGGCGGCGACTGCGTTTGCCATGGCAATCCTCCAAAGGAGTCGGGATCAATCGATGTAGCGGGCGTTCGGATCGGGCTCGAGCGCTTTCGTCTCGGCGACGTACTGGATGAAATGGTCTACGCAGTAGGGGTGGTAGTTCCTCGTGCTGTAGGCCATGTACACGCGGTGGTAGCAGCTGCGCCGTTCGAGGGCGCTCAGATAGAAGGGTTTCACCACCACGTCGTCAACGATGCGCAGCAGGAAGGTGTCCAGCATGACGGCCGCTTCCACGCCGTTGGCCGCGAAGCCGGCCAGGATGGATTCGTCGAGGTAGTTGTACTCCACGTTCTTGATATCGCGCTCTTCGAGCATGCGCTTGACGGCGCGTCCCAGCGGGATGGTGTCGACGTACGTGATGAGGTGCTGCTCCAGCAGGTCTGCCGGGGTGACGAACGGCTTCTCGACCAGCGGGCAGTCGGAGCTCATGGCCACGACCACCTTCTGCGTGAGCACGGGCACGTAGGCGAGGTCGGGGTGTTCGTCGCCTTTCGCGCAGAACACCACGTCGTAGCAGCCGCTCAGCAGATCCTTCACCAGGGGGATCGAGGTGTCCTCGCGCACGTTGAACGCGACGCCGCCGGCAGCGGCCTTGTAGCCGTTGAGCAGCTTGGGGATGAAGTCGGTCTGCACGGTGATGATGCAGCCGAGGTCGATCTTGCCGCCGTCGCCCGTGCCGGCGTAGTTCTTCATGATGGCGATGCCCTTGTCTATCTGCTCGAGGCCCTTGTTCACGTAGGCGAGGAACTCGGCGCCGTACTTCGTGAGATGGATGTTGCGTCCCGTCTTCTGGAACAGCGACACGCCCAGCTCCTGTTCGAGCGAGCTGATGGCGTTCGACAGGGAAGGCTGCGTGATGTAGAGCTCTTTCGCCGCCTTGGCGTAGTGCTGCAGCTCTGCAAGCTTGCGGAAGTAGTACAGCTGCGAAAGGTTCATCGGTAGCCCCCTGGGATCGTGCGCCGCGTCGAACACCGCTTCTATTATACGGGGGAATGAAGCGCGCGCCGTTACACAAAAAGGAGGATGTGAGGGTATTGCCCCGCCATGCCGCCCCGCGTGCTGGCCGGCATGGCGACAGGGGGCGTCTTCACCCGTACCGATATTCCACGCCCATGGTGGGCTGGGGGTACTCCCATCGCTCGACGATGGTTCTGCCGCACAGGATGCGGCAGGTGCCGCACTCGAGGCAGCCGGCATAGTCGAACGACAGGCCGCCGTCCTCGTCGATCTTGTACAGCGCGGCGGGGCAGGCCAGCACGAGCTTGCGGAACTCCGCGCGGTCCGCATCGTCCGAAAGCGCGATGTGCGCGTGCCCTTCGTCCACGTTGTACTTGTTGAGCGCCAGCTTGGCGTCCACGTTCACGCTGATGACCGGATCGTTCATAAGGCCTTCATCCCCTTCCTGCCGTCCTGCGCCACCCGCCACAGCCCCACGCGCTTGAGCGGGCCCAGAAGCTTGTTTTTGATGCGCGCCTGAGGATGCCCGTCCACCTTGAACAGGTTGAGCATGATGTCGCGGGCCATGGCCGGGTACTCGTTGAAGATGCGCGTCGTCTCTTCCATATAGCGCGGGAAGCGGCGGAAGCGCTTGAGGTCCTGCAGGACGTAGCAGCCGTCGAGCAGCTGCTCGTAGGCGGCCAGCTGCGCGGCCGACACGTCGTCGGCCTCGAGCGCGCGCATGACGGCGTCGGCCGCGAGGTCGCCCGAGCTGACGGCGAAGTCCATGCCGCGCACCGAGTACCCCAGGTTCATGCACAGCATGGCCGCGTCGCCGCACACCAGCACGCCGTCGCCGTACAGGCGCGGAACCATGGCGAGGCCGCCTTCGGGCACGAGGTGCCCGGAGTACTCCACCAGCTCGCCGCCCTTGACCAGCGGGGCGATGTCGGCGCGCTGCTTGAAGTCCTCCAGCATCTGGTAGATGGGCACGTCGCCCGCGGCCAGATCCGACAGCGTTGCCACGAGGCCGAGCGAGATCGAGTCGTCGTTCGTGTACAGGAACCCGCCTCCCACGCGCCCTTTCGTGCAGTCGCCGGCGAACATCCATGCTGCGCCTTCGCCCGGCGCGCACAGGAACCGGTCTTCGATGACCGACGGCGGAAGCGCGATGGTCTCCTTCACGCCCACGGCCATCTGGCAGGGAAGGGGGACGTCGTCGGCGAGCCCCGCCTTCTGGGCGAGCAGGGAGTTCGCTCCGTCTGCCAAGACGGTAATGCGCGCTTCCACCTCGTCGCCGCCTGCGACGACGCCGCACACCCGCCCGTCGCGCACGATGAGGTCCTCCACGGCGATGCCGTAGATGAAGTCGGCTCCTGCCTCCTCGGCCCGCTCGGCCAGCCACTGGTCGAAGGGTCCGCGCAGCACCGCGTAGGAGTCCTTGCCCGACTCGCGCAGCTCGTCGGCCGTGAAGTCCATGGTGAACAGGGCATCGGGGGCGGCCATCGATATCTTCTCGTGCGTGATGCGCCGTTGCAGGGGGGCGCTTCCCTCGAAGTCGGGGAACACGCGGGCGAGCGCATGCGTGTAGATGCGCCCGCCGGTCATGTTCTTGGCGCCGGCGTAGTTGCCGCGCTCCACTACGAGAACGGAGCAGCCTACGGAGGCCAGCCGGTAGGCTGCGACCGCGCCGGCGCATCCGGCGCCGACGACGATCGCGTCGAACTGATCATCGGACATGGAACCAGCCTTTCAGTCGGTCGGGTCGCTTAGGACAGCTTCTCGACGAGGGCCGGCAGCGCTTCGTGCAGATCGGCCACGAGGCCGTAGTCGGCCTGGGCGAACACCGGCGCGTTCCGGTCCTTGTTCACGGCCACGACGACGTCGGCGTTGTGCACGCCTATCATATGCTGCATCTGACCCGAGATGCCGACGGCGAAGTACACCTTCGGAGACGCCATGCGGCCCGAAACGCCCAGGTAGGTGTTCTTGGGCAGCCACTTCTCGTTCTCTGCGAGCGGGCGCGAGCAGGCCAGTTCGCCGTGAGCGGCGGCGGCCAGGCTGCGCGCCAGCTCCAAGTCCTCCTCGCGGGCGAAGCCGCGGCCGGCCCCCACGATGACGGATGCGCGGCTCAGGTCGGTGCCCGCGTGCGGAACTTCATGCGTGCCGCGCAGCTTGAGGGGTTTTTGCGGGGCGACGAACGCGCGCTCTTCCACGACGTCGGTGCCCGAGGCCTCGATGCCGTCGAAGGCGGTGCCGCTGCAGGAGTAGAAGGCCACGGGTCCGGCGGCGCGCTGCTTCTTCGTCGCGAGGCCGCCGAAGTACAGGCTCTCGGCCTCGGCTCCGTCGAGCGCGGTGACGTCGCACATCACGCTCGCGTCCGCATGCGCGGCCAGGCGGCCGCCCACGATCTTGAGGCGCGGGGTGGGCTCGAACAGCACCGCGCCCGGCGCGATCTCGTCGTACAGGGCGGCCACGGCGTCGTAGGCGTTCTCCAGCAGCTCGCCTTGCGGAAGCTCCACGACGTAGGCCTTGTCGGCCACGCCCGTGCGGGGCGCGCTGCCGATGGAGACGAGCAGAACCTCGTCGGCGAGCGTGCGCGCCCCGGCGCACAGCTCCTTCTGGGCATCGGCGGATTCAGCGATGACGAATGCTTTCATGATGCATGCCTCTCTTTCGTACTGCGGCTACGCGCGGACGGCTGCGGCCACCGCCGACGCGAACGCGTCGAAGTCGCCCTCGTTTTTCATGTCGAACACCTGGCGCTTGCGCGCGTCCTGCTCGGGGGCAGTGACGCTGACGGTTTCCACCGCGGCGCTCACGTCCACGCCGGCGTCGGCGGCCGAAGACACCGTCGCGGGCTTCTTGCCTGCCGCGAGGATCTCGCGCATGCCGGCGATGCGCGGGTAGGCGCATTCGGGCGTGACGGCCACCACGGCGGGCAGCGGCACCTCGATCTCCTCCACGACGTCGGGAAGCGTGCGCTCCACCACCGCGACGCCGTCTTCCAGCTTGACGGAGGTGACGGCGTTGATCACCGGCATGCCCAGCTCGGCGGCCAGCTGCACGTCCACCTGGCCGGCGTACATGTCGGCCGAGCCGTCGCCGCACACCACGAGGTCCACCTCCCCGATGCCCCGGACGAGCGTCGCCAGGGCTCGCGCCGTCACGCGGGCATCCGCGAAGGCGAACGCGTCGTCGGCGATCATGCGCAGCTCGGCAGGGCCGCGCGACAGGATGCTTTTCTTCACCTTGAGGTCGTCGGCTTTCGCGTTGCTGGCGCTGACGGCGTACAGGGTCGCGCCGGCCTCCTCGGCCAGCAGCGTGGCTGCTTCGATGGCGTTGAGGTCGTACTCGCTCACCACCTGGTGGGCCTTGGAGTAGTCGAGGGTGCGGTCGGCCGCCACGGCGATATCCTGGTCGTCGGGCACCACTTTCACTGCTACGGCAATGTTCATGCGGGTTCCTTTCGGTCGATGGGTGCTTGCTCTCGTATCTGCGCGGCGCGTCACTTCGCGTAGCGCTTGAGGATCTGTCGTCCGGCGATGTAGCTCATGATCTCCACGGTGCCGCCGGCCAGCTGGTTGCCGCGCAGGTCGGTCCAGATGCGGCCGACGCGGGTGGCCGTGGTGTAGCCCAGCGCCGCGAATATCTCCAGCGCCATGTCGGCCACCTTCGTGCAGCCCACCGTGGCGTAGCGCTTGAGCAGGGCCGCCTCGGTGCGCACCGATTCACCCTGGTCCAGCTGCCACAGCGTCTTGTACAGCATGTTGCGCGAGTTCTCCAGGATGGTCTCCATCTCGGCCAGCATGTCCTGGATCATGGGGTTCCAGCCGATGGGCTTGCCGAAGGCGTAGCGCTCGTTGGCGTAGGCCGCCGCGTCGTCCATGCAAGCCTGCGCAAGGCCGAGGGACTGGGCTGCCACGAGGCAGCGTTCGATCTCGAAGTTCTTCATGAGCAGCAGAAAGCCCTCGCCCTCCTTGCCCAGGCGCATGTCGTCGGTGAGCCTCACCTCGTCGAAGAACACGTCGACGAACGGGATGATCTGCTGGCCGATCTTGTCGAGCGGCACGGTGGACAAGCCCGGGGCGTCGGTGGGGATGAGCCATAGCGACATGCTCTCGTTGGCGTGCGCCGGGTGCTCGTCCTTGGACACCACCAGCATGTACGGCGTGTTGCCGCCGTTCGTGACCCAGGTCTTCTGGCCGTTCATGATGTAGGTGCCGTCTTCCCGGCGCTTCGTGTACGTGCTCATGGCTTTGTTGTCGGAGCCTGCGCCCGGCTCGGAAAGGGCCAGCGAGGCGATGGGCTTGCCCGACTTGTTGTACTGGTCGACGACGAGCGAAACCTGTTCGGGCGTGCCGAATTCGGCGACGTCGGCCGTGGCCAGCATGGCGGTCATGAACGGCGTCATGCAGCCGGTGCGGTGGTACAGCGTCTCGGTCATGAGGCCCAGCGTGAGCTTGTCGCAGGGGATGCCGCCGCATTCCTCGGGCAGGCCCATGAAGGCGAACCCGGCATCGCGGTACGCTTCGCCGATCTCGTCGGGGATGCCGTGGTTCTCGTACATGGCGTTCACGGTGTCCTCGTCGAAGTACCTCTCGGCGAATTCTTGGATGCTTTCGACCAGCAGTTCCTGATCGACGGTCAGGCTGAAATCCATAGCCAACGCTCCTTTTCTGTCCAAATTGCCCGCAATGCTCTTTCCGCGTGCGTGCGGCTTCGCTCGCGCGTTTTCCGATGGGCGGGGAGGCTGTCGTCGCACTCGTTTCGTTCTAGCCGTTGCTTCGTCCAGTTTGCACCCATATTCACGTTGGTGTCCAATAGGTTCTTTTCGGTGAATCAGAGGTCGATTCATAGGTTCCTCCTATCGATGGCGGTTGGCAACCGGACAAAGCCGTTGGTATGCTGGTGGTGTAGCTTGGGTATGAACTGGTAAAATATGCAGTATTGCAACAGGGGGACGAAATGCTCCATCCAGTGGGAACCGAAGAGCGGCATCGAACCATAGCCAAAACCTATTCTTTGGCAAATGAATCATCATCGATTACCTATTGGACAAAAAAATCGTTTAGGGTGCAAACTGTGGCTAACGCGGTTGCCACTCGCCGACACGACGGGAAAGCAGCGCGAAACCGACAGTCTGGCAAGACGTTGAAGGAGGATGTATGAGCAAGCTTACCCCAGAGGAGTTCCGCGAGTACCTCAAGACGGTGCGTGCGCTCGCCGAGGGCCCGTTCGAGGAGATGCAGAAGGAGGTCGAGGTCACCAACAAGTTCCCGCAGGAGTTCATCGACCTCGCCATCGAGAACAACCTGTACCGCTACGCCCTGCCTGAGGAGTACGGCGGATGGGGCTTCACCGAGAAGGAGATCTTGCAGGTCCAGGAGGAGTTCTCCCGCGGCCCGGGCGGCATGCGCATGCACCTGCACTACGCCGCCGATCTGAACTGGCGCATCCTCGACGACTACGGCTGCCCGGAGCTCAAGGCCGAGTACATGCACAAGTTCTGCGACAAGTCCGTGTTCACCTGCTTCGCCCTGACCGAGCAGACCGGCGGCACCGGCGCGGACGTGCACACGACGGCGATGAAGGACGAGAACGGCAACTACGTCCTCAACGGCGAGAAGTGGCTCATCTCCCACACCGACGTGGCCCAGTTCGCCTACGTCATAGCGGTGACCGACCCGGAGAAGACCGGCGACGAGCGCCTGTCGGCCTTCTTCGTGCCCATGGACGCCCCCGGCTTCGAGCTCGTGCCCATGCCCCACATGATGGGCTGCCGCGGCGCCGGGCACGCGGGCTTCAAGATGGAGGACGTCGTGCTCGAGCCCAAGTACCGCCTGGGCGAGGAGGGCCAGGGCATGGAGGTCGCCATGCACTCGCTCGCCATCTCGCGCGTGCACATCGCCGACTCGAACCTGGGCATGTGCCAGCGCATGCTCGAGATGTCGCTCGCCCGCGCGCGCGATCGCGTGACCTTCGGCAAGCCCATCAACCAGCGTCAGGCCATCAAGATGAAGCTCGCCAACATGGCCACCATGACGCATGCGCTGCGCACCATGGTCATCGACTTCGCCGAAGACTACGACCTCGACCACCGCAATCCCTACATCGCCGAGAAGGCCGCCATGTGCAAGCTCTTCTCCATCGACGCGGTGAAGCTCGTCTCCGACGAGATGCTGGAGATCTTCGGCGGCGACGGCTACTTCGAGGACTCGCCCTACGGCCCGACCGAGCGCCTCTACCGCGACTGCCGCGCGCTCTGGCTGGAGGAGGGCTCGCCCACCATCCAGCGCATCACCATCGCGCGCGAAGTGGAGAAGCATGACGGCGCGGTCGAGTACCCGGCTCTCGACTGGATCGCGGGCACCGACCTGTAGGGCTCTTTCGAGCGCCTTGCTTCTCTGCCTTCTCCTTGACGACGAACGGCTCCGGCCTCCTTCCGGGGCCGTTTCGGCTTCGCCCGTTCGCCCGCGCTCCGTTGCCGCTCGCCAACGCTTGTCGTTCCTCAATTGTTACCTATTGTGCATCAATCGAGGAAATGCTACCGCTCGTATTAACAGTTGGTAACGGGGGCACCTGTCGGGCGTGCGAGGGTGTATCGTGGCCGCAACGGCCTCAGGGCCGCTCAGCGGGCATGCAAGTTGCTCGCCGGATTCGCGAACGCGCGTTGAGAGACGGCGCGGAAGCGGCGGCGGGGAGCGGCATGCGACCTTTATGCGAAAGGAACGCCCATGAACAACCCTGCTCAGAAATCCTATCAGCTCTACATCGACGGCCAGTGGGTCGACGCATCCGACGGCGGCACGCTCGACGTGTACTGCCCGGCCAACGGTGAGCAGCTTTCCACCATCGCCGACGCCACGAAGGAAGATGTCGACCGCGCGGTCGACGCCGCCTGGAAGGCGTTCGAAACCTGGAGCAAGACGTCGAAGGCCGAACGCGCCATCATCCTGAACAAGGTGGCCGACCTCATCGAGGAGAACGCCGAGAAGTTCGCGCTGCTCGAATCGCTGGACAACGGCAAGCCTATCCGCGAGACGCGCGCTATCGACGTGGCCTATTCGGTCGATCATTTCCGCTACTTCGCCGGCGTGCTGCTGGCCGACACGGGAGAGGCCGACCTGCTTCCGGGCAACATGATGTCGCTCGTGCTGCACGAGCCTATCGGCGTCGTCGGCCAGATCGTGCCGTGGAACTTCCCGTTCCTCATGGCCGCTTGGAAGCTGGCTCCCGTGCTGGCCGCCGGCGACTGCACGGTGTTCAAGCCCTCGTCCACGACCTCGCTCACGGTGCTCGAGCTTGCCAAGCTCACCGAGGGCGTCATTCCGGCCGGCGTATTCAACGTGGTCACGGGCCGCGGCTCGAAGTCGGGTCAGTACATCCTCGACAATCCCAAGATCAGCAAGCTCGCCTTCACCGGGTCGACCGAAGTCGGTCGCGACGTGGCCCGCGCGGCGGCCGAGCGCCTCATCCCGGCCACGCTGGAGCTGGGCGGCAAGTCGGCGAACATCATCTTCCCCGATGCCAAGTGGGACATGATGCTCGACGGCATCCAGCTGGGCATCCTGTTCAACCAGGGTCAGGTGTGCTGCGCCGGCAGCCGCATCTTCGTGCACGAGGATATCTACGACAAGTTCGTCGAGGACGCGTGCGAGGCGTTCAGCAAGGTGAAGGTGGGCATGCCTTGGGAGGACGACACCCAGATGGGCAGCCAGATCGATCAGAATCAGATGAACAAGATCCTCGAGTACGTGGAGATCGCCAAGCAGGAGGGCGGTCGCGTCCTCTGCGGCGGGGAGCGCGCGACCGAAGGCGAGCTTGCCAAGGGCGCCTTCTTGAAGCCGACGCTCATCGAGGTGCCGAACAACTCCTGCCGCGTGGCCCAGGAAGAGATTTTCGGGCCGGTGGCCGTGGTCATCAAGTTCAAAGACGAGCAAGAGGTCATCGACCTGGCCAACGATTCCGTGTACGGCCTGGGCGGCGCCGTCTGGACGCGCGACATCAACCGCGCCTTCCGCGTCGCGCAGGGCGTCAAGACCGGACGCATGTGGGTGAACACCTACAACCAGATCCCGTCCGGAGCGCCGTTCGGAGGCTATAAGGAGTCCGGCATCGGCCGCGAGACGCACAAGATTATGCTCGAGCACTACACCCAGACGAAGAACATCATGATCAACCTGGGCGAAGAGCCGAGCGGCTTCTACCCGGCGAAGTAAAGATCCCCTGCATCTAGAAGCAGGCGGGAGAGCATGACGAACGCGAAGCGCCCCGATCGGGGCGCTTCTGCATGCAGAGCCTTCTAGAAATCGCTGCGCTGCATGTTGAGGTAGTTCAGCAGCTCGCTGCGCTTGTGGATCTGCATCTTCTCGTAGATGTGCCGCACGTGGGTGTTCACGGTGTACGGCGATATCACCAGCTTCTCGGCCATGTTGTTCGTGGTGTAGCCCCGCGCGATGAGCACGAGGATCTCGGCCTCGCGCCCCGACAGGCTGAACTCCTTGGCCACCTCGGAGCAGATCTCGTCGATCTCGGCCTTCGTGGGCGGCGCGGCCGTCAGCGCCACGATGTTGAACTCCTGGCGCACCAGCGGCACCAGCAGCACGGCCAGCACGCACATGAGCCCCAGGCACGTCTCGGGCGTGATGGCGAAGGCCAGCTCGGGGGCGTGCTCGTAGCCTACGGCCCACGTATTGCCTACGGCGATGCCCGCGCGCACGAACGCGCCGGAGAAGGCGAACGCTACGGCCGGCGTCACGTAACCTTTCGAGGTGAGGATGCCGAAGTACATGATGAGCAGGATTTCCAGCAGCGACGAGATGCCGGTCGCCATGATGAAGGCGGGGAAGAACGCCACCTCGTCGGCCAGGAACAGTGCGAACGCCGCGATCAGCAGCACCAGCAGCCAGGGGAACATCTTGAATATGCTGGCCTTGTCCTTCGACGCGATGCTGATGCCGGCGATGCCCAGCATGATGGCCGCCCCTCCGAGGATGCCCAGCGTGAAGCTGACGTCTCCGGTGGGCAGCACCTCCCAGGGGATGATGGCCACGAGGAAATAGCACGCGACGCTGGCCAGGAAGGTGATGATGCTCACCGCGACCATGTTCTTGAGACCGCCCTGGGCCGCGCTCTTCGGCAGCAGCACCGGAAACGCCCGCGAGCCGTCGCGGCGAGCGGCCACCAGCAGTATGCCGGAGGCGATGGGCAGCAGTGAGACGAACGCCGTCGTCACGTACGAGGGCAGCACCCACGCCAGGATGATGGTTCCGAGCAGCGTCAGGCCGAACGTCGTGCCGATGTGGCGGAGGGTGAAGTTCGCCTTCACGCAGGCGTAGCGCTCGCCCCAGAGGATCCACATGACCGATTCGGTGATGCCGAGAAAGAAGGACAGCGCGTAGGCGAGGCCGGGCACCGTGAACACTTGAGGAATCAGGCATATCGCCAACGTTGCAAGGCAGGTGAGCGCCGGCGCGGCCATGTAGAGCCAACGGTAGGCCGAGAGGTGCCGCTTGCGCCCTAGCGCGAACGCGATGAGCAGCAGCGAGACCACGGTGGCGCCCAAGTTCACCAGCCAGGAGATGGTGACGCGCTCGTCCAGCAGTTCGGTCTGCGTGAACATGTGCGGGACGAACCATAGAGCGTAGTGCCATGCTAAAAGCAACGCGAATCCCACGTATTTCAGCGCAGGACGAGTCGCAAGATCCGTCAAGTACCCCTCTTTTCCCGTTTTCCGGTCCGACGGTGCTGCCGATTGGAGCGTCATAAAGCCGACCACCCTTCCTATCTCCCGTTAGCGATGGATGATGATGTCGTTGAGCTGCCCTTTCGCAGGGTGGCTCCCAATGCCTCCGCCTTATTCATCACGGCGAGAATCTATCACTAATTCTTCGGTAACGCCTCGCAAGAAAGTAAGTATTAGGCCAATTAGTGGGGATTTTGCGATGGCAAAACCACAGTCTGCGAACAGAATGCACCCAACGGCTCGGTTCACCGCCGGTCGCCGCCATGAACGTGCCGGCGACCGACTGAGAGACCGGGCGCAGACAAGGAGAAAGGAAGTAAGGATGTCACTGCTTGCCAAGAGCAAGGGAGAGGTTACCTACAAGGAGCTCTCCACCCTGCACAAGTGGGCGCTCGTCGTGCTCATCTCCATGGGCTCGTCGATCATCTACGCGCCGATGTATCTGAAGAACGTCTTCTACGATCCGCTGATGCAGGCGCTCGGCGCCACCAACGCCGACCTCGGCCTCATGGTGTCGGCCTACGGCATCGCCGCCATGATCTGCTACCTGCCCTCCGGCATCGTGGCCGACAAGTTCCGCATGCGCACGCTGGCATGGGTCGGCTTCATCGCCACCGCCGTGCTCGTGTTCGTGTACGCCATGCTGCCTTCCGTGCAGATCTGCCTGATCCTGTTCGTGCTCATGGGCGTCACCTCCATCCTCGTGTGGTGGGGCACGCGCTTCAAGGTCATCCGCCTGTGCTGCGAAGAGAACGAGTACGCCTCCAAGATCGGCATCAGCTACTCCATCTACGGCGTCACCGGCCTCGTCATCGGCCTCATCAACGCCGGCATCATCGCGGCCATCTCCGGCTCCGCGGGCGTGCAGGCCATGCTCATCTTCCTGGGCGTCGTCATCGCCGTCCTGGGCGTCGTCTCCTTCTTCATCATCCCCGACTTCAAGGGCGAGATCAACAAGGACGCCAAGCTGTTCAGCGTCAAGGAGGCCATCCAGGCCATCAAGCACCCCGGCGTCATCTGGGCCTGCGTCGCGTACTTCGCCTGCTACGCCGTGTACCAGGGCGCTACCTACACCACGCCGTACCTCTCGCAGTGCTTCAACGCCGACGGCAACATCGTGAACATCGTCGGCCTCATCCGCACCTACGGCATCGGTCTGGTCGCCGGTCCGGTCGTCGGCTTCATCGCCACGAAGATCAAGAGCCCCTCGAAGACCATCCTGGGCGGCTTCATCCTGTCCATCGCGGTACTCGTCGGCTTCATCCTGTTCCCGCAGGATCCCTCCGGCGCCATGGTCGCCTCCATCCTCGTGGTCGTGTTCGGCTTCACCACCTACGGCGCCTTCTCCATCGGCTCCTCGCCGCTGTCCGAGGTCAAGATCCCCATGGCCATCTTCGGCACCGCCTCCGGCCTGCTGTCCGTCATCGGCTTCCTGCCTGACGTGTTCATCCACACCTGGTACGGCGGCATGATCGACGCCCAGGGCACGGCAGCGTTCTCCAGCATCTTCGGCTTCGAGATCATGTTCGGCGTCATCGGCTGCATCGCGCTGGTCATGCTGCTCCGCTCCATCAAGAAGCACTTCGGCGCCTCCGACGCGGTCGCGGCCGCAGAGGACGGCGAGTCCGCCAAGGCGTAACGCGCCGCCAGCGAGCGCGGGGGCGCGCCGCTGCAAGCAGCGTCCCCGCGTCTCGATCCCGTTGTTCCACCGGATCCACCATCCCGCATCGATCGGTTCGCGAAAGAAGGTTGCAATGAACAAGCTCGACGTGCTCTCGAAGATCAACCCGCAGATGAAGGCCGTGCTCGCCAAAGAGGACGAGCTGGCGGGCGACGCGAACGATACCAGCGTGGGCTTCGAGAAAATGCGCGAGAACTACGTGGCCGGCCGCGCGTTCTGGTGCGAGGGCGGACCGGTCATGGCCGAGAAGCTCGATGCCGAGGTGGACGGCCCCTACGGCGCCATCCCGGTGCGCTACTACTATCCCACGGCTGCAGCCGCTGCTGGCCGTGCGGCAGGGGAGCCCGCCATGCCGGCCATCGTGTACGTGCACGGCGGCGGGTTCGTGCTGGGCAACCTCGACACGCACGACCGCGTGTGCCGCGTCCTGGCAAGCCATGCCGGCGTGCCGGTGGTGGCCGTCGACTACCGTCTGTCGCCCGAGGCCAAGTTCCCCAGCGCGGTGGAGGAGGTGGCCGCCGTGGCCTCCTACCTGCACGAGCAGGGCGCCCGTCACGGCATCGACGGCGAGCGCCTGTCCTTCGCCGGAGACTCCGGCGGCGCGCATCTGGGCCTTGCGGCCACGATGTACCTGCGCGAGGAGAAAGGCGCAAGCGACTTCGTGAAGTGCTGCCTTCTGTACTACGGCTGGTTCGGCCTGACCGACTCGTCTTCGATGCGCCTTCTGGGCGGTTCGTGGGACGGGCTTACCGAGGCCGACTGGCAGTTCTACATGCAGATGTACGCGAACGACCCCGCCGAGCTGGCGGCCAGCCCCTACGCGAACCTGTTCCTGAACGACCTGGAGCGCGACATGCCGGCCTGCTACATCGCGGCGGCCGAGTACGACCCGCTGCGCGACGACAGCGCCACGCTGGCAGCCATCTGCGAGCAGTACGGCACGCCCGTCCGCTACGAGGTGTTCGAAGGCGTCATCCACGCGTTTCTGCACTACACCAAGATGCTCGATGCGGCAAACGACGCCCTCGAGTACGGCGCGACCTTCTACCGCGAGCAGCTGGGGCTGTAGGCGCCGCGGCCGGAAGACCAATCAAGGCTACAGCGGGGGATCAGCCCCGTTGCACAAACACTAAAAGGAGGATCGTCATGGATTTCAAGTTGACGGACGAGCAGGAGCTTATCGTCGATAGCTACCGCGAGTACATGGAGAGCGAGAACTGGGAGACCTACTTCCACGAGTGCGACGAGAAGCACGAGTACCCGCTGCGCTGGGTGAAGGGCCTCTGCGAGCTGGGCTTCGACCAGATCATGCTCCCCGAGAGCCACGGCGGCCTGGGCCTGGAGCAGCCCTGCGTGACGCTGATGGCCGTGTACGAGATCCTGGGCAAGTACGGCGCCCCCACCTACGTGCTGTACCAGCTGCCCGGCTTCGAGACCATCATCCGCGAGGGCACCGAAGAGCAGATCGAGGCCGTCATGAGCACGCTGGGCTCCGGCGAGCAGATCTGGAACTCGGCCTGCACCGAGCCGGGCGCCGGTTCCGACGTGGGCGCGCTGGCCACCACCTACAAGCGCGAGAACGGCAAGATCTACCTCAACGGTACCAAGACCTTCATCACCTCCTCGGCCGGTGTGAAGTACCTCGTCATCATGGCGAAGAACGCCGACGACCCGACCATGTTCACCGAGTTCTTCCTCGATATGTCCAAGCCGGGCGTGAAGCTGTCCCCGCTGACCAAGCTGGGCCTGCGCATGGACAGCTGCTGCGAGGTCTACATGGACAACGTGGAGCTCGAGGAGAAGGACATCTTCGGCAAAGAGGGCAACGGCTTCATGCGCGGCGTGTCCGACTTCAACTTCGAGCGCTGGCTCGTGGGCGCCTGCGACTACGGCACCGCCATCTGCGCCTTCGAGGACGCTATGGCGCACGCGAACAGCCGCATCGCCTTCGGGAAGCCCATCAGCCGCTTCCAGCTCAACCAGATCAAGATCACCGATATGTGCATCAAGCTGACGAACATGAAGAACATGCTGTACGAGGCCGCCTGGAACGCCGACAACAACGACGGCAACTTCGACCCGGCCGCGGCCGCCATGTGCAAGTACTACTGCGCCAACGCCTCCTTCGAAGTGACCGATGACGCCATGCAGATCATGGGCGGCATCGCCGTGGCTTCTGAGCATCGCATCAACCGCATCTGGCGCGACCTGCGCGTCGACCGCGTCTCCGGCGGCACCGACGAGATGATGATCCTCGCCACCTCCAAGGGCGCCTCCATCAAGTACAAGCAGAAGTAAGCAGGAGCTCCGTTTAGTCAGTATTGGACAGGGCTGTCGTGGCGAGTCGGATAGCGGTGAAGGTTCCGAGGTCAATGAGGTAAGCGGCCTATCGGCCGTGTCCGAATGACTTCGGGTTCTGAACCGCTAGCCGGCCGCCACGGCAAGCCGTCACCATTCAAGGAGGATTCAACTATGGCAATTCCTACCGAAAAGCCCTCGTACGGCCCGCTCGACGGCGTCAAGGTCGTGTACGCGGCAGTGGAGCTGGCCTGCCCGAAGGCCGCCGACCTCATGGCCGACTGGGGTGCCGACGTCGTCTGGCTCGAGAACACGGGCGCGGGCGACACTATCCGCGACACCGCGTACGTGAAGCAGGCCGAGCGCCGCAACCAGCGCTCCGTGGCCCTGAACTACTTCTCCGAAGAGGGCAAGAAGGTGTTCTTCGACCTCGTGAAGGACGCCGACATCTTCATGGAGGCCTCCAAGGGCGGCACGTGGGCTCGCAAGGGCATCACCGACGACGTGCTGTGGGAGCTCAACCCCAAGATGGTCATCGTTCACGTCTCCGGCTTCGGCCAGGAGGGCGACCCCAAGATGGTGAAGCGCGCCGCCTACGACCTGACGGTGATGGCCTACTCCGGCATCATCATGCAGAACGGCACGGAGGAGCAGCCCATGCTCCCCGGACCCTACGCGGGCGACTACTTCAATACGCTGATGATCGCCTCCTCGGCGCTGGCGGCCCTGTACAAGGCCGAGAAGTCCGGCAAGGGCGAGAGCATCGACCTGGCCATGTACGAGACGCTTCTGGCCATCGGCCAGTACTACCTGGTCGACTACCTTAACGAGGGCATCAAGTGGCCTCGTCCGGGCGCTCGCAACCAGAACCTCTGCGGCATCGGCGAGTTCAAGTGCAAGGACGGCTTCCTGGGCGTGTGCCTGTACGGCGTCGACCAGAACAAGTACTTCCTCGAGACCATCGGCCTGGGGCATCTCTGGGGCACCGAGGACATCCCCGAGGACACGAGCGGCCTGTGGCTGTCCAACCCGCACGCCGACGAGATCCAGAAGGCGTTCGAAGAGTACTGCCTGGCCAACTCGAAGTACGACATCGAAGAGGACTTCGCCGCGCACCGCATTGCCGCGCAGGTGGTCAACGACATGGAAGACCTCGTGGAAGAAGAGCACCTGAAGCTGCGCAACACGTGGGTCGACTGGGAGACGGTCGACGGCGAGACCTTCCACGGCCTCGGCGTGTTCCCGAAGTTCAAGAACAACCCGGGTCAGATCTGGCGTCCGATGCCGCATCAGGGCGGCGACACCGTCGACGTCATGACGAAGCTGGGCTACACGCAGGAGCAGATCGACGAGCTGGCCGCGGCCGGCGTCGTGAAGATCGGCTAACGCGGTACCTCGCGCCCGGGAATCGCTTCCCGGGCGCCACGTCGGATGCGCGGCCGGCAGAACTCGCCGCGCATCCGCACGATGCCGCCCTTGCGGGCGAGGGCCCTCGACGACGGCATCGTGCGGATTACCAGGGGATCGACGGATGGAAAAGGTGAGACGATTGACCGACATCGTGGGAAACGAAACGGTGCGCAGCCTGTGGGACGGCCTCGTGGCCGCGTGCGGCGAGCGCGAGTTCCTCCTCTTCCGCGATCGCACGGGTTCGACCAGCACGTACACGTACCGCGCGTTCAACGAGGAGATCGACCGCGCGGCCAACGTGTTCCTCTCGATGGGGGTCGCGGCCGGCGAGCGCGTGGCCGTGCAGCTGTGCACGTGCCCCGAGTTCATGATGTGCCTGTTCGGGTTGGCGAAGATCGGCGCCGTCATGGTGCCCATGAACGAGCAGTACCTGGTGGAGGAAGCCGCGTTCGTGCTCGAGCGTACCGAGGCCTCGTGCGCGGTGGTTGAGCCGAAGTTCCTCGACCTGTACCGCGCCGTGCGCGACAGCGGCCCGTATTGCCCCAAGGGCGTGCTGGTGGCGCGCACGCACGACGACAAGGTCGAGGGCGTCGAAGAAGCGCGCGCCGCCCTCGAGCGCGACGGGTCCCTGCACGACTTCTCGCGGCTGCGCGCCGAGGCGGCGGCCGAGCTCGACGAGGTGCGCCCGCTGAGCGCCGACGACCCGGCCGAGATCATCTTCACGTCCGGCACCACCTCGCGCCCGAAGGGCGTGGTGCTCACGCATGCGAACATCCTGTTCAGCGGCTTGTACGGCGACTGGGAGGTCGCGCTGACGAAGAACGACCGCCTGCTCACCACCATGCCCGCCTGCCATTCCAACTTCCAGCTGGCCGCGCTCATGCCGGTGCTCACCGTGGGCGCCACGCTCATCGTGGTGGAGAAGTACAGCGCCAGCCGCTTCTGGTCGCAGATCCGCGAGTTCAAGGCAACCGTCACGCAGTGTGTGGCCATGATGCTGCGCACGCTCATGCTGCAGCCCGCCTCGCCCGACGACCGCAACCACGAGCTGCGCGAGATCCTCTACTTCCTGCCGGTGTCCGACGCCGAGAAGGAGGCGTTCGAGCAGCGCTTCGGCGTATCGCTCATGAACACGTACGGCTCCACCGAGTCCATCGGCTGGGTGCTCACCGACCCGCCCACCGGCGCGCGCCGGTGGCCTTCCGTGGGACGCGCGGGACTTGGCTACGAGGTGCGCATCACGCGCGAGGACGGCACGCAGGCCGACCCGGGCGAGGTAGGCGAGATCCAGGTGAGGGGCGTGCGCGGCCGCACCATCATGAAGGAGTACTTCAACGACCCTGAGGCCACGGCGCGCACGTTCACCGAGGACGGCTGGCTGAAGACCGGCGACAAGGGGTACGTGGACGAGGACGGCTGGTTCTTCTTCGTCGACCGCAAGGTGAACATGATCAAGCGGGCGGGGGAGAACATCTCCACCACCGAGCTGGAGAACGTGCTGGCAGGCCACCCGCGCATCGCCGAGGCCGCGGTCATCGGCGTGCCCGATCCCATCCGCGACCAGGCCGTGAAGGCCTTCGTGCTGCCGGCCGCAGGCGCGCGGATCACCGAGGAGGAGGTGCTCGCGTACTGCGAGGAGCACATGGCGGGGTTCAAGGTCCCCTCGTACGTGGAGATCGTCGACAGCTTCCCCCGCACATGCTCCATGAAGATAGAGAAGAAGCTGCTGCAGTAACAAGCGACCGAAGGAGAGGGATTATGGCTATCAGCACTGAGATCGTGGGCAAGGAGTTCGGGCCGTTCGTGAGGGAGTACACGTTCAAGGACCTGGAGATCTGCGCGCTGGGCTGCAACGCGGGCTACGACGGGAAGACGGACCTCGAGTACGTGAACGAGGGGGACGCCGCGAACCCCGATCTCAAGGTGCTGCCCATCTTCGGCGTGCCGCTGACCGTGCACGAGGAGATGACGCGCACGCTGGACTACGGCTACGACTACGACGGCTCGCTGCACTACGGCTTCGAGATCAAGTTGCATGCTCCGTTCAAGATGAACGACCGCATCGAGACCTTCGTCACCCAGGACGCGCTGTACGATCGCGGCGAGGGTCGCGGGTGCCTGTCGAAGCAGACCGGACGCTCCTACTCCTCCGACGGCACGCTTCTGTGCGAGACCGAGACCTGGGACGTGTGCATCTACGACGGCGGCTGGGGAGGCCCCAAGCCTCCGAAGGACATCGTGGAGATGCCCGACCGCGCGCCCGACGCCGTGGTGGAGGAGACGATGCCGCTCAACATGCCGCTGATCTACCGTCTCATGGGCGACTGGCACCAGCAGCACATCGACTTCGCCTACACCGAGCAGACGGGGCTCGCGCGTCCCATCGCCCACGGCGTGAGCTTGGGCGGCTTCACGATGCGCCACATCATCAGCTCGTTCTTCCCGGGCGAGCCGGAGCGCATGAAGCGCTTCAAGACCCGCATCACCTCGCCGGTGCTGCCGGGCACCACGCTGCAGACCCGCATGTGGAAGGTGGGCGACAACGAGATCCGCTTCCAGCTGGTCGACGCCGACGCCGACGAGACCGGCGCCAAGCCGCACCTGAACTTCGGCATCTGCGAGTGGGAGTAAGCCGCAGGTTGCCATCCTGAGCGCCGGTCGCAGGCCGTAGTCGAAGGATTCCGTGCGGCGCAAGCGGGAAACGTCACGGCTGGTGCCGCCGGGACCTTCGACTCGCTTGCGCTCGCTCGGGGTGACGGCAAGGGGAGCTTTCGCTCCGCTCAGGATGTATCGCAAAAGGAACGCATAGCACAGGAGGAGACGAGAGCATGAGCAACGTAAAGCATATGACCCAGGTGACGAGCCCTCCCATGGGCGAGGTCGCCGACAGCGCCAAGCAGATCGGCGAGGACGTGGTCCACAAGGTGAAGAAGTCGGCCAAGAAGACCATGGACGACGTGGCCATGACGCCCTTCTTGCGCAAGATCACGTTCTTCTCAAGCGGAGGGTCGTTTTTGGACGGCTACGTGCTCTCGCTCATCGGCGTGGCGCTCACGCAGATCACACCGCTGTTCAGCCTTGACGAGGCGTGGAGCGCGGCCATCGGGGCGTCGGTTTTGCTGGGCATCTTCGTGGGCACGATCGCGGGCGGCTACCTCACCGACCGCATCGGGCGCAAGAAGATGTTCATCGTCGACATCGTGGCCATCGGAACCTTCTCCATCCTGAGCGTGTTCTGCGCCGACCCGCTCCAGCTCGTGGCGGCGCGTTTCTTCATCGGCGTGTTCGTAGGCGCCGACTACCCGATAGCCACCTCGCTCATCGCCGAGTTCACGCCCAAGCAGCACCGCTCCATCTCCATGGGCATGGTGTCGGCCGCCTGGTACCTCGGCGCCACGGTGGCGGCGTTCGTGGGGTACTTCCTGTACAGCGTGCCCAACGGATGGCAGTGGATGCTCGGCTCGGCCGTCATCCCCTGCATCATCCTGCTGATCGGGCGGCACGACATCCCCGAGTCGCCCATGTGGCTGGCTCAGAAAGGCCGCACCGAGGAGGCCGACGCCGTCATGCGGCGCGTGTTCGGCGAAGGCGTGGAGCTCGAGCTGGAGGATCCGGGCGAGAAGACCAGCCTGCGCAAGGTGTTCGCGGGCGGCTACGCCAAGCGCATCGTGTTCTTGGGCATCCTGACGCTGTGCCAGGTGGTGCCGATGTACGCCATCTACACGTTCGGCCCCGAGATCATGACGGCCTTCGGGCTGGGGGAGGGCCACGAGGCCATCCTGGGCGAGAGCGTGGTCAGCCTGTTCTTCCTGATCGGTTCCATCCCGGCCATGTTCTGGCTGAACTCGATGGGCCGCCGTCCGCTGCTCATCCGCTCGCTCGCCCTCATGGCGGTGGGCCTCGTCATCCTGGGCGTGTTCCCGGACGCCCCCATCTACGTGATCATCCTGGGGTTCGGCCTGTACGCGTTCTTCAGCGGCGGCCCGGGCATCCTGCAATGGCTGTACCCCAACGAGCTGTTTCCCACCGAGGTGCGCGCCTCGGCGGTGGGCATCGCCATCGCGTTCTCGCGCATCGGCACCATCATCGCCACGTACGGCACGCCGCTGTTTCTGGCCGCCTACGGCATCGGCCCCACCATGCTGATCGCGGCGGGCCTCGTGATCCTGGGCCTCGTGCTGTCGGCGTTCATGGCGCCCGAGACGAAAGGCAAGTCGCTTCTGGAGACGAGCTCGCTCGACGAGGGGGACGCGCACCCGCGCGGGGCGTAGGGGAGGCGCCGTGCCATAACCTCGCGCGCCCGGCAACCGCCCGGGCGCGCGACGGCATCTCGCACGCCCCGTGCGCCCGCGTCGCCCGCATCCTGCGACCTCCGTGCGCGCCCGCACCTCGCGGTCCCAGTGCCCGTTCGACTTCCTTCGTCACGCGACCTTCGCGCCGCCCGCACCTTGCGACCTTCGCGCCCGTCCGCGTTGCTTGCTCTTTGCGATCCCCGCATGCGCCCGACCGCCAGCGCCGTCCTCGCCTCGCCACCCTCGTGCCGCCCTCGCTTCGCGCGCGCTCCTCGCGGCCTCCGCGCACGTTCGATCTCATTGATGTGCAGCAAAAACGAGGTTTTGGCAGTCTTTCGACGTTTCGGAAGCGGTTGGACGCCGTCGGAGCGAACGCAACCAGGCGAAACCCCTGGTCGCGACTTCTCCGTTTCGCATTCCTTGTGGTCAGGACTGCCAAAACCTCGTTTTTGCTGCACATCGCGACGCGGAAACGTGCGCGAAGCCCTGCTGCGCATGTTGGGAAGCCGATTATACGAGCGGAAAGCTCATCGTTCATCGAAGAAAGACCCCGTCAGCATCCCGTGAAGCTCGTGCTGGGCTTTTCGCCAGCCGACTCCGTTCGTGGAAAGCCGTTTGCCCATGCGCCTTGCAAGAAGCCGTGCGATCTCGTCGAGTTCGATGAGGTTCCACACTGTTCTGCCCGTGATCGATACCACCGTGGTGCCTCGCGCCAGCAGGTCGTTCCTTCTTCTTGCGTCGTCGGCCATCTTCGCGCGGCTGCCGTGATGCAGGAAGCTGTCGTATTCCACGGCGATGTCGGCGGCCGGCCACAAGAGGTCGCAACGGTAGCGTCGGTCGGAGGGCTTGCGGCAGGCTTGCTTCTTGAGGCTCGCCCTTCCGTTCATTACGGGGCGCGGCAAGCCGTACCCGCCGAGCCGCGGGGGCAGGCAGAACAGCAGGACGATGGCCGTTTCCATGGGCGAAGCCGAACCCGGCGCGATGTGTCGCACTGCTTTCCGGGCTTTCACCAAGCCGGGCATGCACTCTGCCTTGAGCAGGAACCGCTCCAGCCGCTTGACGGTGGTGAAAGGGCTCGTTCGGTCGAAGTCGACGATGCCGACGGTTTCTATGCCGTAGATGCCGCACAGCTCGTCCCCCAGCTTGACAAGCCGGGGGCAGTCCAGGACTTCCGCCATCTGAACGAAGGCGAGCTCCGGGGAGGACGAGAACGTCCCTTCGTCGATCGGCAGGAACGAACGGGCGGGGAAGGGGCCTGATCGCACGTGGCAACGGGCGTCGGCGCATCGTATCCTGCACTCGCTGCTCGGCACGAGAAGGTGCACGGGCTTCGCGAGGTACCCGAGGCCGAAGCTGGCGAGCCCGTCGATGTCCGCGCGCGTCGTCTTACCGGCAGGCGGAAGCGGTGTTCCGTCGTGTCGAGGAAGCCGTTCCCGACGATCGGCTGCGGCCGGCGCGAGCGGATCGGCCTTCGCGTATGCGAGCCATTCCAATGCGGAAGTATGACTGAGATACCTGTTCATGACGTGAGGGTAGCATGGGGCTTCGATATGCTACGAGCGCGCAGACCGGCTGTTTACCAGGTGTTATGGCACGTGGAATTCGCGTTGGAACGACGTTGGATCCGTAGGTGATCCACGTGGAAACGGCGTTGGATCCGTGGGTGATCCGCGTTGGAGCCACGTGGAATTCCCGCTATATCGAACGGCTTCCTTGCTCCTCTCGCGCGGGGTTGCGCAGCCGTTGCTTGTCCGGCGGGCGGGGCGATCGTACACTGGATGCATGATGAGAAGCCTTCCCGACAGCAAGCAGGCCGTTCGTTCGGCTGCCCGGCGGTTGGGCGCCTGGACGCGCCGGCCTTTCGACACGGGGTACCGCTGGGGTCTGCCGCTCGCGCTTTACGCGGGGCTCTGCCTTGCGCTGCCGGCGGGCGCGGGGCTCGCGCTGTTCCTGCCGCCTGCGCTCGCGCTCGCCGTGAAGGCGGTGCGCGTATCGCAGCGCATCCACCGCCTGGACTTCGTGCGGCTCGTCGACGAGAACGGCACGGCGCGCCTCGACACCGAGACCGATCGGCTGCAGCGCGCCTGGGTGCTCGGCTGCATCGCGCTCGTGGGTCTGTCGGCGGCGTTGCTCGTCTCGCGCGCTGCGCTCGCGCTTCTGCCGGGCGCGGAGCTGTCGGGTTCCATCGCGCTGTACCTGGGATTCGCCGCCGTGCTGCTGGGAGGCTTTCTGCTGCTCTACTACGTGGCGCTGCGCTTCGACAACGGGCTCGCGCGCGGCCTGGCCAGCATCGCGGTCACCCTGCCGGCGTTCTTCGTCATCGTTGCGGTTCTCGGCATGGTGCTCTCATGGATCTCGACGCTCGCGGGCTCCATCGGCCGGCCTGCCGAGGCGGCCGTCGCTGACGGGTTCTCCTGGGTCTACGACGTCCAGCGCGTGCTCGGATCGGCGACGGACTACTTCGTGCGCCAGGACGCCGTGATCATCGGCGGTTCGGTGGTGTTCGCCGCCGTGCTCCTGCTGCTGTACGCCTATACGGTACCGTACTACTGGATGAGCAGCGTTGCGCGCTGGTTCAAAGGGCTCGGCCTTGCGGCGGTGGCGTTCTCCGGTGCAGCCATCGTGTTCGCGGGCGCGTGGCTGGTGGACGTGCAGCGCTGGGCGGCGCAGGGCGAAAGCGGGCAGCTCGCGCACGTCGTCGATCCCGACCTTGTGGGCGACAAGGCTCGGGCGCTGGCCGACTACCGCACCGACGACCTGGTGGCGCTCGTGAAGGCCTTCGTTCTGCCCTATACCGTGGGGGTGTTCGTGGCGAACGCCGTGGTGGCGTACCGTCGGGCGAAGGCGAAGCGCGAGAGCGACGCGATCCTCGACGGCTTCGCCCAAAGCGGCGCGGCGGACGAGGAGGCCCTTCCCGAGCTCGAGAAGCGCTACCTGTTCTTCGGCGGGCGCCGCACGCTGTGGGACATCGCCTTGCGCTCCATCGGCCACGACGTGCCCCTGCCAAGCCCCTTCGCGCCACGCAAGCTCACCTGGAAGGAACGTCTGACGGGGGAGTTGGAGGAATGAGACGTTGGCCCCGTCCCATCGCCTCGCTTTTTTGACGCGGGGGGTGATGCGCATCTCGCGCAACCCGTCCGCGCCGATTCGCGATGGATGCAACCCGTCCGCGCCGATCGCACGCCTCTGCCGCGCTGGAAAAAGCGAAAACCCCCGGACGCGAATCCGGGGGTTTCAAGGGCGAAAACCAAGAAGGAGCTACTTGCCCTGCCAGTTCGGCGTGCGCTTCTCGACGAAGGCGGCCGGGCCCTCGATGCCGTCGGCGGTCTTCTCCAGGAAGCGGTAGGCGGCGTCGCTGTAGCGCATGGCGTCCTCTTCGGACATCTGGTCGGCGGCGTGCACGATGTACTTCGTCCACTTCAGGGCCAGAGGCGCGTTCTTCAGGCACTCTTCGGCCAGCTCGATGGCCTTGTCCATGACTTCCTCGGCCGGCACGACGTAGTTGATGAGGCCCAGCGCCTTGGCCTCATCGGCCTTGATCTTCTTGCCGGTGAGCAGAAGCTCCATGCAGTCCTTGCGATTGATGTCGCGGGCGAGGCGCACGAGGCCGCCGGTGGAGGCGATGATGCCCAGACCCACCTCGGTGCAGCCGAACTTGGCGCGCTCGGAGGCCACCACCATGTCGCAGGACAGGGCGATCTCCATGCCGCCGCCGGCCGCGGAGCCGTTGCAGGCCGCGATCACGGGCTTGGAGCACAGGCGCGCGGTCAGGCCGCCGAAGCCGTGCTCGGTCACGGTCTGGCACTCGCCGCCTTCGCTGAGCTCGGAGAGATCCTCGCCCGCGCAGAACACCTTGCCGGTGCCGGTGACGATGATCGCGCGCACCGCGGGATCGGTCTCGGCGTTGTTCATGATGTTCTCCATGGCCTTGGAGGTGACGCCGTTGAGGGCGTTCGCCACGTCGGGACGGTTGATGCGGATGATCAGCAGGCCGTCCTCGCGAAGTTCGGATACGACGGTGTCGGTGCCATAGTAATCTGCCATTGCTCCTCCTTGGATTGTTGCGATCTCACGCCTGTTTCCCAAGCGGTCTCGCCTCCCGCTGCGGCATGTGCAGCACGGCGCAGCGGGAGGCTCGACGCGCCTGAAATCTGGTTCCATCATAGGGATCGTCAGGCATCGGCCGCATCGCAAGCAGCGCAGTAATTCGACGATACTGCGCAAGCGGGGCATCGCAAAAAAAGCAGTAGCCCCGAGTAAACCGGGGTAGCGACTACGTGGAAAGGGCTCGCCGCGCCGCCTGGCCCGCGCCGCCGCCGGACGGCTCCGGCGCCCCCGTCCGCAGAGCCCGCGCAGGCATAGTCAAAAGTTGAGTAATGAGGGTTTCACAGCGATTTTGCGATGACGGGGCGATGGCAGGGCGGCAAACTGTCATCAACGCGCCGGGGAGGGGCCCGGGCCTTCCGAAGCATCGGAGGAAGGCGCCGAGGCGCGCCCGGCCAACGACCTGCATGCAAAAGTAAGGCAAACGAGAAGGGAAAGGTACAGGATGAACATCGTTGCTGCTTTCAAGGTGGTTCCCGACGATCAGGATATCCAGGTGTCGGCAGACGGAACGCTCGACTACTCCAAGGCGAAGAACACCGTGTCCGCCTACGACCTGAACGCCATCGAGGCCGCCGCTCAGCTGGCCGCCGCCAACGAGGGCTCGAACGTGGTCGCCGTTACCGTGGGAGGCGCCGACATCGACGACTCCAAGCTGAAGAAGAACGTGCTTGCCCGCGGCGTGGACGAGCTGTACATGACCGCCGACGACGCATGCAAGGGACTTGACGCCCGCGCCACCGCCGTCGCGCTCGCCGAGCTCGTTTCCAAGGTGGGCGCCTTCGACGTCATCCTGTGCGGCGACGGCTCCGCCGACAACTACGCACAGCAGGTGGACGTGCAGCTGGCTGCCAAGCTGGGCCTGCCCGTGGTCACCGCCGCCACGAAGATTACCGCCAAGGACGGCGCGCTCGAGGTCGAGCGCACGCTGGAAGACGTGGTGGAGGTCGTCGAGGTGCCGCTGCCGGCCGTCGTGTCCGTCGCGCCGGACATCGCGCTGCCCCGCATCCCCGGCATGAAGGACATCCTCGCCGCCGGCAAGAAGCCGATGAACGTGGCGGGCGCCGACGGCGCCTACGAGAGCTCCATCGAGGTCGCGTCCTGCCTCGCCCCCAAGCAGGCTGATCGCAAGCGCGAGATCCTCGAGGCCTCGGCCGACGGCGCCATCGAGCAGTTCGCCGCCGCCCTCAAGGCCGCGCTGTAAGTTCCCTCGACCATCCCCTTATGCAATAGAAAGGCAGAGTTGATATTCATGAAAGCACTCGTTATCGCTGAACGCACGGATGCCGCTCGGGAGCTTTGCGCTGGCGCTCGCACCATGGCCGACGAAGTCGTGCTCGTCTCCTTCGGCGAGGCCCCCGAGGCCGTCGCCGATAAGATCGCCCGCATCTCCGTGCCGGAAGGGACCGTCCTCGACGACGCCGCCGACACCGTGATCTCGGTGTTCGACGCCGAGGCTCCGGCTGTGGTGCTCGTGGAACCCACGCGCCACATGAAGACGATCGCCGGCAAGCTGGCCGCCCATGCGAACGCCTCCGTCATCACCGACGTCATGTCCTTCGAGAACGGCGCCGTCAGCCTGTACTTCGGCGGCGTGGCCGAGCGCGTGCAGAAGGCCGCAGGCGACGTGGCCATCTACACGGTGGGCGCGGGCGCATTCGAGGGTGCCGAGGCCTCCGGCGCGAACGCCGTCGAGGACGTCGCCTGGGTTGCTCCGGCGACGCCCGTGAAGCTGGTCTCCTCCAAGCCCATCGAGAAGAGCGGCGTGGACCTGAACAAGGCCGACGTCGTCGTGGCCGCCGGCCGCGGCTTCGCCGAGGAGTCCGAGCTCGACCTGGCGCGCGAGCTGTGCGACAAGCTGGGCGCAGGCCTTGCCTGCTCGCGTCCCCTCACCGAGGGCGTGAACTGGCTTCCCACCGAGCTGTACGTGGGCGTGTCCGGCCTCATGCTGTCCCCGAAGGCGTACGTCGCCTGCGGCATCTCCGGCCAGATGCAGCACATGGTGGGCTGCAACCGCGCTGGCACGATGTTTGCTATCAACAAGGACAAGAACGCTCCGGTGTTCAAGCAGTGCGACTACGGCATCGTGGGCGACATCAAGGACGTCCTGCCGAAGCTGGCGGCGGCACTGTAAGCCGAAGGCGGCAAGCTGCCCGGATCCGCGTTTTTCGCGGATCCGGGCAGCCGGTCAGGCCGCCGTCCCGAGCGCCGCAGGTGGAAGCGGGGCGGATGCATCCTCCCTTCGCCTCCCGACGAGACCTTCGCCAGCTCGTCGCGGCCTCGACGCTCCGCGCCCACCTCGCGCGCTCGGGACGGCGGCCTCAACGGTTCGCGACAATCGTCGCGTTCGGCAGGGCTGAGGAAACGCAACCGCGGGATGCTCCGAACCGGGATCGTTCTCGTTCGGGGCGCGGCGGCTGCAGGACAGCAAGAAAACGGAAGCGCAACGATAGGAAAGGACAGGACATGGCTGATTTCGACGCGATCGTCGTTGGCTCCGGGTGCGCGGGCGCCGTGGCGGCCTACGAGCTCGCGAAGGCCGGCAAGTCGACCCTCGTGGTCGAGCGCGG
>OKWK01000069.1_pt1 | contig 149754 bp, 152 predicted proteins | sample 1607181 | NCBI WGS metagenome assembly OKWK01 (sample SAMN07501053, study PRJEB24779) | human gut metagenome | isolation source: stool | host: human infant | place: USA: Pittsburgh, PA
TCAAGGAGGGAGACTACGACCTCTATCTATACAATTATTATCCCATAAGAAAGTGGGATTGAGAATAAAATGTAGTATTTATTACTACAACTATATTATACGAGGAGGATAATATCATGAAGAGGAAATTATTATTAGTTTTATTGGCATGCGCTATGCTAAGTTCTTGTGGAGTGAAAAATATTGGAAATACTGGCGTGAAAACTTCTGAAGAAGACGGCATACATATCAAAAACGGCGACTCAGAAGTAAGTATAGGAAAAGATGGAATCATCGCAAAAAGCGGTGACTCCGAAGCAAATATAGGAAAAGATGGAATCATCGCAAAAAACGGCGACTCAGAAGCAAATGTCAGCACAGATGGAGTAAAAGTACAAAACGGACTAGACCTTGAAGGAGAAGATCCAGTAACAAAAGAAAAAAGAAAGAATAATGTATTCTTAGACGAAGACAAAATAAAAGAAATGGAACTAAAAGAAAATTATCTTGAAAAAGATGACATCAAAGATTGGGAAATCAAATTGGACAAACAATCCCAAACATACACAATAAAATACAAAGCACTACATCAAAGACACGAAAATGAAAGAGACGCCGTCACAGGTCATTTGTTAAAAGGAATGACATCAGCTGTTTCAAGATAGTGTAAAAAAATAGTAAAACAGAAAAAGTAGCGTTCAGTTAGAAATTTTTGGAAATCAAGCTTAACTGATATCCTTTAAGCGCTACATTTCTTATATATTAAATTGTTTTGTGGGACTTCTTATCCTTACCATCTTAACCTGCTAATTTTGAGTATAAAAAAAGACGATAGATTTTTTCTTTCTATCGTCTTTAATACTTTATATTCCGTTCGACAAACTGGAAGTTGTAATTCTACAAAAATTTCAAAACCCCTAAAAGAATACTTGAACCCGCTAATAATATAACTCCAATAACCTCAAGGATATTTTCAATGTTTTTATCTTTTTTATATTGTTTGATAAATTTAGGAGACATAAAACATAAACCTACTCCAAATAATATATATCCTATTCCTTCTAACATATCATTTCCTCCACAAATTGCTGATTTATTCTATTATATTATATATACCCATGTCATATAAAGTATAACAGAAAATATTACAATCTTGTAATTACTGTATTTCTATTCATCTTAACTTTGCCTTTTCTTCAGAGTTTTAATTTCTATCGTCTTTTGCCTTTACAATGATGTTTTTAAATCTTTTTTGACCAATATATTTTTAATGTCTTTGAAAATATTATTTATACAAATGCCACTATCATTAACGCTAAAAAGGCTTCATAACTTACATATGCTACAATTAAAGCAACAATTACAATAACCATTGAAAATATAGGTATTATATTCGCTCCTGACTTCATCTTTATTAATATCATTCTTTCATCTGTTTCTTTAGTATACATCTTTTCCAATATATCTCTATTTCTATATGCTCTAATAAGCATTGCCATATAAAATACAGATACTAGTTCAAGGCCGGTAAAAAATCCTACTACATAATCTGTCACATCTTCTTTTAATGGAAATTTATATTTTAAATAAAAGTTTCCATAAATAACTGCAAGTAATGCAACTATACATAATATGACTAAAATACTAATTCTAAATCCTATCTCTTTTTTATATTTTTCTAATTTGTTCATATTAATCATCCTCCTCTATACTAAATATTTCTTCAATACTCATATCAAAAAACTTAGCAATTTTAAAAGCCAATGGCAGTGACGCTATATATTTTCCAGTTTCAATGGAAGTTATGGTCTGTCTTGTTACTCCAACTTCATTTGCCAATTCTTCTTGAGTTTTTTTACGCTGTTTTCTTAATTGAGAAATTGTGTTTTTCATTTTCCTCCTCCAATAGCAAGTTTGCTTTACATATATAGTATAGCTCGCTTTACTTTTTTTGTCAAGCGTACTTTACTTTTTTTGTCAAGCGTACTTTTCTTTTTATAATTTCTTAAATAAAAAAGAAATACCAGAGCTAGTTCAGTTCTAGCTCTGGCATTATGTCCAACTTTGTGGGGTCACCTTATACACCTGTGTGGTCGTTTTTTTGTGACGAATTATATCACATACCAAAAAGTATGCTCTAATCATATTTTGCAGTATCGTCAGCTACCATCTGCAATGGCTCATTTGAAACAATATCAGCATAATTCACAATATTCGGTTCATTAGTGGTAAATGAGCCACCAACACCAAAGAACTTCTCAAAGAATGATTTAAACTTTTCAATGACACCTTGCTTCTTAGTAGTTCTGTCGCCACCACCGAAACGAGATATAGGAGGCATAAGTCTATCTATATCCGTACCTGTTGTTTTGATTTCGCCATCACAAAAGGCATTCTCAATGAACTTCCTTGTTTCAAGCTCTTTAAGTTTTTCTTCCTTAATAATCTGAACAAGTTCCTCTTCTCGTTTTTCAGCCACATAATTGTGCCATTCAGTCATAACATCCTCAACATCATTGATACCAGAAATAAAGGTTTCAATAAGCGCTTTCTTACTACGAAGTTCTGGACTGGCATCAATAGCCTTTTTGATTGTAATAAGCACTTCTTTATCTTCGCAGTGGCTGTCATGATACTTCTTAACAAGCATAAGGATATAGTCGATATTGATTTCTATCTGCTTAATAAGTTCAACTTCAAATACAACATCATCTGTAATATCTTTGCTTTCACCACGCTTAATTCTCTCTTTCCATTCTTCACGCAAATCTTGATACCTGCCAAGATAATCCTGTAAATCACGTTCAGAAATCATCTCTCGCCCTTCAAATTCATCAAATGCAACCAATAGATTTCTCATGCGTAAAATTGCACCAAATAACGATATGAAGTCCTTCTGGTTCTGTTCACCTATAATCTGTGACTGTGAAAGTGGGAATTTGGAAGTTAAATCATCCATCATATCCACATATCCTGGATATTTTTTTCCATCAATACCTTCATAACCATAGTAGTAATCTTTGAAACTCTTCATCAGAACGATACCACCTGCATTCTTATCACCGAAAAGAGAAATAGCAGCGTCTACTCGTTTTTGAAGGTTTCTAAAACAAACAATATTACCGAAAGTCTTAATTGAATTAAGAATTCGGTTTGTTCTTGAAAATGCCTGAATAAGCCCATGCATCTTGAGCTTCTTATCTACCCACAGTGTATTTAATGTAGTAGCATCAAAACCTGTTAAGAACATATTTACAACGATGAGCAAATCAAGTTCCTTATTTTTCATACGAAGAGATACATCTTTATAATAATTTTGGAACTTGTCAGAATCTGTCGAATAATTAGTATGGAACATCTCGTTATAATCTTTGATTGCCATGTCAAGAAAATCTCTCGATGACTGGTCAAGTGCTGATGTATCTTCCGAGTTTTCCTCATCAAGGATACCATTTGTACCTTCGTCATTTTCGGGCTCATTTGCACCATAACTATAGATGGTTGCGATACGAAGTTTCTTCGTAGGATCCTTCTCCATCTGCTTTTTAAATTCCTGATAATATAACTTTGCCATAGTAACAGAGCTAACTGCAAAGATTGAGTTAAATCCACTTACACGCTGTTTCTGTTTGATTTCTTCTACAACACCATTCTTGCCGGATGCAACTTCTGAAATATTGGTAAGGGTGTTGTAAATATATGATTTATCACCACGATATGTTTTTCTATCAAAGTTGTTAAGAATATATTCCGTCACAAGCTTTATACGTTCAGGAGCCATCATAGCTTTTTCGCGAGCAATATCCCACACCTGTTCATCATCGATATCTTCATCCATACCCATTGTCTTGACATAGTCGACTCTGAATGGCAGTACATTCTTATCATTGATGGCATCAACAATAGTATATGTATGCAACTGGTCGCCAAAAGTCTGCTCTGTAGTAAAAAACTGAGTCTTACTGGAGCTTGCTGTATTTGCAGGAAAGATTGGTGTTCCTGTGAAACCGAATAAATGATATTTCTTAAAACTTCTTACAATAGCGGCGTGCATATCACCGAACTGACTTCTATGACATTCATCAAAGATGATTACAACGTGCTTGTTGTATACTTCATGTTCTTTATTTTTCTTGATAAATGTTGCAAGTTTCTGAATAGTCGTGATGATAATGTGACAATTGGTATCTTCCAACTGTTTTTTAAGAACGGCAGTAGAAGTATTACTGTTAGCTGCACCTTTTTCAAAACGATCATATTCTTTCATAGTCTGGTAGTCCAAATCCTTACGGTCAACTACAAATAGAACCTTATCAATGTAAGGAAGAAGTGACGCCTGTCTTGCAGTTTTAAATGATGTAAGAGTCTTACCCGATCCTGTCGTATGCCAGATATATCCGCCTCCAGCAACATCACCATATTTTTTATAATTATTAGCAATTTCAATACGATTCAAAATACGCTCCGTTGCAGTAATCTGATATGGTCTCATTACCATAAGCATATTTTCAGAAGTGAAAATACAATACTTCGTGATTATATTAAGAATAGTATGTTTTGCAAAGAATGTTCTTGTGAAGTCAATCAAATCAGGAATAACACGATTGTTTGCATCCGCCCAAAAGCAAGTAAATTCAAAACTGTTGCTTGTTTTGCCCTTCTTTGCAGTAGATACAGCATTTACATCCTTTATAGCATTGAAACGGGTACTGTTAGAATAGTACTTTGTGTTAGTTCCATTTGAGATAACAAAAATCTGCGTATATTCAAACAGACCACTTCCTGCCCAAAAAGAATCACGCTGATATCTATTGATTTGGTTGAAGGCCTCACGAATAGCCACACCTCTGCGTTTTAATTCAATATGCACAAGAGGAAACCCATTTACGAGAATTGTAACATCATACCTGTTGTCGTGTTTTGATCCGTCAGCCTTTCCAATAACGTACTGATTGATAACCTGCAAAAAGTTATTGTGAATATTTTTCCTGTCAATAAGTGTGATGTTTTTCGTACTGCCATCATCTCTTTTTAATACTTGAACATTATCCTCTTGAATTTTTCTAGTTTTTTCAACAATTCCTTCATTCTGATTGGCAATAGAATTCTTGAAGAACCTATCCCATTCAGAGTCAGAAAATTGGTAAGCATTCAACCTTTCAAGCTGATTACGAAGATTGGTGATCAAATCTTTTTCTGTGTGTATATGAAGATACTCGTATCCTTGTTCTGTCAGCATACGAATAAACTCTTTTTCCAGTTCAGCTTCTGACTGATAGTTGTTAGAACGTGCCTTCACAGGCTCGTATTCAGTAACAACTGTATTTTCACTTGTAGCTGCCACAATATTAAAATATGACATACATACACCTCCTTAAAAAATTATAACTGTTTGAAAGAAAGCAACTTATCTCTATAAAATTCATATTGTTTTTGACGTGCTTCTATTTCAGCAGGGAGACCAGTTGTAATATCGTTGCATAAGGAATCAAAACGGTCAAGAATACTTACAATTCGTTCCTGCTCAGTAATGGAAGGTAATGGTATCATAGCCTTGCCTAACCCAGTTGCTGAAATAGAACATACTTTACCTTCTGAAACATATTTTTTTATCTGATTATGATACATATCTGAACGCAAATAAAAAGAAATATACTTTGAATTTTGCGAATGGCAAAGTGTATAGCAAGCATCATGTACTGCCACATCCTCATTGCCTTCCCAAGCAACTCCAACGCCAATATCGATATTGTTTTCTCCAGCCCCAACAATTATGACATCTCCCTTATGAGCGTATCTCATCTTTGGTCGTAATTCCTCTCTAATATGAGACTTTACTGTATTTGCATGAACGCCATAAAATGTGTATAGTTCGCCATAATGTATACAAGGGACACCGGTTTCTGTTGCATCAGCATGAACAAAGCGCTTTCCACGGGTAATTGTACCGAGTGAACTAAGGGGAACCAAATTGTCTGTTTGATTTTCAAAGAAACTATTCAAATAATGTTGATACTGTTTTTTACGAGCTGTAAGCTCTGCTGTAAGCTCTGCTGTAAGTAACGTGAAAGAGTCCAATATACGGACTATTTCACGTTGTACCTCCAACGGAGGTACGGGGATTGTTATATTTTTTATCATATTTGCATTTACATTTGGAACCGAAGATTTTTGTTTGTTAAATTCAACTATTTCTAAAACATATTTTAGAAACGAAATATTAAGTATTTTTTCATCTTTAGGATAAATTACTTTTAACCTTATTATTGGTGTAAAAAAAGGTTCTCTTAATGTTGGATATCCTATTGTACCTATTGATGAAAAAGTAACAGCCCATCTATCAATTCTATATGACTTTGTAAATCCCCAAATTGAATTTTCGCCTATTCCATTAGAATAAATCGGATAAATATATTCCCCAATAGGTTTTTTCCCTTTAATTGAATTTTTCGGAGCTTCTCCACCTGTTATTACTTCACATATATCACCTATTTTGGCATATTCCACCCCATTCGGGCATAATTCCTGAAGGAGTTCTTCTAATCTGCTCATAGATTACACCTCTGTCTCTTGTGTAGGCAGGTCAATCTCTGAAATGATCTTATCAATCTCATCACGAAGAACCTGCTCACGAGCGACAATTTCTTTGATTTCTGCATTTAGCTTAACGATATCAATCTTTTCTCTTGTGTCCTCTGCTTCAACATAAGTTGATACAGAAAGGTTGTAGTCATTTTCTTCAATTTCATCATATGTTGCAAGATGTGAAAAATGCTCAATTTCGCTGCGATTTGCAAAGCAGTTCACAATTTTATCCATATTGTCTTGAGTAAGTTTATTATTGTTTGTGATCTTGATGCACTCTTTTGTTGCATCGATAAACAGTGTTTTATTATCTGTCTTGTTCTTTTTCATTACCATAATGCAGGTTGCAATTGAAGTTCCAAAGAAAAGGTTAGGCGGCAACTGAATTACACAATCAACAAAGTTGTTATCAATAAGATATTTTCGTATTTTCTTTTCAGCTCCGCCACGGTACATAATACCAGGAAAACATACAATCGCAGCTGTTCCGTTACTCGCAAGCCAAGAAAGTGAATGCATGATAAAGGCAAGGTCAGCTTTGCTCTTTGGTGCAAGAACACCTGCAGGTGCAAAACGAGAATCATTTATAAGTAATGGATTATCATTACCAGCCCATTTGATTGAGTAAGGTGGATTTGAAACGATAAGTTCAAAAGGTTCATCATCCCAATGTGCCGGAGCAATAAGTGTATCTTCACAAGCAATATTAAATTTATCAAATCCAATATCGTGTAAGAACATATTGATACGACAAAGGTTATAGGTTGTTATATTGATTTCTTGTCCATAAAAACCATTACGAATCTTATCTCTGCCAAGTAATTTTTCCGCCTTTAAAAGTAGCGAACCTGAACCACAGGCTGGATCATACACCTTGTTAATTTCTGTTTTTCCAACTGTACCAAGTCTTGTAAGAAGCTCTGATACATCAGCAGGAGTAAAGAACTCTCCACCCGATTTACCAGCATTTGATGCATACATTGTCATTAGATATTCATAGGCATCACCAAACGCATCAATGTCATGATCCTTAACATCTCCAAGATTCATATCAGCCACGCCATCAAGGAGTTTACAAAGTTTTTCGTTTCTCTTTGCAACAGTAGATCCAAGTTTGTTACTGTTTACATCAAAATCATCAAATAGACCTGCAAAGTCGGATTCTGATTCACTGCCTTTTGCGGATTCCTCTATGTGGCGGAATGCCCTTTCAAGTGTTTCATTAAGGTTCTCATCATCCTTGGCTTTTGCCCTTACATTACAAAATAGTTCAGATGGAAGAATGAAAAAGCCTTTTTCTTGTACAAGACCTTCTCTTGCCTGTTCAGCCATCTCATCAGACATCTGTGCAAAATCAAAATCAACGTTCCCTGCTTCAATTTCGCCGGTGTTTATGTAGTTAGTAATATTTTCAGAAATATATCTATAGAACATAGTACCAAGTATGTAGTTTTTGAAATCCCATCCATCTACAGCACCACGAAGTTCATCTGCAATTGCCCATATTGCTCTGTGAAGTTCATCACGTTCCTGTTCTTTTTTATTATCAATAGACATTATCTTTTTCCCTCCACTTCAAAATCAAGCCATGCCTCTTCGACATCTGAATAATCAACATCATGTACTAGGCAGAACTCTTTTATATTTTTCATAGCATTAAGATTAGGCTTTGCCTTGCCACCTTCCCATCTATTCACAGTAGAAAATGCCACTTTAATTTCTTTGGCAAAGTCTTGCTGTGTCAGAAAGCATCGTTGTCTAATTCTTTTAATTTCATCTGGAAATCTCATTATGCATCTCCTTGCGTAAATGTTTCAATAATATAGCGTTATTATACCATGTAACCATAGTTTTTACTATCTCCCAAGGCTACATATAGTGTGTGCTTCAATCATCCCAGTGTCCGTTAAAGCAAACAATCGAAGCTTACGAATATCACCATAGAAAATTTAATGTTTCTTATGAGCGACGCTTCGAGCGATGAAATCTTCATTTCATATTCTAAAAAGAAGATTTCTGAAGTGAGGCTGAGCGAATAAGATTATTAAATTTTCACTAAGATATTCGTGCGAGATGTTTGTTTGGTATGTAGTCTAGGTATTCGTGCAAAATGCTTGATCTGTGTTGTTGTGCGAGATATGTGACCTACATTTGTCCTGCAACCATCTCTGTGTCCGTTTAAAATATTATTAGATTATTCTGTGTTTACGGGTTCGGGTCATTATTCTAGTTTTTTTGTTCACCTTAAGTTAACCATTTTTTCCTCTTTTAAAACCTAAAAGATATTTAAATGGCACTGAAACTTTACTTTTTGCAAAACTTTTTCTTTTTTTCCAAGTTATATTTTTTGAAATAGATCTAGATTCTTCTTGAGCATGTACATTTGTAAATGATGTAACGCAAAAAATTATTAAAAAAAATATATTGACATTTTAAATTCATTTATTGTACACTTAATAGGCAACAATATTTTTAAAGGAGGAAAATTCGTTGAATGCTTTGATTACAAGAAACGAAGGTTTACTTTTCATCATATTATTGATGGTTTCATTATCATTATGGGTTCAAAAATATAAAGTTTTTAAATCTTTAGGACCTGTTCTTACAGTTGTAGTAATGGGGATTATTTTATCAAATACCCATGTTGTTCCTATTTCTCATGATTTATATGGACAAATTTCTACTTATTTAGTACCAGTAGCAATTTCAGTTTGTATGCTTAGTATGAATTTTAAAGAGCTAAAAAAGCTTACTAAAGAGCCTCTATTGGCTTTGATTTCTGCTATCCTTTCTGTCTGTATAGTTGCTATAGGATTGGGGATTTTTTTCGCACCGAAAATAACTGAAGGTTGGAAATGCGCAGGTATGTTTGTAGGAACTTATACAGGAGGAACTCCTAACTTAACAGCTATAGCTACAGGACTTGATTGTTCAAGAGAAACTCTTGCTGCGGCAAATGCAGCAGATTATGTTGTTTCAACACCACTTATGGTATTTTTATTTGCATCTCCTATGATTCTTAAAGCATCAAAAAGATGGAATAAATTTTGGCCATATCAACTTAGTAATGAAGAATTAGAAGATGGTGAACAAGAAACACTTATGTCCGATAAAAAATGGTCAATAAAAGATATAACTTGGTTACTTACTATAGGTTTTGCTGTAACATTTATTACTACAGTTATTGCTCAAAAAATATTTCCTGCAGATTTTTGGAAATCAGGAAGATTATTGATGCTTACAACTGTTTCTATAATCATTTCTCAATTGAAACCTGTAAAAAAATTAAGAGGAAATTTAGATTTAGGATTGTTTTTATCTTTAATTTTCCTTTCAACAATCGGATTTGCAGTTGATTTAAAACAATTTATCGGTTCAGCATTTATTATGACTTTATATGTATTACTAATGTTGATATTCTGTATATTAGTACATTTGATAATATGTAGATTATTAAAAATTAAATATGAATATGTAATTTTATCAATGGTAGGATGCATTGTAGATGGACCAACATCTGCTCTTACAGCGGGAGGAGCTAATTGGAAATCTCTTATAAATGTAGGATTGATAATGGGTATAATAGCAGGTGCTTTAGGAAATTATGTCGGAATATTTGTAGCCTATACAGTTAAATTTATATGTGGTTTATAGGTTATTGATTATGTAATAATAAAAAATTTAGGAAGTGAAAAAGTAAAATTCACTTCCTTTTTTAATATAAATATTTATTTCAACAAATAAATACTTTAAGGTTGTTTAATATCTTTAAAAAAGCCAAGTTTTCTAAGAAATCTAATGAGAGAGCATGGGTGTCTAATTCTTTTAATCTCATCTGGAAATCTCATTATGCATCTCATTGCGTAAATGTTTCAATAATATAGCGTTACTATACCATGTAATCATAATTTTTTCTATCTCCCAAGGCTACATAGTAGTGCGGACTGCAACCATCCCTGTGTCTGTTAAAGCAAACAATCGAGCTGTATATTGTGAAATTATGTAAACAGATCAAGCCTTTTTGCTAAGAATATCATACGGAGAAAATTTTCTTGATTTCAAATCGAAAAAATCCGCCAGAAATCGCACCGCTTGAGCGTGAGCGAGCTTGCGATTTCAGGATTTTGAGGTTTAGAAATCACAAATTTTTGTAGTCTAGATATTGGTGCAAAATGCTTGATCTGTGTTTTCGTGCGAATAAGATTATTAAATTTTCCCCTAGATATTCGTGCGAGATGTTTGCTTAAACTTGACACAATCTTTATCCTGCAACTCTCAATCCCTGTGTCCGCCACACACCATTTTCTCCGCTCTTTCCCACTAAAAAAGACGTATCACACGATACGCCTTTATTGTTGTCTATTATCTTTTGCTTTTTACTGCTTTTAATATTTCTCCTGCTGCGAATGGCAATAATGCGCATGGCAAGATTACTTTGTAGTGTTCAAGGTGAAGTGGTATTGTTTCAAATACATCATTTACTCCAGGAATGTAGATTACTGCAATCATCAATAATAATGAAAGTGATGTTCCCATTACTAATGCTTTGTTTGAGAAAAATCCTATTTGGAATACTGATTTGTGTTCACTTCTTACTGAATAACTTCTTAGTAATTCTGATAGGATCAATGTTGCAAATGCAACTGTTCTTGCAGATTCGATGTGGCCATCGAAGTGGTTCAACCCATAGTTATATGCAAACAATGTTGCCACTGTGATTGCCAATGATTGAACGATGATGCTTAGTCTCATGTTCTTGTCGATGATTGGTTCTTTTGGTGAACGAGGAGCTCTGTTCATGATGTCAGCTTCTCCTTTTTCAACTCCAAGCGCCATTGCTGGGAATGAGTCTGTCACTAAGTTTAACCATAATAATTGAATTGGGATAAATGGTGTGTCCCATTTGAACATTATCGCCAAGAATACGATAAGAATTTCTGCGATGTTACAGCTTAGTAGGAATGATACGAATTTTTTGATGTTAGAGTAAATTATTCTTCCTTCTTCTACTGCGTTTACAATTGTTGCAAAGTTGTCGTCTGTAAGGATAACTTCTGATGTGTTCTTCGCAACGTCTGTTCCAGTGATTCCCATCGCAATTCCGATATCTGCTTTTTTGATTGCAGGTGCATCGTTGACTCCATCACCTGTCATTGCTGCAATATGTCCGTTTTCTTTTAATGCTGTTACGATTTGTACTTTGTTTTGTGGAGAAACTCTCGCGTAAACTCTCTTTTCTTTGACGATTTCACGGATTTGTTCGTCTGACATATTGTTAAGTTCAGCTCCCATGATTGCTTGTGAATCATCCGTACAAATTCCCAAATCTTTTGCGATTGCAACTGCTGTTTCTAAGTAGTCTCCAGTAATCATAACTGGTGTGATTCCCGCAGTTTTACATTCTTTAATTGCATCTTTTACTTCTAGTCTTGGTGGATCTATCATTCCTGATAATCCTACAAATACCATGTCTTTTTCGATGTTTTCAGATGTAATTTCATTTGGCAATTCTTCGTGTTCACGAAGTGCATAAGCTAGTACACGAAGTGCTTGCTTAGCGTATTCGCTGTTTTTATTCAACAATTTTTGTTTTAATTCTTCTGTTAGTGGTTTGATTTCGTTGTCGATTAAAATCTTGCTACATTTTTCGATAACTATATCTGGTGCACCTTTTGTGAAGGAAATAATCTTGTCAGATAAGAATTTGTCGTGGAATGTAGTCATCATCTTTCTTTCTGAATCGAATGGAATTTCTTCTATTCTAGGATAATTTTGATTGGATTCTTCTTTTGTGATGTCTTGTTTTCCTGCTGCTGTGTGAAGTGCTCCTTCTGTCGGGTCTCCCACGATTTTGTAAGTTCCGTCTTCTTCGATTAGTTTTGAATCATTTGTAAGACTCATTATGTGAAGCAAAGTGTTAAGAGATTTGATGTCATCTTCTTGCATTTTGCGGTCTTCAATCAAATAATCTCCAACAGGTTTGTAGCCTGTTCCTGTGACATCGACATCTGTTCCATCGACGTAGATTTTCTTCACAGTCATTTCATTTTGAGTCAATGTACCAGTCTTGTCGGAGCAAATTACAGTTGTTGTTCCCAATGTTTCAACTGCCAAAAGTTTCTTGACGATGGCGTTTTTCTCTGCCATTCTTCCCATTCCCAAACTAAGCACGATTGTAACTATAGCTGGAAGTCCTTCTGGAATCGCCGCAACGGCAAGTGATACCGCAGTCATAAGCATATTCAATGCATCAAAATCATACAAGAAATATCCAACTGCAAACACAATTGCGCACACAACAACTGTTACGATACCCAATTGCTTAGACAATTGTGCAAGCTTTCTTTGAAGAGGAGTTTCTTCGTCTTCAACCTGTGATAAACTCGTTGCGATTTTACCGATTTCTGTGTTTTGTGCAGTTTCCACAACGACACCCTTCGCTCTACCGTAACTTACGATAGAAGAGCTGTACGCCATGTTTGTTCTGTCGCCAATTCCTGCGTCCGTCGTAATCTCATCCTTAGCGTTCTTTTCTACAGCAACCGATTCACCAGTCAACGATGATTCGTCGATTTTCAAGTTAGTAGATTCCAATAATCTCAAATCAGCAGGGATAATATCCCCTGTTTCCAATTCTACGATATCTCCTGGAACCAAATTTTGTGAATCCACTTCCATAATCTTGCCGTTTCTTATAACCTTGGCTTTAGGACTCGCCATTTTTTGCAAAGCTTCTATCGCTTGTTCAGCTTTACCTTCTTGATAAATCGAAAGCACCGCATTCACAATAACGATAGCGATGATAATAATACTATCTGTAATTTCTCCTATAGCCATGGATAAAATAGATGCCAATAGCAAAATAATTATCATCGGATCCAAAAATTGATCCTTTAATTTGGCTGCCATGGACTTTTTCTTCTTTTCTTTTAATACGTTCTTGCCGTATTTTTCTAACAAACTCGTTACCTTACTGTCGGATAGACCATTGTTTTGATCAGTGTCCAAACTTTTGATAACACTCTCATTAGATTCCTTGTACCAATCCAATCTCTTACCTCCTGTTAATTTTCATCATAAAAAAAACTTTCACCATTTCTGGCAAAAGTCTTGCTAACCAAAGTGGCTTTGTGCCGGGTTTTAACCGTAATGACGACACAATATTTTTAAGCTACTCCCTCTTGTATATTAATTTTACCAAAAATATTATATTAAATCAATTATTTTATTATAACTTGAAAAGTATCGTGTTCCTTTTTCATATTCACAATCTTGCAGCCCTCGTAATCGTGTGTGTCGATGAATGTGTCCACGATTGTTGGATCTTTTGTAAAATGCATTGGGAACAAAACTTTCGGATTGCATTTGTCGACAAATTCATTCACGCCCAAATCGTATCTTTCCTTTAATCTAGGATCAACTGGGAAAAATCCTATGTCAACATTCCCTATCTTGTCGATTTCCTTGGAGAAATCCTGTTGCATCTTTTCTTTTTCTTCTTCTGTGTCTTCTTCCCACACCCAATTGTTCAAATCTCCAGCGAAGAAAAATTTCAAATGATTTGCTTCAAAATACACGCTAATTCCCATATCAGTAGAACCAAGCGCTGTAAAATCTGCACCGTACACAGAAGTCGATTCACCAACTTCAAGTTTAATAACCTTCTTGTCGAAATGCTTCTTCAAATCTTCGATATTATCTTGTCCCAAAAATACAACATTATCCTTCGTATCGTAATCAAAAACCTCTTCGTATACATCTTCTGAGACAATGTATGTAATATCACTAGCATTTTCATAATCGAAAATACTCTCGTTGTAGTGATCTGCGTGTGAATGAGTCACCACGAAAATCACCTTCTTATCGTTCACATTTTTTGGCAAAGTTCCTTGAAAATAATCGAAAATAATAATCTTGTCTTCAAACTCCAAAGAAAATGAACTGTGGTATATATATCTAATGTTTAAACTTTGTTCCATTAAAAATCCTCCTCGTATATATTTACCCATAAACAGACATTTTACGCAAGTAAATGTATCAAATATTTTATAAATCCACAAAATTTTCACTTGTAGTATAATATTAATAATGAAAGGATGTTTTTATGAAAAAAACTAACGCAATGAGAATGCTCGACAAAGAAAAAATTGGGTATAAATATATAGAATACTCTGTAGGAGACGATGTAAGCGGAGAAAATGTCGCAAACAAATTAAATGAGGACGAAGCTTACGTGTTCAAAACACTTGTCACAGTTTCCAACACAAATGAAAATTTCGTGTTCGTTGTAGCTGTAAAAGACGAGCTTGACCTGAAAAAGTGTGCGAAAATAGCCGGAGTGAAAAAGCTTGAAATGATTCACGTAAAGGATTTGTTGAAAACTACGGGCTACATAAGAGGCGGTTGCTCTCCTATCGGAATGAAAACAAAATTTAAAACTTTTATCGACGAAAGTTGTGAAAATAAAGAATATATTTACGTGTCTGGCGGCAAAATCGGAGCACAAATCAAAATCGCTCCCGAAGATTTGATAAAAATTTGTGATATTACTGTAGCAGACATTAAAAAGGAGTAAAAATGGATTACGAAAAACAGCTTGAAGCTGTAATTAACTACATTAAAAGCGGAGAAAAATTAAAGGAAGACTTCACTGTCGGAATGGAGATGGAACATTTCATCATAGACAAAGATACGTTGAAGACTGTGTCGTATTTCGGTGAAGACGGAGTCGGAGAAACTCTCAGAGAACTTCACGAAGGAGGATGTGTCGCTTACAAAGAAGGAGACTACATTCTTGGACTTGAAAATGATGATTTGGCAGTGTCGACAGAACCAGGAAGCCAATTCGAAGTTGCTTTGTCATCGAAGTGGAACATCGACGATTTGAAGGATATTTACATCAAAAATATGAGAAAACTTGTTGAAGTTTTCGATAAGAAAAACCAAGCGATGGTGACTTTGGGCTATCATCCTGTGACTAAAATCGACGAGATTAAAATCTTGCCTAAAAAAAGATACGATTTTATGTACAAATATTTCAACGAAAGAGGAGACATGGCTCACAACATGATGAAGGGAACTTGTTCGTTGCAAGCAAGCATTGACTACTCATCCGAAAAAGATTTCGTTAAGAAATACAAAATCGCAAACTGTTTGTCTCCAGTATTCTATACTTTATTCGACAACGCATACATTTTCGAAGGAAATCCTGCAAAAAGTCGTAACATGAGAGAAATTATCTGGGAAAACACAGACACTGACAGGTCCGGAATGTATCCTTTTAGTTTCGATGATGATTTGAGCTACAAGAAATACGCCGAAAATATATTAAACACGCCGTTGATTTTCTCAATTGATGAAAACCACGAACAATACTATGTAGGAGGAAAAACTTTCAAGGAAGTATTTAAAGATGTTAGGGATACTGATATGATTTTCCACGCATTATCCATAGTATTTCCAGATGTAAGGGCAAAACGATACATCGAAATCAGAATGATGGACGAAATCAAATATCCACTTAATTTCTCAGCAGTAGCCCTAATCAAAGGATTATTCTACGACGATACTAACTTGGACAAATTATCTGAGCTATTCAAAAATATGACATACGAATCTTGCATGAAAGCAAAACTAGATGCACGTGAAAAAGGACTGAATGCTACATTTATGAATGTAAACATGTTAGAGTTTTGCAAAATGCTTGTGGATATGGCAAAGGCAGGACTTCCTGCAAATGAAATCGGCTATCTTATTCCACTAGAAGAAATGTTGGAAAAAGGAATGAATCCTAGAGACGTATTTGAACAAATTTACAAGGAAAAAGGACTTCGTGAAGCTGTAGTTGCAAATGAAATTAAATTGGAGGATTTAGATGTTTAATGACGAATATTCATTAGAATTATATAAAATAGTACGAGAAGACGAAGATATGTATTATAGGGATTTCGTGGATTTTATCGCCAAAACAAAAGTTTCTAAGGCGATTTATCACGGAGAACCAATCCCTATGACCTACCAAGGACTTTTCTACAACAAAAAGAACCGCTCAGATTTTGTATACATTTCAAATATTTTGATGAGCATGACTGACAAAATCACCAAAGAATTCGTAGAAAATCCTGAATATCGTAAAATATTCCAATTGGATCCAGCAATTGAAGAACTTGTACTTCACGATCCAGGCTACGATGTTCCCGTTCCAATCTGTCGCTACGACGTGTTCTACGACGGAGTAAACTATATGCTTTGTGAACTTAACACAGACGGATCATCTGCGATGAACGAAGACAACACACTAGGACAACTTCTCCTTCAAACAAAAGCTATGCAAAAATTCATGGAGAAACACAACGTTGAAAATGTCGATATGTTCACTCCATGGGTTTGGGAAACAGCTGATATGTACAAAAAATACGTATCCGATAAGAAACCAAATGTCGCTATCGTGGATAATTTAGAAGTGGGAACTCCAAACGAATTTGACGAATTCAAAAGAGTCTACGAAGAAAATGGATTCAACTGCGAAATCATCGACATCAGAGATTTAGAATACAAAAACGGCAAATTGTGCCACGGAGATTACGTAATAGATTTGGTTTACAGAAGAATTGTAACATTAGAATTGTTGAAAATAAAAGATCAAATCAAACCATTCTTGGATGCGTACATGGACAATGCATTCTTCATGGTAGGATCATTCAGATCACAATTGATGCACTCCAAGCTTATATTCGAAATCTTCAGAGACGAACAAACACAAGCTTTGTTGAATACCGAAGAAAAGAAATTCATCGACGAACACGTTCCATTCACGAAAAAAATCGAAGAACGAGACGCTTACGAAATCATAATGAACAAAGATAAATACATCTTCAAACCAATTGATGGCTACGCATCACTTGGAATATACGTAGGAAGTGAAATGAGAGAAGAAGAATTGCAAGAAAAACTTCCAGAATTTATCCGCACAGGCTACGTCTTCCAAGAATATTATGATATGAATAAGTGCGAGTTCTTGGAATTTGAAGAAAAATCTCCCGTACTCAACAAATTCACACAAGTTGTGGGACTGTTCATCTACAACAAACACTTCGTAGCCCCTTACACACGAATCGGAAAAGATAACGTCGTAAGTGGCGCCAGAAAATATTATACAGCACCTAACTTGTTCATAAATGAGTAATTAAAAGCCACATTGTGTGGCTTTTTTGTGTGGAAATGATTCTTTAATTTTGCAAATAAAAAAGTTATTTGTAGAATTAAAGCTCGTACTACAAATAACTTTTTTCAACATTTATATATATTTTTCCTATGGTCGACATCTACAACACAGATTATTAATTTATCGTCATCAATCTCGCAAATAATTCTGTAGTTCGACACTCTATATCTCCAAAACCCTCTCAAATTGGCTGACAACGCCTTACCTCTTGCACGTGGTTCTTCTAATTGACCTACTTTCTCCATATAATGAATAATCATTTTTTGAATAGGCTTATCGAGTTTTTTCAAGGATTTTAGTGATTTTTCTGAATAAATAACTCTCATATACCCAGCTCTTTTTTTACCTCATCATTACTGTAAAATTTCATTTGGTCTTTGTTTAACAGATACTCATTAATTATCTTTTCATCATACTCTTGTTCGATTTTTTCCAATAATGATTCTCTTGCCCAGTCGGATAAAGTTTTGTTTTTTTCTTTTGAAACATTTGTGAAAAGTTCCTTATCCGATTCGCTCAATCTAATCGTTATAGTAGCCATAAAATCACTCCTTTTATTGTGTTACATCGTAACACAATTGTAATATAAATCTTTTACTAAGTCAAGCCTAAAACTTACGATCCCATCATTTTGTTGTGGCTTTTTTGGTGAAAGATTAAAAATTATTCCGATTAATTTCATCCCCAGATACACAATCATCTATTTTTGTATGTAATCCTTCTATTATTTTTTCTTTTTCTTGTGAATTTGAATATATTCGAAGTGTTTCCATTATCCCATTGTAATCTGACTCACTAAGCACGATGACATTTCCAATTTCTGTAGTAACTTTTAACTGTTCATTTGATTTTATTAATTCATCAATCATTTCGGATAAATTATCTCTGAAATTTTCTGATGTTGTGATTTTCATTACCTCAACTCCTTCTATTTTTATTATATCCTATATTATTCAAATATAATGCTGGACTTTCATGCGCATTATGCGTATAATATAAAGTGTAAGGGGGTTATGTGCACTATGCCACTTACAGGAAAAGAATTGGCAAAGATTGCCAAGCAAAATGGATGGCGTGAAATAAGGGTAACTGGAAGTCACCACCATTTTGTAAAGGATGGATTTTCTACAATTGTTACAATTCCAATTCATGGAAATAAAGATTTGAAAAAAGGTCTTGAGCAGAAAATCCTAAAGGATTTGGGGTTGAAATAATACCCCAATACTTTAAATATTATGAAGGAGGTTAGACGATGTTAAAATCATATCCTGCTATTTTTCATAAAGAAGAAGATTCATATTGGGTGGAATTTCCAGAATTTGGTGGTGGAACTGAAGGAGATAATATCGAAGAAGCAATGGTGAATGCTCATCAAATGTTGGAAAGCGTGTTGGCGACTTTCATTGATGAAGATATTCCACTTCCTAAACCAAGTGATATTACAAAAATAAAAGTCGAAGACGGATTTACGTCTATGATTCAAGTTGATCCCACGCCATTTATCAAAAACAACAAAACCATCAGAAAAAATGTTACAGTCCCTGAATGGTTGGTTAGACTTTGTGATCGCCAAAATATCAATTATTCTGAAGTTTTGACCACAGCTCTTGAAAAGAAAATCAACGCATAATTTTGTAAATATTTTTATTTCTCTAAGCCACATTGTGTGGCTTTTTACTTTTCAAAAATCAATTTTTTATCTTTTAATTTTGCTTGTAAAGGAAATTTACGCGCAATTTCTTGATTATGTGATATATATATTAATGTTAAGTTTTCTAAATTAAGCAGATTATCAATGATTACACTTAAATCATTCAAATCTATATTTGAAATTCCTTCGTCAATTATAAGAGTATTCTTTCCCTTATACAGTGCTCTTGCTAATTCTACTCTTTGTTTTTCTCCATAAGAAAGATTATTTAGACTACCGTTATACGGTGCTTCATGTGGATCTATAAGGCAAATATCAAGCACTTTCTGATATTGTTTTACATTAAAATTAGAATCTAAAACTATATTATCTTCTAAGTCCCCTTGAAAAATATATGGTTCAGGAGGAATATAGGCACCATTATAATCCTTTAATTGTCCAAAATCTATGTCTCCATTATCTGCAGTTTGATTTCCTGTAATAATATCAACCAATGTTGATTTCCCCGACCCAGACTTACCGATAATAGATACTTTATCACAATCTTTTATTTTTAATTCTATATCATTCAAAATAATATTGCCGTTAAAACTTACAGAAATATCTCTCATATTTATTTCTGTTGACAATTCATCTTTTTCACTAATAGTTTTTAAATTAATAACTTCATTAATTCTTTCAGATGAAATCTTTGCTGCTGCAAAATTAAAGTTAAGCTCATTTAATTCTTCCAATGAAGTTATCATCTTTGTTAAGTAATCTAAATATGCAATTATTGAACCTATTGTAAATAATTTATCCACCGTCATTAAGCTTCCCATTAATAATACTATAAATGGCATCAAATATAGTAGATAATTTATAGTAATTTTACCGGTATTTCTCATTACTCCCAGCTTAATATTTGAATCTCTTTTATCCACAATAGATTTATCATAAATTTTATAACTATATTTTTCGTATGAATTTATTTTTATCGAAACTATCCTATTCATTAAAGATATCAATGTATTTCTAGAATCCGATAATGTCTTGATGTAAATTTTAGAAAGCTCATGTATCTTTTTCTTAAAGAAATTCGTAAATAAAAAATAAATTATTACAAAAGAAAACATTACTAATGATATTCTCCATGATATATAAACTAGCATCGCTAGTGATATAATTGCCACTATTACGTTTCTAAGTGCATTTACAATAATGTCTATTAAAAATACAGACATATTCTTGATATCATCTTCTGTTCTAGTAATTAAATCTCCAACTTCATATTCTTTTGTGTCACTCAATTTTGAAAAAAATATATGATAAAATATATCTCCCCTAACATCTCTTACTATCTTACAGTTTGTTGTATAAAAAATTTTATTATGTATCCATTCAAATATATGACTAACCGTATGCAATGAAATGATGAACAATATAGTATTTATTATTGCTTTATAATCTTTGATAGCTATATACTCATCAATAATTTTCATTTTTAATATTGGAATTAGCATTGTTAGAAGTGGTGAAATTATAAGAAATATAAGTCCGATTAGAATTGTCTTTATGTATTTTGTTGAATGTTTTAATATTATATTATTTTTCATTTTTTCCCTTTCAATAATTTGAATAATAGAAGAATTTTATTTATTGTTCTTATTTTAATTAAACGTTTATTAAAATAATACTTGTATTGAATATACCATTTATTACTTTTACTGTCTATTCATGATCTTTTCAGTTTTGATTTTTTTGCTTTTATGATAATATTAAAGGTAAAGAAATTTTTTAATGATGATGAGAGGTCAATATGAGAAAATCTTGGAATGAATATTTTATGGATTTGGCATTGAATGTTGCGACACGTAGCACTTGTGACAGGGCATTTGTTGGTTGTGTGTTGGTGAATTCTGACAACAGGATTGTGTCTACAGGTTACAATGGTGCTATTAGTGGCAATCCTCACTGCGACGAGGTTGGTCACACTTTGCGTGACGGACATTGTATTGCTACGATTCACGCGGAGATGAATGCTTTGTTGTATTGTGCGAAGGAAGGAATCGCTGTGAAGGGTTGTATTTGTTATGTGACTCATTTTCCTTGTTTGAATTGCACGAAATCTTTAATTCAAGCAGGAATTAGCAAGATTTATTATCACGAAGCTTATCGTGTGGATGAGTATGCGATTGAATTGTTAGACCGAAATAATATTGAATATATCCAAATTTAAAGAGGTGTAATATGGATAAAATAAAAAAACTTCTAGTGGCAAACCGTGGCGAGATTGCTATAAGAATTTTCAGAGCTTGTAGTGAGCTTGGAATAAGAAGCGTTGCGATTTATAGCGAAGAGGACAAGACTTCCCTTTTCAGAACGAAGGCTGACGAATCGTATTTGATAAAGGATGCGGCATCACCTTTGTCGAGTTATTTAGATATCGAAAAAATCATTGCGATTGCAAAATCCAAACACTGCGATGCGATTCATCCTGGTTATGGTTTTTTGAGTGAAAATGCAGAATTTGCGAGACGTTGCAAGGAAAACGGAATAATTTTCGTGGGTCCTGACGAATCAGTTCTACATAGTTTGGGTGACAAGGTCCAATCGAAGTTAGTTGCCAAAAAAGCCGGCGTACAAACTATCGAGGGCGTGGAAACTCCTATCAGAAATAAAAATGAAGCATTGGAAATCGCAAACCAAATCGGCTATCCAGTTATGGTAAAAGCATGCGCTGGTGGTGGCGGACGTGGAATGAGAATTGTCGAAAAAGAATCTGATTTGATGAGTTCTTTCGTCAGTGCACAAAACGAATCCAAGAAGGCTTTCGGATCAGACGATATGTTTATCGAAAAATACATCCGCAATCCAAAACACATTGAAGTGCAAATTATAGCCGACAATCACGGAAATATTCTTCACTTATACGAGAGAGATTGTTCCATTCAAAGACGTCACCAAAAGGTTGTGGAATTTGCTCCTGCATTTTCGATTTCAGAAAAGACAAAAAACGAACTTCACAACGATGCCATCAAAATCTGCAAGGAAGTTGGCTACACAAATGCTGGTACTGTGGAGTTTTTGGTGGACGAAGACGAAAACCACTATTTTATCGAAGTAAACCCAAGAGTTCAAGTAGAACACACGGTTAGTGAACTTATCACTGGAATTGATATCGTACAAACGCAAATTTTGATAGCAGACGGCAAAAGTTTTGATTCAGATGAGATAGGAATTTATTCACAAGACGATGTTCACTGCAATGGTTACGCAATTCAATGCCGTATCACGACAGAAGATCCTGCGAATAATTTCATGCCTGATACTGGTAAGATTGATTTGTATCGTACAAGTTCCGGATTCGGCGTGAGACTTGACGGTGGAAATGGATTCACAGGCTCAGTAATCACACCATATTACGATTCGCTTTTGGTTAAAATCACTGCCTTCTCCAGAACATTCAACGACACAATCAACAAAGCAATCCGTGCTTTGAGAGAAACTAAAATCAGCGGCGTGAAGACAAATATCGGCTTCATCATCAACGTTTTAAACACAGAAGAATTCCACAAGGGAACTTGTGACACGGGATTTATCTCCAAAAATCCTGAACTTTTCGACATAAAACCATCGACTGATAAAGAGCTTAAAGTGTTGAATTTCATAAGTGAACGCTCCATCAGAGGCGACAAAAAAGATTACAACATTCCACAAATTCCAGAATTTACCAAGACTAATTCTACAGGAACCAAAGATATTTTCGAAGAAAAAGGCGCCAAGGGACTTAGCGATTGGATTTTGAACCAAGATAAACTTCTAATCACAGACACAACCCTAAGAGATGCGCACCAATCATTGATGGCGACACGAATGAGAACAAGAGATATGCTTCCTATCGCAGAAGCTACCAATGAATTGATGAAGGACTTGTTTAGTTTGGAAATGTGGGGCGGCGCAACATTTGATGTAAGCTACAGATTTTTAAAGGAAGATCCTTGGATTAGACTACAAGAACTTCGCAAAAGAATTCCAAACATTTTATTCCAAATGCTACTTCGTGGAAACAACACCGTAGGATACAAAAATTATCCAGACAATGTCGTGGTAAAATTCGTACAAAAAGCCGCAGAAAACGGAATCGACGTGTTCAGAGTATTCGATTCGCTAAACTACATCGACGGAATGAGACTTGCATGTGACAGCGTACTTGAACAAGGAAAAATCTTGGAAGCAACACTTTGCTACACAGGTGACATTTTGGACGAATCAAGAGACAAATACACACTAGAATATTACGTAAAAAAAGCAAAGGAACTAGAATCCATCGGCGCAAATATTATAGCCATCAAAGACATGAGCGCATTGTTAAAACCATACGCCGCAACGAAGCTAATTTCAGCATTGAAAAACGAAATTTCTGTTCCAATTCATTTGCACACACACGACACCACAGGAAACGGAGTCGCTACGATAATCAACGCTTGTGAATCTGGAGTTGACATAGTGGACACTTGCTTTAACTCAATGAGTTCACTCACAAGCCAACCTGCACTCAACTCAGTAGTAGCCGCTCTTGAAAACACGCCACGTCAAACGGGAATCAGCCTTTCAAACTGTGACAAAATCAGCAACTACTACAAGGATGTTCGCTCCTACTACTCACAATTTGAGAGCGATTTGAAAAGTGGTACTACAGAAATTTATCGCTACGAAATTCCTGGTGGACAATATTCCAACCTCAAACCACAAGTAGAATCGTTCGGACTTGGAGAAAAATTCGACGAAGTAAAATTAATGTACAAAAAAGTCAACGACATGCTAGGTGACATCATCAAAGTTACACCATCATCCAAAATGGTCGGAGACATGGCTATATTCATGGTGGCAAATGGGCTCACTCCTGAAAACATCTACGAAAAAGGCAAAAACCTCGACTACCCAGACTCAGTAATATCATTCTTCAAAGGAATGATGGGACAACCTGAAGGTGGATTTAACGAAAAATTACAAAAAATCGTACTAAAAGATGAAAAGCCAATCACAAAAAGAGCGGGACTTTACATCGACCCATTTGATTTCGAAAAAGACAAAAAAGATTTAGAAGACAAATACAAAATGGAATTCGACGAAAAAGACATCGTATCACACGCACTTTATCCAAAAGTATTCGAAGAATACATCGACTACAGAAAAACAAAAGGCAACTTCACTTATATGGACACGCCGACATTCTTCGAAGGAATAAACGAAAAAGAAACAGTCGAAGTCCCAATAGAAGAAGGCAAAATCCTCATCATCAAACTTATCGAAAAAGGAAGATTGGAAAAAGACGGCTACAGAAACTTCACTTATGAAGTCAACGGAAACAGACGTGAAGTCAGAGTGTTCGATGAATCTGCAAAAATCACTGAACGTGAAGAAGACAACCTATCAGTAGCAGATCCTAACAACGACAAAGAAATCGGAGCATCAATTCCAGGAAGAGTCGTAAAAGTTCTAGTCAAAGAAAACGACAAAGTATCAGTAAACGACCCATTAGTAGTAGTGGAAGCCATGAAAATGGAAACCAACATACTATCCAAATCAGAAGGAATTGTAAAATCAATCCTAATCAAAGAAAATGACACCATCGACACAGACCAACTTCTTATAGTTTTGGAATAAAATAACGGATTGTAGAGTCAAATCTACAATCCGTTTTTATTTCTTGATTATCTAAAAGCCTTTGCTAATGATGTTGGATTTATATAATGTGACAATTTTAATGGTGATATTGGCGCATAAAAACCAGCTGCTTTTGGTGGATATCCAATGTCTGTTTTTGGAATACCATATCTATATGCTTGCCACACTATTTTTGAGCAATAAGTATAAGAAGTGTTTGAAAAATCACCATCTATACGGTAGCGAGCACTCGATCCTTTATAAGTTTTTTCTGCCCATCTAGCCGCTTTAAGTGCATCAGTGCTGTACTTATACCTGTACACATTTAACCATAGTTTATCAGATGCGTTTACATAGTTTTTTATCCAATATTGTAAGCTTTTTGTTCTTGGAATATCTCCTTTTCTTGTGCTAAGTATTTCCTGTGAATTTATAGCTATTCCTGCATGTCCTATCAATCCAGAGCTTATACGTCCATTTGTAACAAAAATATCTCCTCCTAGTATTCTGTACGAGCTTGCATTCGCTCTTGTAATCGTAATCTTCTCCCAGTCATCTCCTAGTTGTTCTTCTAATTCTAACGATTCCTTTTGTAACTCGTAAAATTGTTCATAAGTTACCGATTCTCCTAATACTCCTTCTTCTACAAGCTTATTATAGTCTTCTCTAGTTGGCAATCTACTTTCATCATAAGCAAATGATGTATTACCCATAAATAGAAACGTTAACAATAAAATAATAGAAAAAAATCTTTTCATACCTTTGCCTCCTTTATATTTTATAGTATAATAATATCATAGAAAGACTAACTATTAAAAGTCAATAGGTGAAATGATAAAAATATAAAAATTAATATTGATAAAAACTGAATAAAAATAAGCATGAAAAAAGATCCTAAAATTTATGAATTTAAAAATAGGGTTAGCATGGTTTTTAACTTTAAAATTGTGATTTTTCAAAAATTAATTTGCAATAAGACAAAAACTAACTTTGTATTTGATAAGGTTCATTTTTAGTTAAAACAGCAAAAATAGTATGACAAAGCTTTCTAGCAACAGCATTAGTAGCAACTAGATGATGTTTACCTTCACTAATTTTCTTCTGATAATAAGCAGAAAAAACAGAGTCATTAAATTCTGCAATTAAAGCAGCTTGAAATAAAGCACGTCTAAGGTAAGGAGAACCTCTTTTACTCATATGATTATGAATAGACTCATAATCACCAGATTGCGATACACTAGCATCAATACCAGAATAAGCAACTAGCTTAGAAGGATTGGAAAATCTACTAATATCACCAATCTCACCAAGAATAGTAGCACCATTAACTGGACCAATTCCAGGAATTGTAGTAATAGGTGAATTAATTTTTTTTAATAACTCCTCAATCTCTTTATCAATATCAGAAACCTGATTTTGAATAAAAGAAATTTGTTGAATAAGCATCTTAATCTGAAGAGAAAAAGAGTCAAGAGAAAAATTAATGCCAAAAGAAGTAGAAGCTTTTCTAGAAAGCTCATCAATCTTCCTAGAAGCATAATTTTTCCTAGAAACAGACTCAAGAAAAGCACTCAAATCATCAGAAGAAATATTTTCAAAATCAGATGGAGACGAAAAAGTTTCAAGAATTTGTTTAGAAGTTTTACCGAAAATATCGCTAAAAGAAGAAGCATATTCAGGAAAAACTTGATCTAAAAGAGCAATAGTTTTTCTTTTAAGATCTCCAATAGAAGAAATCAAGTAAGATCTAAACCTAGAAAGATTTCTTAGAGACATAAAATCTTCGCTCAAAAGAGAAGATTCAACAAAGTCACCATAGCGTAGAAGATCTGCAATTAAAAGAGAATCGATAATATCAGTTTTTCTTTTTCTAATTTCTATACCTTGTCGCCAACCATCAGTTTGAATAGGATTAATAACACGAACAGTAAAGTTGTTTTTGACAAGATATGAGTAAATAGAAAGCCAATAATGACCAGTAGCCTCCATGCCAACTTCGAGTTCATTTTTGAAATTGCTCAGCTTAGAAATTAAGCTTTCGGCACCCTTAACAGAGTTAGAGAAGGAAAAAGCCTTAAAAACCACTTTTTTCTTATCATCAATTAATGAAGCTACATGAGTATTTTTACCAATATCAATACCTAAATAAAACATTTGATACCTCAAAATAAAAATTTTAGATAGAACCTTCTAAATCTAATAACGTTACTGCCTTATGGGAGATACGAAGTACTGAGAATCAGTCAACATCTAACTTATACGTAAACAGTTAAAAGATTAGAGGACTCACTCTTTCAAGTACGAGATTAAATCTCAAGGAGACAACGAGTACACTCTATCTAATAACAATATTATACAGTAAAACTGAATAATACTTAGTTGAAAAAGGATTATAGGTTACCTTTAACAACCTAAATACATTATATAAGGAGAATAAAACAATGAAAAAGAAAAAGTTTTCTATAGTCAAAATACTACTAATATGTCTTGTAGCTTTTGTAGCTATAAAATGGATTATAGCTGTTCCAGTTCAAAGACATTACGGGTACAAAAAATTGTACAGATATATGGATGCTCAGGGTATAAAAGAAGATAACATAAAAGAGATAAAAGCGATAAAAGATTATATGAAAGGAAACCAAGTATACAGAGTGCAGATAAAAGATCCTGCGGATTTTACTCTTATTTATATTTATGACGATTACTCAAATCGTGGTAAAATTAGATTAGATGCTATTGATTTTCAGTCAAAAGATGATTTTAAGAGTCTGAGCCCTGAAGAAATGCAAAAATTTAAATATCCTCCTCTAGATGATGATTGGGAGACTAAAGCAACAAGCCATAACTAACGTTATGGCTTATCCTTATTTCTTATCAAAAAATTTTTGTAATTCTTCTGATGTAGTCCCCACTTTGTCGTCGATGTTCATTCTATCGGTGATTTTTGCGTCTTTAACTCGAAACACTGCTGGGACTGTTTTGAGGTCGTTGTCGGTTCTGAATTTTTTCAAATCTTCTGGAGATTTTTTGATTCCAGCGACACTATCTATGTAGTAGATTTCGTATTTGGATACGAATGGTTTGAATACTTTTGAAAACTTCTGACAATCTGGGCATGTTTTTCTTCCAAGATACACTATGATTTCTTTTCCGGAACTCACTTCATCAAGTTCTGCTACTTTGATTTCCTTGACGCCTTTGATGTTTTGTTCGTACTCTTCAATGGCTTTTTGTTTGTCTTCTTCTGTGGTTACGTTTTTGGATTCAACTCCTGTGGCTTTTTTTATAGGCTCATCTTGTTTTTGGTTGCAACTTGCAAATAATACCAACATAAAGCTCACGCAAACGATTAATCTGAATTTGTTTTTCATATGTTCCCTCCTGTTTTTAATTTATTTTATAATATTTACAGGTAATAATCAATCTGTAAAATTTTAGACGTAAAAGACCACCAACTACTGTTGGTGGTCTGCGTTTTAGTAATTCTATTTTGTTTGTTTTTTACGCTGTTTTAAGATATTTCTAATGGTTATTATTGCGCTAATACCCATCAATACTAATGCCAATAACCATCCGTATAAGCAGAAATTCACAAGCATTGTGTCATCTCCACCCATTCCATCGTGTAGCAAAGTTATTGTGAAGTTCATGCTCAGCATTGCAAATGATATTGCTATTTGAAATACACTTGTTACGATTCCTAGCAAATGATCGTCTTTGCGTTTTAATGATAAGTAGATACCGATAACGCTGAGGATTAGAAATACCGCTGTGACTACAGCATAATTTCTCGTAATTTCGTAAATTTCTTGATCTGACATAATAATAGTTCCTTTCTTATTTGATAACTACATTATATCATTATTATTATTATACAAACAAACTAAATTATCTCTGTTTTTGTGATTTTTTCTTCTTGTATAATGATTTTCTCAGTCTCAATATCACATAACTCACAAAAATCACCGTGTATATGATTACTCCAGAGAGGTGTGCTTTCCAATCATTTGAATAAAGCACCATTACATGCACATAAATTCCAATGAAAAATGGATACGCCATTCTTTGAAGTTTCTTCCAATTTTTTGCGTTCATTTTTCTTCGAACTGATTTGAATGATGTAACAAAAAGTGGAATCAGCATCAACAATAAAAATATTGTTATTATTGATGCGATTAGTTCTCTTTGTGGCAAGGATAAGGGATTTGTGAAAAGCACTGGAAAATAGTGTATTCCAAATACTATGTTGTGGCTTATTACCAATAAACTCCCTATGATAGACATTTCTCCACGAATGCTCATCAGTTTTTTCGTAAAATCATTGTGTTTTGTAACGGTTCCTACGAACATTACTATCATGAATGTTGCCGTTGCAAATATTCCTCTGGCGAATATTTTCATGAAATAATCGTTGAACCAAGTTGGCAAATATCTGTAGTAACCCATGTTGTAATAACACACAACCAATCCTGTCCACGCATACATTCCTAGATAATATGCCCCCGGATGTTTTTTTATTGATTTTGCTGTTAAACTATAAAATATTATAGTGAAAAGTATTCCTATTATTAAAGTCATCTAATCTCCTCCTTCAAGTTTTTTACATTTGCTATTGATTCATCATGTATTTTTGTGTCGTCATCTTTTTTCTTGTTTGATTTCAAATATAAATGCTGTGACTGTGTGGAGTTTTGTGATTTTATTACACTTTCTTCGTTTTGTAGTTGAGACTTTTCTGACTTTTTATCCGAATAATCTTCTACAGGTTCTTTTTCATTGTCTTTTTCTTCTACAACAGGTTTCTCGATTTTGATAAACACATAAGATTTTGATATTTCTTGTGTTTTTCTAAGTTTAAATATTATGTTAACTCTAAATTGTCCTACTTTTGTATAATCAGGCTCTTTTTCAAGTGTTACCTCTACCGAACCATCTTGTGGGATGTTGGAGAATTTCGCTTTGTAATCTTCTATAGTCGGTTTTGTACCATTTACTATTATTGGTGACGCTCCATTTCTTTGTGGTGTGAATTTTTCTCCGTTATCTACATCGTCGTCATCTGATATTCCGTCACGATCTTTGTCTCGATACAACCAGTATGTCAATGTTCTCACTAATATTTTGCCATTTTTTTCGGCTTTTAATTTTAGTGTGATTGTTTTGAATCCACTTCCATCTTCAGGCCAACCTTCTGCACTTACTTGTGGTGTTCCTGTTATCGTCGTTCCGTCAAATGATAATCCTTGTGGCAATCCGTCTATTTGAGCTATTATCTTCGCATCTTTGTCCAAGCTTGTCACTGTCGCTGGTCTGATTGGTTTTCCTTCGATCCATTTTTGTCCGTTGGAATCCATCAAGCTTGTGTCGATTACTTTTTGATCCACTTCAATTTCTTCTTTTGTTTCTGATTCTTTCTCTTGTGGTTTTTCTTTTTCTTTGTCTTCGACAAGTTTCTTGTCAGATTCATTTCCCGACAATTTGAATGTTACAAATATTACGCTTGGCAAGTTCGGATTGTCTTTCGATACGAGATGATAGTTTGCTTGAGTGTTGTTGATTGCAGCGTTTGATGTTGTATATTCGTATCTTTTGTTGTTTTTCGATACTGCGCGAATTTTTACTTTTGAAAACTCAAATGAGATTGGTGCATCAATTGTTTGTCTATCTGCGATGTTGTTTGTATTTTCAAAATCTTTTGATGCGTTTTCCAATCTGTACCATTTGATTCCGTCAACGCTGTATTCCAATCCTACGATATAATCCTTGCTGTAGTTTCCGATTAGAATTCTGAACTCATCGTATGACAATGATTTTTCGTGAACAACTTTTGCTTTGATTACGTTCGTATCGGAATATTTTGACAAATCATTAGTAATTATGTTGCCCTTGTCATCTGTAATTGAAATTCCATTTGCTTGGAAATCTGTCCAGCCGATTTTTTTGGATGAACCGTCTTTTTTGATTACAATAATCTTCATTTCAGAAAAATCAGCTGCATCGTTTTTGTTCACTTCAATTGTTTTGTTTTTAGGTGATATAATCTTGATTTCTTTGACGTCTGAATTGTTCTTGTAATCATTTGACGATTTTGCTGTCGCTTCTCTTGTCGATTGTGCGATTCCACTTGCGCTCACAGTCGCACCCGATATACTATCAAACATTTCTTTTGAGTTGTATTTGTCTGACATGTATGCTTTTACAGCTCTTGAAAGTAGCGTCAAATCAGATTCTGTCTTAATGTTGTTTCCAGAAAGTCCATTCAAAAGCGTACCGTATTGTTTTCCAAATAATTCTTCTACTTTTGATTTCGGATCTTTGCTATTTCTAATTTGTTCGAAATACTCGCGGTATAATCCCATTTTTGCAAGATTTAATCGTCCTTCTTTTCCTTTTAAGAACGACAAAACTTTCTCAGCTTTTTTTCTAAATGGACCCATATCATCTCCGTATTCCGAATCTTGACCTACTTTGATGTCGGATATTTCACCATTTTCAACTTTGATGTAGGTCTTGGTTTTCCTTGTGTTGATGTAACCGATGCCCCATCCGCTATACTCTCCATCTCTCAATGGATTGTCGTTGTAGTATTTTTTCAAAGCGTCGTCAATTTTTTGTGGGTCATTTTTGTCCGTTTCTGGCTTGTCCTTATCTGGTTTTTCTTTTTCCGGTTGTTTATTGTCTGGTTGTTCGTTGTTTTCTTTTTCTGGTTTTTCTGGTTTTTGATTAGATTCGTTTGGAGCGACTCCTGCTTTGGATAACGCATTGTTGACTGCACCTATAATTCCTCTGCTTGAATATGTCGCTGTGGATACTGTGTCCACTGTTTTTCCTGGTTTTCCAAGAATTCTTGAAATTACCGCCATTGCTTTTGCAAAATACGGCGCATCATCACTGTGAGATATTATTTCCACACCCGAGATTAATCCGTTTGTTATTGTGACCCTAACTGTGATTGGACCACTGAATCCTTGTGCGATTCCAGTAAATTGACCGTCTTTTAGTTTGGCATCATTTATTTTTCCGCTGCTGTTTGTGTTATTATTTTCTGGTTTTTCTGGAATGTCTTGTGGTTTTTCTTCGTTTTTGTTACCCGAATTTCCTTGAGAATTTTCTTTAGAATTTCCTGCTGAATTTTCCTTGGATATATTTGGCGCTACTCCTGCTTTGGACAATGCGTTGTTGACTGCATTTATAATTCCTCTGCTTGAGTATGTCGCTGTGGATACTGTGTCCACCGTTTTTCCAGGTTTTCCAAGAATTCTTGAAATTACAGCCATTGCTTTTGCAAAATATGGTGCATCATCACTATGAGATAATATTTCCACATTTGTAATTGATCCATTGGCTATTGTAACTCTAACTGTGATTGGCCCACTGAATCCTTGTGCAACTCCTGTGAATTGACCGTCTTTTAGTTTTGCATCATTTATTTTACTGCTGTTATTCGTTTTTGAATTATTTTCAGGGTTGTTTTGTGGTTTTTTGTTATTTTCTTTTTTTTGGTTTTTATTTCCTGAAGATTTTCCTTTAGAATTTTTTGATTTTTCCTTTGATATGTTTGGTGCTACTCCTGCTTTTGACAGAGCATTATTCACAGCGTTAATAATTCCTCTGCTTGAGTATGTCGCTTGTGATACTGTATCCACTGATTTCCCAGGTTTACCCAGAATTTTCGAAATTACACGAGAAGCTCTTTGGAAATATGGATTATCATCGTGATGAGATAATATTTCTATTTTTGCAATTGATCCTTCTTTTACCGTAACTCTTACTTTGATTGGCCCATTGAAACCTTGCGCGGTTCCTATGTACTGACCATCTTTTATTTGTTTGCTTCCTACGGAAATTTTTCCGACAAGATTTCTGATGCTTTTCTTGCCTGATTTTGCGTTTAGATTTACTTTTGAAATCTTCGCTTTTTCTTTGGAACCTGCTTGTGCTAACGCTTTGGATACTGCTTGTTTGATTGCGTTTGAAGATATTGTCGCTCCTGCAACAGAATCCACATTCACACTTCCTGTGCTTAGAATTCTGTCGATCACAGAAGATGCTCTGTTAAAATACGACGGCGTTTCGTTATTTAAAATCACATCAATATCAGTCAATTTGCCATTTGTTACTGTGACCCTTACCGATAATCTTCCACCATAACCATTGGAACTTGCTTCGTACACTCCATCTTTTAGTCCTTTTGTGGCTACATTTGGTGTGTTATGTTTTTGTGTTTTTTGTGCTAGTTTTGGTGTTTCTTTTTTTGAACCAGCTTTATGTAGCGCATCATTTACAGCGTTTTTGATCGCTTCAGATGATATCGTCGCTCCCGAAATCGAGTCCACATCGGTGTTTCCTTTTTCCAAAATCTGCGCAATAATTACAGATGCTTTTTCGTAATATTCAGGTGTTTCATTGTTTGTTACGACATTAATCGCCGACAACTCTCCATTTTTTATTTTAATTTTGACCTTGAAATCTCCACCGTATCCCTGGCTATTTCCTTCGTATTCTCCGTCCTTTAATCCCTCTACATTACTACCAGATGCTATTTGTGTTTTGTTGTTTGTAGCGTAATTTATCTTGTGTTTTTTATTATATGAAACAATAGAAAACGCCATCGCAACTGTTACTAATGTAGCAAGAGTAAAAGATAAATATTTTTTTAATTTATCTCTCTCCATATTTTTCCTTTCTATAAGAAATTTATACTAATATTTTCCAACTTATGAACTATTCATCAGCTCACAAATGGTTTTGATTATCAGTATCGCTTTTTATTATAAAAAAATTTCTTAAAAAACGCAATACTTTTGTAAAATAAATTTAATGTCCTTTTATTTGCTTTTTTATTTTAGCAAACAAAAACCACCAATAAAATTGGATAAATTCCAAAATTATTGGTGGCAATAATTGTCGTATTTTATTTTACAAACTAAACATATTGTCGTAGTTGTTCATTTGAACCATTGCTAATCTGTAGATTGTTTCATTAACTGGTGCTTCAAGTCCAAGTTTTTTCGCTTGTCTTACGATTGCTCCATTCAAGAATTCTGCTTCTGTTTTTCTGTGTTTTTGTGTATCTTGTGCTGCTGATGGCAATATATCTCCGTATTCTTCGAATGCATCTGTGACGTATTTTCTGAAAAGCTTGTCGCCGTCGAAGTTGTAGCCCAATTTGTCAGTAACAGCTATGAATTCATCTGAGATAGCTTTTAAAATTGCTACAGAATTTTCGTCAGTTCTAGTGTATTTTGTAGACAAATGCATTACTGCGCAAGGTAGGTTGTAGATTGCGTTGATGTATAATTTTCTCCACATAATTCTGTCTACATCTGGGTTTAATTCTGTTTTGATGTCGTTCATGCTGAATGTTTTTTCGATTTCGTGGAACAATTTATCGTCGTGGTTTTCATTGATAGCGCCAAATATTACGTTGGTTTTGTCGCTGTCGTATCCTGCACTGATAACTCCTGGTTCTTCGATAGATGCAGAGATGAACATAATTCCTTGTGCGATGTTTTCTTCTTTGATGTACTTTTTCAATATGTCTACGTTGCCGATACCATTTTGAAGTGTCATTACGACTGTTTTGTCGCCTACGATGTTCATATTTTCAGTCAAAATCTTTTCTGTGTCGTATCCTTTTACAAGAATTACAACGACATCTTGAACTTCCAAATTTTCTGAAGATGTGTTTGCAGATGTTACTTTTACTGTGCTTTCGCCGCCAGTTCTGTCGATAATTCTGATTCCATCTTTTCTGATTTTTTCCATGTGAGCTTCATATGGATCTACTAAATTGACTTCGTTACCAGGAGATTCGATTGCTTTTGCAAGCATACAACCCATTGCTCCTGCCCCTAAAATTGTAATTTTCAATTTATCTCTCCCTTTCAAATTAATTCTCTTGGATATATTTTAACACAGCTTGGTTAAGTTTTGGGATCATTTGTTTTTTTCTTGAAAGAAGTCCCTTTGCCAAGAATGAATTGTTGTCGATTTTAGTATCGAAGGCCCCTGCTAATTGTTCTTGGAACATTCCAGAAACCAAAACTTCGCTTTCTTCTCTAAAGATATCTGTAAGAATTAGTACAAATGTAGCTTCTTTCTTGTCGTTTCTAATTTTGTTCATTTCTTCAAGTAAACTGTCTTTGATTTTGCCAAGATTATCCAAATCCATTGAGAAGATTTGTGCGACTCTACAAGTGTATGATTCGATGTTGAATGTCTTCACATCAGTGTTTAACAAATCTGCTGGTGATTTTCCTTCTAAAGATGTTCCAGCTTTGAACATTTCCATCGCAAATTCTTCTGGGTTGATGTTGGCAATTTTTGCCATTCTATCCAAAATCATTCTATCTGTTTCAGTTGCAGTTGGTGATCTGAACAATAATGTGTCGGAAATTATCGCTGAACACAACAATCCCGCAGTTTGTCTTGTAGGAACAATTCCTTTTTCCAAGAACATTTTGGAAAGAATTGTACAAGTTGATCCAACAGGTTCATTTCTGAAATAAACTGGGTTTTGTGTAGCTACATTTGCAACTCTGTGGTGGTCGATGATTTCTGTGATGTCGCAGCATTCCATATCATCAACTGATTGGTTTCTTTCGTTGTGATCCACCAAGATTAGCTTCTTCTTTTCTTCATTGATAACGTGATATCTGGAAATATTTCCCACGACTTTGTTTTGATTGTCAACTACTGGATATGATCTGTATCTTGTCTTGGACATTGTGTTTTTCACATCTTCAACAGTGTCTGTCAATGTGAAATTAACAACATCATCTCTTGTCATAACGTAATTTACAGGCACAGATTGTGGAAGAAGACGTGCTGCCATGTATGTTTGGAATTCCGTAGAAATTACTATAATGTCTTTTTGTTTTGCTTTTTCTATCAATTCATCTGATAATTTGTTGCCACCAGTAAGTATAATCATGGACACATTCTTATCTATCGCATCTACTTGTGAGTCTTCTCTGTTACCCAAAATCACGATGTCGTTTTCTTCCAAATACTTCGCCATTTGTTTCGGATCCATCGCTCCTACGACCATTTTTCCGGACAACGCTCTGTCTTCTGCTGGAATATTCAAAATATTTGCGCTCAAAACATCGATGATATTTTCCACAGGAGTTTCTGAGTGGTGAAGGATTTGATCGTCCCACACTTCCATGTAACATTTTGTGATGTCAGAAATTGACACAACCCCAAGAAGTCTTTCTTCGATGTCGATTACTGGCAAACTTGCGACATTTTTTTCTTGCATAATATTAGTCGCTTTGTAAAGGCTCGCGTTTTGTGACACGCATGTTGCCACATCAATGCTCAAATCTTTGACTTGTGGCTTCATTGAGTCCTTGAATGTCGGTGCATCCACTCCAAAATAATCCAACACGAATTGAGTTTCCCTGTTGACATCTCCAAGTCTTATCGCTTCGACGTTCTCTTCTCCAGTTCTTTTCTTCAATTCTTGATAAGATAACGCCGCACAGATAGAATCTGTATCAGGGTTTTTGTGACCAGTTATATATATTTTATCCATATTTTCTCCTTCATAAAAATCAACCAAACATTATTTTTCTGCCGATTGGCTGTTTAATTTTATTTTCCTAACCTTTATGATTATATACCAATCTTTTGATAATTTAAACACTTATTGTAAAAAATTTTGTATTTGAGATATAATAACTTAAAGGAGTGACATAAATGGATAAACTTTTAATCGTAGTAGATTTTCAAAATGATTTCGTAGACGGTGCTTTAGGATTCGACGATGCAAACAAACTCGAAGATGGAATCTGTGACAGAATCAAAAAAGCAAGAGAAGACAATGAACAAATCATCTTCACATTCGATACTCACGAAGAAAATTATTTGAACACACAAGAAGGCAAATTTCTTCCAGTAGAACACTGTATCAAAGGAAGTAACGGACACAAATTGTACGGAAAAGTTGCTGAATTAGTAGAAAAAGACGACATATTAATCGAAAAACCAACATTTGGTAGCATTGAACTTTGTGATTACTTAAAAGAACACCAATTCTCAGAAATAGAATTGTGTGGACTTGTATCCAACATCTGCATACTTTCCAACGCAATACTAGCCAAAACATTCAACCCAGAAGCAACAGTAATAGTCGACAAAAACTTGACTGATAGCTTCGATGAAAAACTAAACAAAGAAACATTCGACATACTCAAAGGAGTACAAGTCGTAGTAAAGTAAAATAGCAGGCTAAAAAACATATATTTTTTATGTAAAGGAAATAATTATGCATGACATTTACATTATATTAGGATTATTTTTAGCTTTTTGTGTAATTCTTAAGCTCTTGCTACCACGTCTAAAGGGAGCCATGGGTGAATCAGCTGTAAAAATCAAACTAAATAGTCTTGATAAAGAAAAATACAGAATTATAAACAACCTTGTTTTAGAAAACAAACAAGGTAATACAAAAACTACACAGATTGACCACCTAGTGGTTTCAAAATATGGTATATTTTCAGTCGAAACCAAAAATTATAAAGGTTGGATTTATGGATCAGAACACGCAAAAAAGTGGACGCAAAATATTTATGGAAATAAAACAAACTTCATGAATCCTATTTTGCAAAACTACGCCCACATTAAAGCAGTTGAATCAATTATAAAAGATTCTTATCCTGATATGAGATATTTTTCAATAGTAGCCTTTTCACCAGAAGCTGAAATCAAATTTGAAGTGAAAGATTCTGTAGTTTGCAAAATATCACAAGTAGCTAAAAATATTGAAGAACTTTCATCAACAGAAATAATAAACGAAACAGATGTTGATAGTATATTGAAGTTAATCGAAGAAAACAAACTAAATATTAGTAATAGAGAGCATGTAAAAAACTTAAAAGAAACAAAAAAATAACATTCGACATACTCAAAGGAGTACAAGTCGTAGTAAAGTAAAATAGCAGCCATGAGCTGCTATTTTTGTTTTCTGTTTTATATTGTCAATATCATACAATAACCTTTATTGGTATTTTTATCATACAAATATAATTTTTTTGTTCCATCTTTTTCAACATACTTAAAAAGTATATGCTTTGACTTTTTTAATTTCTCAATATCTGCTTTTAATTCTTGTATTTGATTGTTTTTTCCTTGTTCAGATACCATCATAGTCTCAAAATTATTATCAAAAATCTGATCGAGTTCGTCATTCTTTTGCCTAAAATCTTTGAGATTATCCTGACCCTTCAATGAAAAAGAATAGATGTCAAACCTATCATTTCCAAAACCCCTATCGCTTTCAAATCTTACTTTATAAGTTTCAATTGACGAGTTAATTTCTGATAAATCACTAATATTCTTATTAGATTTTGCAACATATACTATACATAACACTACCGCAATAAAAGCAAGTATTAACATTAAAATTATTTTTCTTGTTTTCATAGTAGATTTTAATCAATATATTAATGAATATACTTTGCTACTAATTTTCTATTTTACATTGTCATCTGAATAACCGATTGATATGTTTTCATTGAGGACGTATTCTTTGGCTACTTTGTAGTCTTTGTTTTTGTTGAATTCCAACAGCTTATCTTCGTGTTGTTTGGTTACGTCTTTGCCATCTTGAGTCAATACCAAATGTTTTTCGTCCTTGGCAAACTTTTCTAATGTAGCTTTAATTAAAGTATCGTCTTCTTTTTCGGGATTTTCCTTAACGTATCTTTCAATTATTCTATGAGTGTCAGCATCGTCAGCCTTTGTCATGTTAGTTAAAAAATACGCATTGCACACAAGTGATATTGCAAAAAGTATTGCCACAATTGTAAATTTCTTATCATTTTTCATGATACTCCTCCTTTTTCTTGAAAACCTTTTTATAAAACCATTACGATAGCTTTATCGTTAACTTAATTATATCTTTTTTTTTTTTGAAAAATCAACAATAAAACCATTCTTTGACATTTTGTAACCATCAATCATAATCATATAAATATCGTTATCATACATTTCTTCTTTTACAATTTATTGTATTCTTTTGTTAAGCTATCTCTCAACATTTCAATATTTTCCAAATATTCATACGTTGAATCATACACTTGGTTGATTTCTTTTCTAATTCTCCAATCTGTAAATGGGTTGTCGAACACAATGTCTAGCATAAAATCTCTCATTGAATACAAATCACCGAAGTCTTCCAACTCCATGTGAATATCCGACAATTCTTTTTGCAATCTAAGTGAAAGATTTTCGATTAAGTGAAGTTTGCTTTGCGCTTTTTCCATTTTGCTTCTTTTGAAAAAGCCAATCATACCATCGCCAAATATAAAATCTGCCATCGCCCAGTTTTTCGCCGATTTCAAATCGTTAAGTACATCTTCAAGTTTTATCACCAAATCATCGCACACATCAATAGCTTCTTTTATTTCTTCTTTTTGCATAGTCTACTCTCCTTCTTATACAATATTTACCACAAAAATCGTCAATTTATTCACTATTTGACATTTCGTAACAATTCAACCAAAAAATCCACCAGATTTTACAACCTAGTGGACTATTTTACACCATTAATTTTTTATCTCCATTGTACACTTCGTCTATTATCGCAGATCCTATGCACACTTCGCCGTCGTAGAACACTGCTGCTTGTCCTGGTGTTACAGCTTTCGTGTCGTCATAAGTGACTTCTACATGAGTATCATCGATGAATTTGACGTGCGCTTTGATGTCTTTTTGTCTGTATCTGAATTTGGCTGTACAATCAAACTCATTTCTGTCCAAATGATTAAGCGATGTTTCAAATTGGCTGGCGTATAATTTGTTTGAAAACAATAGTGGATTGTCTTCTCCTTGGCATACGATTAATTCATTTTTCTCCAAATTTTTCCCACAGACAAACCACGCTGCACCGTCTCCGCCAATTCCAAGTCCTCTTCGTTGACCGATTGTGTGATACATCAGTCCGTTGTGTTTGCCCATTATATTTCCATCGACATCAACGATGTTTCCTTGTTTTGCTGGTAAATAATGCGACAAAAATTCGTTGAAGTTTCTCTCTCCGATGAAACAAATTCCCGTAGAATCTTTCTTGTCCGCCGTAGCCAAATTGTATTTCTTCGCTATCTCACGCACTTCTTTTTTTTGAAGTTCTCCAACTGGAAACATCACGTTTTTGATTTGGTCTTGCGTAAGTTGGCTTAGAAAATACGTCTGATCCTTGTTATTATCAAGCCCACGAAGTAGCTTCACTCCGTCATCTCCTCGTTCAATTCTCGCATAGTGACCCGTCGCCACATAATCTGCGCCAAGTTTCATCGCAAAATCCAAGAACGCTTTGAATTTGATTTCCTTGTTGCACATTATGTCGGGATTGGGAGTTCTGCCTTTTTTGTATTCATCCAAGAAATAAGTGAACACTCTGTCGTAGTATTCCTTCTCAAAATTAATCGAATAATAATCTATGCCGATTTCATTCGCAACAGCCACCGCGTCCTTGTAATCTTCTTCTGCCGTGCAGACGCCATCATCATCTGTCTCGTCCCAATTTTTCATGAAAATTCCCACGACATCATAGCCTTGTTGTTTCAACAAAAGTGCCGCCACTGACGAATCCACGCCCCCACTTATTCCTACTACTACTTTTATTTTCGAATTATCCATTGTATTTTCCTTTTTCGTACAAATCATTTAACACATTTACTGCTTTCAATATTTCTTCTTCTGTATTTTTAAAACCAAAGCTAAACCTCACCGAATGCTCTGCCCTTTGTCCGTCGTACATATTTTCAATCACATGTGAATTCGTGATGCTACCTGCAGAACAAGCAGATCCTGCCGACACGCAAATTCCGTGCATATCCAAATAAGTCAACAAGAAATCATTCTTCTCAAACGGGATATACAAGTTCAAAATGTGAGATGCAGAATTGTCCACGTTACCATTAATTTTGTAATCAAATTTGATGTTTTCAATGAAAATCTTCTTCAAATTTGCAATATACTCACGTTCTTCGACAGATTTCTCCAAAGATTTCTCCAAAGTAAATGCCCCCATCACAAAAGAAGTGCCACCTCTTCTGTAATTTTCTTGCTCACCTGCATAAATCAGATTATTCAAATCCTTCCTTATATACAACACCCCGAATCCGTTGAGTCCTCCTAGTTTGTGTCCTGAAAACGACAACGAATCGCAGTGCAAATCCTCAACATCGACATCCATATGACCCACCGATTGAGTCGCATCGATATGATACCAAATCTCCGTATCCTTCAAATATTCTCCAAGTTTTTTCACAGGTTGAATAACTCCCGTTTCATTGTTTACATGTTGAAGAATAATTAGCTTTGTATTAGGTGTGATATTTCGAATAATTTCATCGCAATCAACCACACCGTTTTGTTGTGCATCTATCAAAATTACATTAGATTTGTTGTGATCTAGTGGATTCAAAATAGATGGATGTTCAATCTTAGAAGTTATAATATCGTAATTCTCATCAGAAAAATTATTGATAATATAATTGTTGGATTCGCTTGCACCGCTTGTGAACACAATCCTATCATCTGTAGTATTCAAAGACTTCGCAATCTCATGACGGGAATTCTCCAAAGTCTTCTTCGCGAGTCTTCCCATTTTGTGAATACTATCAGCATTCGCATCAAAATCCATCATATTATTCAAAATATATTCAATAAGCTCCACCCTTTTCAAAGATGTCGCCGCATAATCCAAATAAATCATAATCTAACCTCACTTACTGCTATTATACTATAGTTTTTCAACAAAAAAATCAACACTAACAATTTCACAATAAAAAACCTCAATGCGAATTAACGCATCAAGGTTTATCGATAATTTCAAATTTATTCTTTTAAATCTTCGTAATTTAAATGTCTGAGTTCTCTCTTCTTTTTGAAATCTTTCAAGAAAACAAACATCAAAACCATGCACACAAGCATCACAATTCCAAAAATCGACGAAAAACTTTGCACCACAGCCTCATTCGAAGAAATAACCACGCTGAAAGTGTTGTTAATCATGTGAAGAAGAATGGATGCGTAAATACTTTCTGTGTAATAATACACCGCGCAAATCACAATTCCACCGATTAATGCATACGCTCCTTGGAACAAATTAAAATGGAACACTCCGAACACAATCCCATTCAGAATAATCGCCCATTTATAAGGAAGAAGTCGTTCGTTTTCTGTGAATAAAGTCCCACGCAACATCAACTCCTCTGAAATCGGAGCGAAAATCGTAATAGCAAGAACGGACAACATCATATTGCCCTTCATCAATTCTTCAGATGCCTTGTTGTAAACTTCAAGGCTTGACACGATTTGTGGGAAAAACTTACTCAAATACATCATCAAAGCAACAGTAATATTGATAAGACCCATAAGACCAATTCCCACCACGAAAAGCTTCATGATTTCAGAAAAAGAAATCTTTCTTTTCTTTAAATAATCCCTATTGTATTTCGTTTGAAAAATCTTCGTTCTAAATTTAATGATTAAAAGGAAAATAATAATCCTCAGGATTTGTCCACAAAGAAGAAAAGCCGCCCCGTTTTTCGCATAAAAATCTTGAAAATTACCATCAAATCCTATAAGCTTGGCAACAACTCCCCCAATCACTCCAACAATAAGCTCTGGAATTACGAACAAAAGTAAAAGGATAACTCCTTGTAAAATCGCAATCAAAAGATTAGAAAATTTTAGTTTTTTTGTATTCTCCATAAATACCTCCAGTTAATTATATATACCCAAATTTTCTTGCAATTAAAAATCAAGCACAAGGCTTGATTTAAAATTATTCTTCATTTTTGTGAAACTTTCCATCTTCCAGTTCATATTCTACAAAATCTTGTTTTTTCAAATTATCAGTCAAATACTTGTCGTGACTGACAACTACGATAGTTTTTGATTTTCTCTTCAAAACTTCGATATATTCTATCAGCTTGTCCTTCATTCTCAGATTAAGCGTGTTTGAAGGCTCATCCATCAAAATAACTGAAGGCTCATTCACCAAAGCTCTTGCAATGGTCACTTTTTGTCTTTCCCCTCCTGATAGATACTTTACTTTTTTGTTCAAAATCTCCGTTATTTCAAATTCTTCGCTAATCTCTTGAATTCTTTGTTTCCTGTCAGCTCTTTTGTATTTCGATGAGTAAATCAATGGTATGAGAATATTATCATAGGTAGTCTCTGATTCTATCAAATTGTATTCCTGAAAAATAAACCCAAACACTTCATTCCTGTATTTAGACATATCTTTTTCGGTAAAATCCCCAACTGATTTAGAATCCAGAATATAATCTCCTGAATATTTCCTATCCAACAAACCGACAATCTTCAAAAAAGTAGTTTTCCCTGCTCCGTTTTCTCCTGAAATAATGAAATTGTCCCCATCATTTATATTCATTTCAGCATTATCCAATACAAGAAGTTCTTCACCATTTGTGCTGAATTTTTTGGTCAAATTTTTTATTTCTATCATAATCAATCACCTATCAAATCAATCAGATCGCTTCTTTTCAAAATCAAATACATAACTATTTCTAATATCAATATACATAAAATCATGTAAATAAACGCCACTACCGAAAAAACATTAATTGCAAATCCATTTAATACGAAAAGCAAACAGAATGCTGCAACATTTACTAAAACTACAAAAACGGAGTTTCGTGCCATAATATCCTTGGTTCTAGCTCCTGATAAAATGTGGATTTTGTATTCTTTTTGTAAGCTTTTTAGCATATATTTGAAGAAAATCACAAAACTCAATATAGTTATACCCATCGTAATCAGACAATACGGAACAATGTATTTGAGGATGAATGTATTTTCATCGTCGTCGTGTTTTTTATTTGTATTATTAATGACCATTAGCTTGTTGTCATCGAAAATCTTCTCAAATTGTCTGTCAATGCCTTTATTTATCTCATCTTCTGAAAACTTTGCATTCTCAATTAAACCAAGTACTTCTCCATCTTGAAACTTGTAGCCACTAACATTTTTATATTTATCGGATTTTATCTCCAATAATACTCTTTTATCGTAATCAATAGAGTGTTTGATTTCTTGATTCATCATATCAAAATCCATCGCATCATGAGAAACCACTTCAAATTCCGCCTCATTCTTCAAGTCAGTCACATTTTTATTATCAACTAACCAAAAAACCCTGCCATTAGTGTTTTTGTTGAATTTTCCATACAACACAATTATATCTGCATCGTATTTTCTACTGAACAATGAACTCGTGGTATAAGTGTGCCCGTTTTTCGAAAATATATCGTCCAGTTTTTTTCCATAAGTATTCGAATAATCGTATCCCTTGTCATCAGTTGTCTGTAACACAACAGCGCTATATGAAGGCTGTTCACTTAATTGAAACTCCTTAAACGTATTTCTCAAATAGGAATCTGTTGCAGATTCCACAATTGTTCCCAATGAGAAAATTAAAAGCAACATCAAACAAAACACAACTTTATTTCTGAAAACATCCATTAGCCCTAGTTTAATATTATCTTTTATCATACAAGACCTCTTTTTCAAACTCATCGTAGCTGAGTTTAACTCTTAAAGCACTCAAAATCACAGTCAATATTATTAAAATAATCTGTAATTGCAATATAAGAAAAATCGTGATTTTATTTTCATTAATAATTGTAAGATATCCATACGTCAACGCTGTTGATATTGCACACGTTATAAAACTATATCCAAGTGCTTTTTCAATGAACATCTTCATGATGTCTTTTAGTTTTGCACCAAAATTTGCACTTACAATTACAAATTTCTTGTATTTGTTCAAAAACATCCACAATGCAATTGCATACATTGCCAATGCCATGACCGTACTATTAGTAATAAACTGAGCATACACCTTGTATTCTGGATATGATTTTATTAAATCCCTCAAAGTAAGCTTGTCGTACATTTTGATTTCTTTTCTCTTATATCCTATTTTTTCAAGAGAATCTGTAATCGATTTTAATGACTTATCATCACTAGAGTCTATGTAAAGTGTTGAAATGTTTTCTGGTTTAATTGTGAATAGATTTCTCACTACATCGACTTTTCCATCATTAGCAATGTCAGATTGAACATCAAACATATTAATTATCTCAGTATGATAATTATTTTCTACTTCTTTTTTATCGTAATCCGATATTTTCCCTTCTACAAAATCAATCACTGGATATATCAAAATAGACACATTATTTTTGTTTTTGTAATCTTCTTTTGAAAAATACCTAGATGTAGCTGGATCAATTATTTTTGAAGAACCCATATAGTATTTCATCACTGGATCATATATTGCAACATCTTTGGAGTTTTTTATTTCAGCTACAACTGATATGTTTTCATTCATATTAAGAAAGTCAAGGCTATGATTATTATTGTTTGATTCAAAAGCTATAAATTTGTCACTCATAAAATAAGGAGAAGGTTTTCTGTTGTTCCCATATAAATAATTAAATCCAAATATCAGTATCGAACTAGTCAGGAATATCAATAGGATTATTATTTTATTGTCTTTTAGTCTCATATCCCCCTCCTTTTAATTTTGCACATCGTTTTCTTAACCCAATTATATATCTTGTTATTGTATTTGTAAATCATTTTAACTTATCAATTTAAAGCAATAAAAAAATCAAGCACAAGGCTTGATTGATTTAAGCTTTTGATACGGCTTGATTTGCCATTTTGATTTCTGAATTTGGAAGTTCTACTTCGAATTGTCCTATCAAAAATGATGATATTACAGTTGTCAAAAGTGAGAACATAATTCTGTCGACTGGAATGTATAAAAGTGACAGTGCCAACACTGTTATATCCGAGAACAAATACGCTAATGATATTTTGAGTCCCGATTTAGTGGATATCGTCATTGCTAAGGCGTCGTCTCCACCTGCTGCTCCACCTTCACTTACTACAAGTCCGCATCCCAATCCGATGCAGATTCCTCCGACAATACTTGCTAACAATGGCATATCGTACATACTTGGTAACACTGGCCCTATAATATTGAAAAATTTCGCAAATACGGCAAATGATATTGTGGCTACGAAAGCTTTCTTCACAAAATCAAATCCCATTATTGAAAATCCAAGAACGTAGCAGCTCACATCCAATACTACTGATGTTATTGATTGGTCAAATCCGAAGATTTTGTTCAAGAACAACATCATTCCAAGCACTCCGCCCTCAGTTACGCCTGATTGTTTATGTACGTTCACTACTGCGAACGCCATTATTGCACATCCTAGGATTATTTTAAGTAATCCTTTTTTAGTTAATCCGAAAAATTTTAGCATTCTACTAAGCATTTTATCTTCCCCCGTTTAGAAATTAGGAAGTTAAAGTTGACCACGAAAAAAAGACTGCGGTTCAAGTTTAACTTGCCTTTGCAATCTCTGGTTTTGATGCTTTTTTGTTTGCTGATTTTTTCTTGTAAAAACTCTGAACCTTATTGTTCTTTTTAGCCTATAAGAGTATCACATCAGATCCTTTCCAGGCTCTTTATCGAGCAATAGTCATCAGATAAAAACTACCAAATATTTATTTGGTACCCATAGATAAATAATTACAGAAATATTGTATACTATTTTTAGCTAATTGTCAATGGTTTTGGTAAAATGTTGGAAAATTGTGCGTAAAATTTTGGTATGATATGTGTTGTTTACACTTTCGCTTTAATATTATATAATTAAAGCGAAAGTGACGGTGAGATATATGAATGCATTGAAAAATCATCTAGAAAATAATTCAATAATTACAAATGAAGATGCGATGAAACTTGGCTATCACAGACAATTTTTGTCAGATTTATCAAATGTTGGCAAATTGGAAAGGCTACGACCTGGAGTTTACCAAGTTAATGGAGAATTGACTGATGATTTCGTTCTGATTTCTTCTAAAAGCAAGAGGATCGTTTTTTCACATCAAACAGCGTTATATCTTCATGATTTATCAGACAGGACGCCAAATATTTTTCATATATCCGTTCCACAGGGTTATAATGCCAGTCATATTAAAAAAAGATATAAGAATTTGAAGTTGCATTATATTCAAAAAGAATTTTTTGATGTGGGAATTTCAGAAATTGAAACTCCATTGGGAAATAACGTTGCTGTCTACGATATAGATAGGACGATTTGCGATATTGTAATGAACAGGAAAAAAATTGATACTCAAATTTTCACGGATGGAATTACAAGATATTTTAAATCAAATAACAAAAATCTAAGAAGACTTATTAAATACAGTAGGATATTGAATATAGAAGAAGATATAAGAAAATATATAGAGGTATTATCGTGATTAATATAGAAAGCATCAAGGCAAAGATAAGAAATTTAGCGAAGAATAACAACTTAAGACAAACTAGTAATGTTTAGGACAAAAAGTCCTCAGAGGTTTAAAATTAACCTTTGAGGACTTTGAATTTTATTAGTATTGTCTAATTTTAATAAGTTTCTTTGAAGATTTCGAAGAATCCTTGTGGATGATCACATGCTGGACATTTCTTAGGTGCTGTTTTACCTTCGTGAATGTAGCCACAGTTGTTACATTTCCATAAGTATACTTCATCTCTTTCGAATACTTTGTTTTCTTCGATGTTTTCTAATAATTTTCTGTATCTTTTTTCGTGAGCTTCTTCAACTTCTCCGATTTCAGTGAATACACGTGCGATTTCCTTGAAGCCTTCTTCTTCAGCGATTTTGGAGAATTCTGGATACATTTCAGAATTTTCGAAGTGTTCTCCTTCTGCTGCTGATTTAAGGTTACTCTTAGTGTCTCCTAAGTGAACTGGGAATCCTGCTTCGATTTCTATTTCAGCGTCTTGTAAATCTTCACTCAAAAATTTCATGAATCTTTTTGCGTGAGCCATTTCGTTTCTTGCTGTTTCTTCAAAAATCATAGAAATTTGAACGTATCCTTCTTTTTTTGCTGTCTTTGCAAAGTATGTATAACGCATATTTGCTTGACTTTCCCCTGCAAATGCTGCCATTAAATTAGTAGCTGTTTTTGTACCTTTTAAGCTTGCCATAATATTTCCCCCTTGTAAATTTGAATGAATTTAACAATTCATTTCTAATATAACTATACCACAAACCAAGAATTTTATCACATTACATGTCAGATTTGTTCAAGTTCAAATCGTTAATAATTCCCTTTGTTCCAACTTTTATAACCGTTGGAGAGCCTTCTTCGATTATTTCTTCCTTTTTAATTGTCGGTTGTCCGTTGATATCTTCGTAGTACAATTTCTTAATAGTAGGTGTTCCCTTTTTTATCACGATTTCTTCACCTTGACGCATATTATTATCGTAAATTTTTTCAATCTTAGGATTTTCTTCTACAATTGCCACGTCTTCTCCGTATTTTTTCACACTAATCACCTCTTTTATTATTATACCTTAGATTTCATTTATTTATTCAGCTTATAAGTAGTGTGTTATTTATTAGATTTTACAATAAATGAAGTGTTAAAACTATGATAAAATATAGCTATAGTATTAATAAAGAAACGAATAACAATAAACAAATTTAAGAAAAGGGATGATTTTTATGAGAAAATTCAAAATTTTGGCATTATTATTAATGGCAAGTTTGATGTTCGCAGGATGTTCTAAGGAAGATAATAAACAAACTTCTTCTACAGAACAAAAAACAGAAGAAAAAACTGAAGAAAAGAAAGAAGAAAAGACTGAGGAAAAAACTGAAGAAAAGAAAGAAGAAGCACAAGAACCTACAGCTGATAATCCTATGATTGTTGACGAAGCTAACAAACAAATCAAAGTTTATGCTGAAGTTAACGATAAGTTCAAAAACGAAAGCACAATGCATGCTATCGTAGCAAAATCAGGTAAAAATAACGAACAATCAATGTTTGTTTCTTATGCTAACCAAAATGATTTGTACGATGCATTAGAAAAATTGGGCGGAAAACCAGGTAACAATGTTACTATGGACAACATGGGAAAAGAAGCCGTTAAAGGTGATAAGATTGATCTTACATTCAAATTCCAAGGATCAGACAATGAACAAGGAATCAACGATGTTATAAAAGATTCTTCAGGAAAAGAATTCGACATAAGATTTGGTGGTAACCAAAAACCAGCAAAAGATATGAATACAGGTTGTATGACATGTTTGCAAAGTTGTCCTTTGGGAATAACTTCAAACGCAAATCAATTAATCGGCGCTGACGAAAAAGACGGAGTAAAATATACTTTGGCTGATTCAGTTCCAGCTGATAAAACACCTGTTGTTATCACTTATAAATTAGCTAACTAACCATTTCATTTAAAATTCTCTATTTAAAAAGGTAGGCTTTTATTAGCTTACCTTTTTAATTTTTGTATGTATTTGCATTCAAAAAACGCCCACAGTTGTGAGCGCTTGTGTTATAAGAAAACAATGTTTGTCGTTTCTATCCAATTTATCACTATGTTGTAAATGAAAAGTCTAACAAATCTCAAGCCAATGTACAAAGACATGAATGTGATGATGACGTAAGGTATTTTCTCAAATTTGAAGTTTTTGATGTTAAGTCCCAAGAAAAACAACAATATAACGAAAGCTTCTGCAATAACAATGTAAACTCCCAGTGGATAAAGTGCCATTGACATTGCTGCTTGAAACATAACTAATAGCAATATGCTGTAGTTTTCGTCTTCTCGCCAATCATCTTTTACGAAAAACTTGTTAGCTACTCTGTAAATTATTTTGAATTTAAGAATAGCAAATGCAAATATAAACACGCATCTTATCGCAAAATAAATGTATCCTACGAGAAAGTTTCTCCTGATAAATGCAATTGTGTCAAAGCTTGAATAATATTCCAAAATAGCTGTGATGATAAAAGCTAATAATCCCATTTTAAACAAGCCGTTTTTTTTATTTTTGAATCGATTTTTCGGAAGTTCCAGTGTTTCTCCCATAAACTCGAAAATCTCGTATACATTATCGTAAAGCTCAGATTGTTTGCTATTCATTTCACCTATTTTTTTAAATTTTTTCATAAGCAAACCCTCCCCTTTTCGCTTATCATATATATATTATACATCATTTCAAAGTAGAGTTTCAATCATTCCATCGATTATTTGTAATAACTACCCGCAAACTCGTATTTTTTACTCGTGTATTTTGTTTTATCTTCTGTAAATTTTATGTCGATCTCTTTCGTTGATAAATATTCTCCATTTACTTTGTAGTTATCTGTGTTGGGATTTTTGAGTATCAATATTCCATTAACCGTAATTTCAGGAGTTTTTTGGATTTTTTCATTTTCTACATAATACACGTTGCCCTTGTCGATGAACACTCCGTCTATCGTAACGTCGTTAAATATCGTGATATCCTCTGAATCAATTACAATGTTTTTCTCTTTTGTTGAAAATTCTACTAATTTAGTCAGAAATTCATCATCTATTTCTGTTTCTTTATCTCCGTTATTTTCTTCAGATACATTTCCCTTTTCATCTTCCGAAACTTCTTCGTTGTTTTGATTTGTTTTTTTCGGCTACGAATTCGTTGTATTTTTCATCAGCTATCTTTTTGTCCACAAAATACGTTTCATCATTCAATGAAAATATTAAACAATCTTTTATTTCGATGCTTTTCTTTCCTTCAATAATTTCCGGCAACAGTTCATCGATCTTTTCTTCTGATATAATTCTTTTTTCAAAAGGATTCTTCCTTTTGTATACCATTCTAGTCGTTACCCTTGAACCGTTAGCTTCTGGATAATCACTGGTGTTTTCTGCAAATCTATCTCTTGGATACTCACTTGTAAACGAAAAAACTTTAGTATCTCCTTCTTTTTCTGTAAAAAAGTTGACCTTTGTTGGAGCCCTGAATTCGGGCATGTCTGTAGTCTGAATATCAAATGTTCCATTATCAGAATTTTCACTCAATTTTTTATCAAAAAGCTTTCTCTTATTAATTATTTTGACTTTGGAATAAGCAATCGCTTTGGCTTGAATGTAGTCGTATTTGTAGGCGTTGACAGTTCTGATATTTTTCACTTGAACTATCAAAAACGCAATGACAATCATCAACACGAATATCATGTATAGCGCGTAAATTGTGATGTAGGCTTTGGATTTTCGTTTCATTTTACTTTATCTCCGATGTAGACTACAAGTTTCTTTCCATTTTCTTTTAAATAAATGTAGTTGTCGTCATGACTAAATGTGAAATCATCACCGTTGTCCTTGAGTTTGTTCTGAGTTATCCTACCGTTGGGCCCATGTTCTTTCAATTCATCAAAGCTACTGGGATCTGTAAAAGCGTATCGTATGATTTTGCCGTTTTCTTTTGTAAAATACACATAGTTTTGCTTATCATCAATATATTTTACAAGAACAAATCCCATTGATTGGTCGAAATGAGTCCAATTAGGCTTTTCTGTAATTACAGACCTCGACCTTTCGATTTCGTTTTTTATGTAATATGCGCAGTGGTCGACATCGTCCACGTTGTTTTTCAGATTAAAACTCGACTGCATAATTTTAAAATTAGTCTTAAACGATAGGAAAATCACACCCAACACTACGGAGAATATGAACAAACTCACCATAACTTCAAGCAACGTAAATCCCCTACTTTTCTTTGTAAAATGACACATCTTTCGCAATATCTCCATTAGTTACACTGACATTTACCTTAACCAAATCTCCCACATCATCTTTTGTTACAACGACTTTTGAATTCTCATCAACAATTGAATCATCCACATCATCGTGCGCTTTCAAATATTCCACAGAATTGTCCAAGTCACGTAACACAACATTTTCAGTGTAGGATTTATCCTGCATCGTAATCACATTTTTAAGCTGTGGATAGTACACTACGACACAAAGACTCACCAAAAACAATGCAAACAAAACTTCAAGCAGTGTAAATCCCTTATTTTTTCGTCTCATCCACATCCACTCTCCCTGTCGCTATGTAACAATTTATCCTGTATGTTTTGTTTTTGGTTTCGTAATAAATAGTCGGAAAACGTGTTGCTGCAGATGACTTGGATATATTTGCTCCGATATTTCCAAGGTCTATAGTACTTATCCCTTCTTCACTTAAGCTAAGCGTCCCATTTTTCAAATCTCTTTCAAAAAGATTCTTCATTTTATTTGAATCGTAAAAATAATAGGAATTCTTCTCGAATCGAAATTGAATACTTCTTCCCGAATTCATCGCAACATTTCTGGCACTTTTCAAATCGCTAACAAGCGTATTAATCTCTTTTCTACTTGCAACATCAGTTTTGAAGTCGTATTTTAAAACGCAAGTCATAATCACAACAGAAATAATGAATAGACTCACCATAACCTCTATTAAACTGAACGCCTTAGCTTTCATTTTGAATCTAGAAAACATTTCCCATCACCACATACAACAAAAAAGAAGACCAAATCACAGGAATGAATGCAATCTCCTCATTATCTTCTTTTCTTAGAATATAAATTAAAGCCCTGATTCCACTAATAAACCCAAGATAAAACACAAAACTCACCAAATCTGTGAGGCTTTTGCTCATACCAAGTCCTAGAATAATCAAACAATCCACATTACCCATAAACTTTTCCTCAGTGAAAAAATTAAGCATCAAAATAACCAATAATAGCAGAAAACTCGTCAGGAAAAATCTCGAAAACACAGAAACAATAATGCTACAAATGATGAAAAACAAAGCATTAATCCAGTACACCTCATTAGTTTTGAAATCATCAACCATCATGTCACTACAGCCAAGTAATAAAGCAAAGTCGTAGTTTGATGTAGTATTCGTAATGCGGAAAATCGCATACAAAAATACCGAAATCAACGCAAACACTCCAACGTTTTTGATGGACAATCTCTTCAAATACAAATCCATCAAACACTTAGCTATCAACATCAAAACTATTATGGTTTCCATATTTTCCTCCATAACAATATTATATTATATTTTTAGCTAAAATAAACATTTTTTGTAAAGTATTGGTTGATTTCGGTCGGTAAAGCTAGTCAATCATTTTTCGTAAATAATCTCTGTCTATTACGCGAATTTCCATTCCTTCTATGTAAATCGCCTTGTCTTCAGCGAACTTCTTCAATTAATTTCAAAAATTTCTTTTCATTCTGTTGATCATTGGTAATCCATTTTCCATCATAAAACAACGCATAAGTAGTGCATGGAGTGGGAGCTTGTTGTGCTTGTTGTTTGGTATGAATGTGAACTGTTTTGAAGGAAATGTTGTTTTCTTGTGCGATTTTTTCTAGAATAGGAACGTATTTTGCATTGAATGGGCATTGATTGGTATAATACAAGACAAATCCTTTTTCTTCTATGTGTGGATTTTTGGCTTGTGTTTTGAATTTCGGGATCGAATTATTTTCATCAAATGGCAAATACATTAGATTTATTCCACAATCAGACTCATCGGCTACACGAAATCCTTTTTTTGACAAATATTTTGGATCAGATAGGAATGGCTTTTTCTTTTTAGAAGAAAGTATACACAGACCAATTTTACCTTGTGATTTTGCATCTTGGATACATTGATTGAGCAAATCATTTGAATATCCGTGGCCTTTTAATGCTCCTGAAACCCAAAAACAATCAATATACATATACTCATCGGCTTCAATTGGAATCCACGCATCTTCAGCTGGTATGTATTCAATGAAACATTTACCCCTTTTTTCCGATTTGATGAATACAAGACCATCGTCAAAGCAGCTTTTCATCCATTCTTTTTTCGAACAAACTTGGATATCATTGTTGTTTGATAATGCACAACATATATGTTCAGTTTCTATATTGTCTTTTGTTACGCGTATATATTCCATGAATTTTCACCCCATTTTTATTTTATTATATACTATTTTAAAGGGGTTATATAATAAAATAATCGACACAAGTTGTGTTATTCTGTGCCGATTATGTTCGTTATTTTATTTTAAGTTGTAGCATTTAATGGCATTGTTGTAGAATATATCTTCATCGTCATTGAAGAAATCTCTAACTATTTGAAGGTGTTTATCAAATGTAGAGTACAATTCTACTACTGGCCAGTTGGATGCATAAATTAGCTTGTCTTTGTCGAATGTTTCTTGGATGAATTCAAGTAGTTCTTGGACAAATTTTTCATCTTCTGTTGCAAATCCAGAAACTTTTACATACAAGTTAGGTAGGCTTGCTAAGTTTTTCATATCTTTTTTATATTTTTCTGATAATTCAACTGGATTTCCCAAGTGATTTAATACTACTTTTAATTCTGGAACTTGTTTTAATGCTTGGTACAAATCATCTAATTCTTCTACTCTGTTGCATGATTCAAATATTAGTCCTCTGTTATCTAATTCTTGTAATCCTTCGATGAAGGATTCTTCAAGACAACGTCCTTTTGGGTTGTCATCAGTGTGTAGAGGTTCTCTGATCCCAACTGATTGTGCTGGTACTCTCATTGTTGGAGATACTTTGCTTCTGAGTAGTGTTGCCAATAATTTGCTGTTGTTTTTCTTGACATTATATATGATTTCATCTTCTTGGATAGGATCTTTCCCATCTACTTCAACGTATATTCCACCCACAAAATCAATGTCTTCTATCTTGTCGTAGTTTTCAATATATTGTTGTATTGTGAATGTTTTTTTGATGGTTTCAGGAACTCCCGCTAACCAAGGTAAATCTTGTTTTTCAAGATCCCAAATGTGAAAATGTGTGTCGATTATTTTAAGTTTGTTTGCCATTTTGTTTTCCTCTCTAATTACTTTTTACTGATCCTTTGAATCCGTACCATGAGCAATATAAAAATCCTGGTACTGCTAATGCCAACGCTATTTGTAGGTTGGATGCATCTGCTATAGCACTCATTAATAGAGGAATTAGTGCTGCTCCAACGATACTCATTGTTAGCATACTTGCTGCAACTTTTGCTTCTGATCCTTGAATATCATGTAATGCTAATGAATAAATTGTAGGGAATCCTATTGATATAAATAGGTATGATATTATGAATCCTATTACAGAAACTTTGCCCAATCCCATGGCAACTGCTGCAAAGAAAATTGCAGATAATAGCATATATACTCCCAATATTTTACCAGCTTTGAATTTATTCATAAGAGGTGTTGTTACGAAACGGCCAACTGTGAATAAAAGTGACAATATTCCTAGATATTGTGTAGCTTGTCCTGCTGTTAATCCTTCCCATTGTCCCACAGCATAAGCTGAGAACAAGGACATTCCTGCAACTTGTAATCCTATGAATATGAATTCTGCTACAAGCCCCAATACGAAATGAGGTTTATTCATAAGTCTTTTGATGATAACTTTTGTTGGTTCATGAACATTTTCATCTTCTTCAACATCTCCTGGAGGTGTTGGTAATTTTACGAAGATAAACGTTGCAAATACAGCTATCAATACTATTGCGATGATTAGATATATGTTTTTCGTGCTTGTTAAAAAGCTTAACTTCGCTTCATCAAATCCAGAATTGCCTGGTTTTACTGTCGCTCCTACGATTCCACCAAGAATAAGTGGTCCTACGATGTTACCTACTCCGTTGAAGCTTTGTGCAAGGTTTATTCTAGTGGATTCTTTTTCAGGATCTCCAAGTTTTGTGATGTAAGGGTTACAGTTTGTTTCAAGAGATGTAGCACCTGCTGCTATTACAAACATTGCCAACAAGAATAGTGGATAGTTTGTAGATATTGTTGCTGGTACTGTCAAGAATGATCCTGCGATAAATAACGCAAGTCCAAGCAATATTCCAGCTTTATATCCTTTTTTCCTAGCTAAGTTTGCTGCTGGAATGGATATGAAGAAATACGCTCCGTAATATGCAACTTGAAGTAGTGCAGATTCTGTACCACTTAATTGCATGTAGTTTTCCATTGGAGTTTTCAAAGCGTTTACCAAGTTCATTGTCAATCCCCATACGAAGAATAGCGATGTAACAAGAATTATCGCAAGCTTTGCTTTTCCTCCTGTCATTTGTTTAGTGTTTTTGTTTTCAGTCATTACTATCACCTATTTGTATTAGTCAAGTGCGCGGTCCAAGTGTACGTATCCACCGTCAACGTGTACCCATTGTCCTGTTGTGTGAGATGATTTGTCAGATAACAAGAATGCTGCTGTGTTAGCAATTTCAGCTGGTTCTGTCATTCTGTGTTCAAGTGGAATTCTGTCTGTGATTAAACTTAAACGTTCTTGTTGTGCTTTTTCATCTCCAAATGTTTTAATCCAATCTTGGTACAACGGAGTCCAAGCTTCTGCAACAACTATAGCATTAACTCTTACACTATCTTTAATAAAAGCTGCTGCCCATTCTCTTGTAAGTCCAAGAATAGCTCCTTTTGCTGCTGCATATGCAGATGTTTTCCCTTGTCCAGTAAGAGCTGTCTTGGATGAAATGTTTACTATTGATCCTTTGTTTTTCTTTAATTCTGGAAGTGCTTGTCTTGCTAATTCGTAGTAGTGAGTAAGGTTAGAATGAATTGATTTTTCGAAATCTTGCCAAGAAGTTTCTTCAATAGCCAAGTTGTCGTTGCGTCCAGCATTGTTTACAACACCATCTATGTGACCATATTTTTTCACAACATCTTTTACAATAGCTTCGATTTCTTCAGTGTTGTTTAAATCAATGAAGTAAATTTCATATTTGTCCGCAATTTCTTCCAATTCTTTCTTAAATGGTTCGTATTGATCGTTTTTTCTGTTCAATACAACTGGAATGGCACCTTCTCTTGCCACTTGAAGCGCTATCGCACGTCCTATTCCTTTAAATCCGCCTGTTACAAAAATTACTTTGTCTTTTAAACCTAAATCCATGTTTCTTCTCCTTAATTATTATTTTTATTTACACAAATACAGCTGTACGTTGTATTGCTAATTCAGTAAATCCAAGTTCTTCTGCTTTTGTTTCTTCACCGTTACAATAATCTATAACTCTGTCGATTAATTTTTCTCTTAGTTCTTCCATGCTAACTTCATCGAACAAAACCCCACTAGCATCAAAATCAATGTTGTCCGACATTTTTTCGTAAGTTTCTCTATTCGCAGTCACTTTAACAACTGGAGCTATTGGATTTCCCGTTGGGGTTCCTCTTCCTGTTGTGAATACTACAATTTGTGCTCCACCTGCGATTAACCCTGTGACAGATGCCGAATCGTTACTTGGAGTATCCATGATTACAAGTCCTTGACCAGTTTCCATTGGTTGTGCGTAATCGTAAATTTTATTGATAGGAGATGTTCCTCCTTTGTGGATGCATCCAAGTGATTTTTCTTCTAAAGTTGTAAGTCCACCATGGATATTTCCCGGTGAAGGATTTCCTTCTCTAACATCTTTTCCTGTCATTTGTCTGATATTGTCTTCGTAAGTTTTTACGATATCATAGATTTTGTCGCGGGTTTCTTCGTTGGAAGCTCTTTTTGCTAAAATATGTTCAGCTCCTATGAATTCTGTTGTTTCGCAAATCACTGTAGTTGCTTTTTGTTCTACCAGATAATCGCTAACTTGTCCTACAAGTGGATTGGAAACAAGTCCACTTGTCGTATCAGATCCACCGCAGTTTGTTCCAAAAATCAATTCAGAAACAGGCACTTCTACGCGTTGTTGTTTGTTTGCTTCTTCAACCATTTTCTTAGCAAGTTCTGTAGCTTTTTTGATTGTTTTGATAGTGCCGCCTTCATTTTGAATAACAAGTGATTCAAGAGGTTTGTTGGTACGTCTGTTAATTTCTGCCATTACTTTTGTGATTTGTGCATCTTCGCAACCAAGTGAAATAGCAATCGTACCGTAAATATTAGGATTTGCAGCTAAACCTGCTATAGTTTCAATAGTCATATCCAAATCACTGCCTACTTGTGAGCAACCTGTTTGCAAATTAAAAGTTGTCGTTCCTTCAACTTTTTGAGAAACCATTCTAGTTGTATCAGATGCGCACATAGAGCAAGGTAATATCAAAACTTTGTTTCTAATGCCGACTCTTCCGTCAGCTCTTTTGTATCCCATAAATGTCTTCATTAACTATTTCTCCTTTAATTTGTTGTCTTCTCTGTTATCTTTTACATTGTGCGTATGAACATAATCACCAGCTTTTATATCCTTACTTGCAAGTCCGATATGTTCGCCGTATTTAATCACATAATCATTTTCTTTAATATCTCTGATAGCTATTTTGTGATATTGTGGAATACTTCCATTTGCAATGATGCTGTGAGAATTATTGTCCTTGTCAACATAAACAACTTCGTCGTTTTCCTTAACTTGACTAATCACCACAGCCACATTGTCGTCTTCATGAATTAATAATGCTTTAACCATTAATCTTCTCCGAATCTTTTAATATTTCAAAAGCCCTATCGATTTCATCTTCTGTGATTTTATCGTAAGGTAGCATACATTTCGTATTAATCTTCATACCTTCTCTTTTCAAAACATTCTTGCATACATTTGAGAAGTTTGTTTGAATAGCGTAGATATCCATCATTCTATTGATGATTTTTTGGTATTTGTGAATTTCATCGAGATTATTATCGTTTGCAGCTTTCACCCAGTCTGCCCACAATTTTGGTCTTATATTTGAAAATCCTGATATACAACCACTTCCACCAGCGGCAATGTTTGCACTAAATTGATTGTCGAAACCAGAATAAACTCTGAAATCATCTCTTATTAATCTAGCTTTTGAAATCAACTCTTGAGTGTGACCTGTTTCTGCTATAGTATCCTTCAATCCTACGATGTTTGGATATTTTTCGATCAATTTCAATACAACATCAATTGAAATATTGTATCCAGTTCTTGCTGGATAATTGTAAATGTAAATGTCTCCTTCGATATTTTCTGCCATATATGAGAAATATTCGTAAGCTTCTTCATCGTTCAATCCAAAATAAAATTGAGGAAGAATAACCACACCATCAGCTCCACATTTTAAAACTTCATTTGATAAATCAACAGTTTCTTGTGGTACTAATGAAGTTGTTCCAGCCAAAACTTTAATTCTTTTGTCAACTTTTTTGATAATTTCTGTAAGGAATTTTCTTTTTTGTTCAAAAGTGAATGCTGTAAATTCCCCTGCACTACCAAGTGGTAGGATTCCGTCAACTCCACCATCTATAACGTATTCAACAAGATTCAAAGTACCGTCAATATCGATATCTCCGTCATCTTGAATACTGGTTAATAGTGGAGTTATAATTTCGTATTTCATATTACACTCCTAACTTTTTTAATAACTTCGTATATACGAATTACGTTTGTATTTACAATTCTTTAATTACATACTAACACTTGCTTTTAAGTCTGTCAACATTTTAATTTATGAAAAATGTGGTATACTTGTTTATATTAATTTAGACCAAAATTAAAATACAAATATTAGAAAGAGTATTAAAATGCATAAACCAACACAAAGAGTTATTGATATACTTAATTTTTTAGAGACAAAACCGAAAGGTGCCACTCAAACAGAAATTTCGAATGAAACATCTATTCCAAAATCAACTCTGTTTCCAATTCTTAAAACATTAGAAGAAAACAGATTTTTGATATGCGAAGATGGCTATTACAAAATAGGAATAATGATGTGGTGCATTGGACAAAATTTCTCAAAAAGTTCAGTTATATTGGAATTAATCAAAGAAAAAATGCAAGAAATAGTGACAGAAGTCAATGAGATTTGCCAATTGAGCATTCTGACTGGCCAATACACAACATACATCGAAAAGGTAAATCCAAAACAACCAGTTCAACTTATTTCATCTGTAGGAAAGATGATCCCCGCATATGCAACATCACTTGGAAAATCTCTACTTTCCAACCTAACCTACGACGAATTGAAGAAAATTTATCCGAATGGCCTCACAGCTTTAACCGAAAATACAATTACTGATATTGATGTATTGTACAATCAAATTCAAGATATAAGAAAATACGGTTATTCTTACGAAGTAGAAGAATCTATGCGCGACATAATCTGTTTTGCAGTGCCTTTGAGCCATGGTGATGAAGTGGAGTATGCCATTAGCGTTTCCATTCCAAAATACAGGGCTACAAAATCTAAAAAAGAAAAAATAATTAAATGCTTGTTACAGAAAAAAGAAGAAATCAATGAAATAATCAATAAATTTGAGTAGTTCAAAGTGAAATTTGCTTTGAACTATTTTTTTACGTGAAAATATTGCAAATTTGTTCAAATTATTGTATCATACAGTATACTCAAAATTTAAGGAGGACAAATGGATATAAATAAAAGATTTGAACACGATAAATTAAAGAAGTTTCAGATATTTAACGCAGCTCAATTAAAATACATTGCATTCACATCGATGTTAATAGATCACGTTAACAATTCGATTGTCACACATTTTTTGAATGGAAAGGGAGCGTTGTTGTATATCTCGAACTTTCTATCGATATTAGGAAGAATTGCATTTCCTATTTTTATATTTTTCATTGTTGAAGGATTTTTCAAGACACACGACAGGGCGAAATATCTTCGAAACTTGTTGGTTTTTGCGGTGATTTCAGAAGTTCCATTCGATATTTTCACATCAAAAGTATTCTTCGATCCGTACTGGAACAATCTGATGTTCACATTGGCATTGTGTCTTGTAACTGTGTGGATAATTGATTATATTAAAGATAAGTTTAAGAACAGGGTACTTTGGTATATCGCATCTGTTGCAATCGTCGCTGTTTTCGGATTCTTGGCGATGTATTTAAGCTTGGACTACGATTATCATGCGATAATTCTAGCTTACTTGTTCTACATTTTCTACGACAAGCCAGTGATTTCCGCGGGTCTTGGATATTTGTCGATTATCAAAGAAGTGTATTCCTTCTTGGGATTCGTCTTTACTGTGACATACAACGGAGAACGTGGAAAACAAAACAAATTGGTAAATTATCTATTCTATCCAGTTCATATACTGATACTTGGACTTATTAGAATGTATTTTAATTTTTAATTGAGAACTTGCGATTTGCAGGTTCTTTTTTTTATTGAAAATCTCTTTTACAAACACAATAAAAGGTGTATAATTAGTACCTTGGAGGCCAAAATGTTCGTAGCAAATACTTATGAAGAAATAATGAATATGGAAAATATAATATTTGTCGATGTTAGAAGCGAATACGAGTTTGAGAAAGAAACCATCCCCGGTGCAATCAATATTCCGATACTAAATAACGACGAAAGAGTGGAAATCTCAACGATTTACGATGCAGGAGATCACGAAACAGCAAAAAAATTGGCGATAAGATATGCATCTGTAAAACTTGAAGACATCTATGTGAAATTGTCTGATTTGAGCGAAAATCACAATGTGTGCTTATTCTGCTACAGAGGATCCATGAGAAGTACGGTGCTTTTTAATATAATGAAATCCATGGGACTCAACATTTACAGGCTAAAAGGAGGATACAAAGCGTATCGTAAATATATTATTGAAAACTTAGATAAGCTTATTAATTCACACGAATACGTAAATATCAAAGGCTACACTGGTGTTGGCAAGACAGAAATTCTGAATATTTTAGAAAATTCTCGCAAAAACGTCCTCAACTTGGAACAACTTGCAAACCACAGAGGCTCCATCCTTGGAAATGCCGGATTGAAAAATCAACCATCGCAAAAAATGTTCGAAAGTTTGTTGTTTGATAAGCTCAAAAGTTTTGATAATGAACCTGTTTTTGTGGAATGTGAAAGTAGCAAAATAGGAAGAATTAATGTTCCCAAATCTTTGAGACAAAAATACAACGGTTCACATCATCAAGTTATGATAAATTCAAGCCTTCAAGATAGAATAGATAGAATAAAAACAGATTATTTGAAAAATTCTAATGCTTTGGAGGATATCAAAAAAGGGATAAATCATTTGTCCAAATACATTGGCAAGAATAACTCCTCCATTTTGATTAATAAACTAGAGGACGAAGACTACGATTATGTGATAGAAAGCTTAATTACAAAGTACTACGACATCAATTACGCAGTCAAATCAAAAGATTTTGAGCTGGAAATAAATAATGAAAATAGCGAAAAGTGTGCTGAAGAAATAATGAAATTTTATGCAAAATAATTCTGTATAAATATGTGTTTTGGATACAGCAAAAGCAGATGCCGTATAAGACATCTGCTTATTTTTATTTTTTGTAAGTTATATCGTTTCTCTTTGCAACTCTTTGTATGTTTTTTTGGTGAGTTTGTAATCTTTTAAGCCTTTTATCGTAAACTTTGTCGATTCTATCGTGGATTAGATCGATCTTTTCAGCGCTTTCAACTCTTTCATCCAACAAAGTTTTTAGCTTTTCTTTGAGGTTGGTTTCTCTTTCAATTCTGTCTTCTAATATTTTGGCGCTGTTTTCGATGAAGGATTTCTTGATTTCCACTTGTTCTATCCTGTCACGAAGTGCACTTTTAAGTCCCGACAAATCAGCTTCAAGCGTTTGTGATCCTTCCAACGCTTTGAGCTTGACATCTTTTCTGATTTCGTTCAAGTATGCTTCCATTTTTTCTTGATATTCAATTATATATCTAAATCCATATGCTTGTTTTACTGAAATCACAACATCTACTGAAAATATAGCTATAAGAATGTAAATCACGAAGTTGTAGTTTGAGTTTTTGATTTTTTCAGTGAGTTCAAGTATATATTTGTTGGAATAATTCATCATGAATATGGACATAACTCCGAAAAACAGTGATGATCTGAGGCATATCAGCCCTTTTATGTTCATAAATCTTTCTGTGTAATCCCAATATCTTACTTTGAATATTTTTTCAATTAAATATCCTGTTATAAACTCCAATGCCGTTGCAATTATAAGTCCTGAGAAAAATATTACGATGTAGGAGTCGTTGAATCTTGCTATTGCGTGGTCCACAAAAAGCGTGATGAACACTGCTCCAAATCCATATATCGGAAGTAATGGTCCGTACAAGAACCCCCTGTTTGTGAGTTTCTTTTGTCCAGCGCTTACCCAGATTACTTCCCAAATATATCCGATTACTGCATAAAAGAAGAACATATATATGAAATTAATTAACTCCATTTTATCTCCTTATAGACAAAGATAGGCTTTCACCTATCTTTGTGTTTTTGATTTATTTTTGTATATTAGTGTATAAACTAAGTGTATGATTATTGCAAACGCAAAAGGCATATATATTCTACTAAATGAGAATTCTTTCAAATATTTTACGATTGCCATTATTGAAACCACTGCACTTGCAATCAAATACAATCTCAATTCCTTCAAAGATGATATGTCCTCATCTCTTCTGTCGTAAATCATTTTAGTCACGACTAATAACGATGCTACGAAAACTACTAGCATTATTCTTGTGAAATTCTTACCTGATACTGCGATTTCTACTAAAAATCCAGAGAACAACAAGAATATGACATATGTTATTAGCGTTAACAGTCTATTATTTTTCACTTTATAATGCTTGAGCAGCTGTTATTATAGCTAGCTTGTATACGTCTTCTTCGTTGCAACCACGAGACAAGTCGTTAACTGGTTTTGCCATTCCTTGAAGGATCGGTCCTATTGCTTCGAATTTTCCTAATCTTTGAGCGATTTTGTATCCGATGTTACCTGCTTGTAAATCTGGGAATACGAATACATTTGCATGACCTGCTACGTTTGAACCTGGAGCTTTTTGTTTTCCTACAGATTCAACGATACTAGCGTCAAATTGTAATTCGCCATCGATTGGAAGTTCTGGTGCCATTTCTTGGGCAAGTTTAGTAGCGTTGGCAACTTTTTCTGCAAATGGGTGTTTTGCAGAGCCTTTTGTAGAGAATGAAAGGAATGCAACTTGTGGATCGATATCGTATAGTTTTGCAGTTTCAGCACTTACAACCCCAACTTCTGCTAATTGTTCTTCGGACAATTCGATGTTGATGGCGATGTCTGAGAATACGTATCTTTCACCGTTTGGTCCAATCATAACCATTGCTCCTGATACAAGTTTTGTACCTGGTTTTGTCTTGATTATTTGAAGTGCCGGTTTTACAGTTTCACCAGTTGAGTGAACTGCGCCTGATACAAGTCCGTCCACTTCGTCACAATAAAGCATCATTGTTCCGTAGTAGTTTACATCTTTAAGCATAGTTCTTGCTTGTTCTTCAGTGTTTTTGCCTTTACGTCTTTCAACAAATTTGTCTACTTTTTCATCAAAATCAGAAGCATTTAGTGGATTGATGATTTTAACCCCTTCAATGTTCAAGTTTTCTTGGTTTGCTAATTCTTTGATTTTTTCTTCATCACCCAAAATTACAGGAGTAATTATTTTTTCTTCGTTCAATCTCGCTACTGCTTTTAAAATTCTTAATTCTTCTCCTTCAGGAAATACTATCTTTAAGTTTTTGCCTGAGATTTTTGATTTTAATGATTCAAATATATCCATCTTCTTCTCCTTTATTACAATGTTCTATTTTAAAGCTTTCTTCAAAGCTTCATTTTCTTCTTCGCTTAGTTTTTCGCTACATTTAGCGTTTGTTATGATTTTGATGTAGCTTGTAGATTGTTCTCTTCCAAAAATCGATGTGATTATAAGCCCGTTGTCATTGGCATCCAACAAACATAGTGAATATGAAAGTTTGTTAGTCAAATACTCAAACGCATCATAGTTAACAAGTCCGATTTTTTGAAGTGATATTGCTTGTAAAGTTTCCACAGATTCCAATGTTTTGGACAATTCTTCGATTCTTTTTTGATTTGCCACGATATCTGTAGAATTTTGATTCAAAATATCTTCAATATCACCATCTTGTGCTCTGAAAAGCGCATCGTATCTTCTTTTGACCCTGTTGACTTTTTTGTTGACGATGTTGATTTTACGGAAATTTATCACGGAAACTAATACCACAAACACCATAAAAATTATCAATATTGTGTTCATAGCACTAGATTGCCCCATCTTTGTCTCCTCGGTTGATTTCTTTCAACGCTTCAATCGCCTTGTCCACTTCTTCTTCAGTGTTGAAATGGCCAAATGAGAACCTAACAGCACCGATGTCTTGTGTGTGAATTGTCTTGTGAGCAAGTGGTGCACAGTGAATTCCAGCTCTCGTTGCGATATCGTATTTGTCATCTAGGATGTATGCCAATTGACTGGAGCCTATTCCTTCGACATTTACAGGCACAACCGGTCCTTGGTGTTCATCCAAACTTCCGTACATTGTGATTCCTTTTTCATCTTTCAAACCATTTATAAATCTGTTTTTAAGACGATTTTCGTGGTCTCTGATGTTTTTCAAACCTTCTTGTTTGATGAAATCAACTCCTGCAGAAAGCGCATAGATTGCAGGTCCGTTTATAGTTCCGGCTTCTAATCTGTCAGGATATTCGTCAGGTTGTTCTAAATCTTGTGAGTGCGATCCAGTTCCACCTTGTTTCAAACTTTTGACATCAATTCCTTCTTTTATATACAACGCGCCTGTTCCCATAGGTCCAAACAACGATTTGTGTCCAGGAAAACACAACACATCTATCGGCATATTTTTCATATCGAAATCCAAAAACCCCATAGCTTGTGCGGCATCGACGATGTATAAGATGTTGTGAGCGTGCATGATTTCTCCGATTTTGCAGAAATCTACGATAGTTCCTGTCAAGTTACTCATCGCAGTAGTCACGCAAACTCTCGTCTTGTCAGTAATCGCTTCTTCGATTTTTTTGACATCCAAAATCCCACGTTCATCCGCATACACAACCGTCAAATCTATAAATCCATCTTCTTGCATTTTGTGAAGAGGTCGAAGAACTGAGTTGTGTTCTAAAGATGTTGTGATGACGTGGTCTCCTTTTTTTACAAGACCTTTAATCGCGATGTTCAAGCTGTCAGTACAGTTCAATGTGAAAATCAAATTAAGAGGATTCGTTCCGCCGACAAATTCTGCGATGTTCATTCTAGAATTAAAAATCGCCCTATCCATTTTAAGTGACAATTTGTGGCCACTTCTTCCAGGATTTGCGGCAAATTCTCTCGTTGCTTCATAGAGCTTTTCATAAACTATCTCTGGTTTTGGAAAACTCGTCGCAGCATTATCGAAATAAGTCATTATACCTCACCTATTTTCTTGTATGAAACTTCTTCAATTTCTCTCAATAAAACTTCTGATTTGTCTTCTAATGCTGTTATTTCTTCAGAAACTTTTGTGCTATCGCCAAGTTGTTTCATGTTGATCTTAGCGTTCAACATTACAGATTTCATACTAGAATGTAATAAATATGCACTTGCTAAAAGGTCAGTTATTGCATATTTATCGATATATTTTGCAATTTGTTTTACAAGCTCCAATGCTTCCATCATGATTCTAGCAGAAGACATTGGAGATTCTGTAGCGATGATGTATCCATCGGCTATCATTTTCTTTCTGTATGCTTTTTCTTCGTCAGTTTCTTTAGGAAGCTTGTATGCTTGAAGAACAGAGTCAAAACTTTTAGTATCTTCAACCATTTTTCCCTTTAATTCTTCGATAATTTCAGTAAGTCTGTCTACATAAGATCTGATTTCTTGTTGAGTTTTCTCGTCTAATGCTTTGAAAGATTTCTTGTCTTCAGTTAGATAGAAACTCATGTTTCCAATACCTACTCCCAAAAGCGCAGTCAACGCACTGATAGAACCCCCACCTGGAAGTTCCTTTGAGTTTACATTTCTAATAAATTCTTCTAAAGTTTGATCCATAAACATCATAGCTCTAATATCTCCATAATCCTTTCTAAATCTTCATTAGATAGATATTCTATCTCTATACTTCCGCCTTTTCTTCTTGGCTTAATTCTAACCTTTGTAGAGAATTTCTCCAAAAACCTATTTTGCAAATCCAACAAAAACGGGTCTGTTTCCTTGGACACTTTTTCAATTTCTCTGACATTTGTCTTCTTGGATAATAGCTTGTCCAACAACGCTTTTCTCTTTTTCATATCATCAATAGCAAGCAAACTTCTAGCTTGTGATGATGTGATATCACCTTTTTTCAAATGTTCCAGTGACAATTCATCCAAGTTTAGTAGTCTCAAAGTGTTCGCTATATATGACCTTGATTTGGACAATTTGTCTGCCAATTCTTTTTGGGTTAAGTTGTAGTTTTCCATCAAGTTTTTGTAAGCTACGGCCTCTTCAACAGCATTCAAATCTTCACGTTGAATGTTTTCGATAAGTGACACTTCTGCCACTTCACTATCTTCCATTTCCTTTATAATTGCAGGAATTTCAGATAATCCAGCCTCTAAACTCGCCAGAAATCTTCTTTCTCCAGCGATTATCTCGTACTTTTCATCTTTTTTTCTAACGATAATCGGAGAAATAACGCCGTATTCTTTGATAGAATTTGCTAGCTCACGTATCTTGTCTTTTTCAAAATGTGTTCTTGGTTGATCTTCTCTTCTAATTATTTTCGATAATTCGATTTTAACGATCGAATCAGAACTTGTCGTTTCTATAATATTTTGTGGTATTAAAGCGTCTAAGCCTCTTCCTAATCCCTTTTTCCTAACCATTATAAAAATTCCTCCGCTAGTCTCTTGTAAGCAATAGATCCTTTGGAATTTTTGTCGTAAGATAACGCACTCATTCCATAGCTTGGAGCTTCTGCTAACCTTATATTACGCGGTATCATGGTCGTAAACACCTTGTCTTTGAAGTATTTCTTGACCTCTTCCACCACTTCCAAACTAAGATTATTTCTACCATCAAACATACTCATAACGATACCTTCTATTTCTAAGTTTTCGTTAAGTGAACTTCTAACTAAATTAATAGTATTCATCAACTGGCTCACACCCTCAAGCGCGTAAAACTCACATTGAATAGGTATGAGGACGGAATTTGCCGCCACCAACGCATTTATAGACAATGTCCCCAAAGATGGAGGACAATCTATAAAGCAAAAATCATAACCACTTACATTAGAAAGTATCTTAAATAACACTTTTTCTTTGTTTTCAGTGTTTATAAGCTCCACCTCAACTCCTGACAAATCAGACGTTGCTGGGATTATATCCACGTTTTTTTCTTCAGTTTTGATGATAAAATCTTCATCAAAATCTTCGTGAACCATCAAATCGTATATGCTTTTTTGAAGCTCAAACTTGTTGATTCCAAAGCCTGAAGTAGTGTTACCTTGCGGATCCAAATCCACTACAAGCACTTTTTTCCCTTTCAAACCAAGAGCTGCTGACAAATTAACGACGGTAGTAGTTTTGCCCACTCCACCTTTTTGATTAAATACACATATTGTTTTCAAATTTACAGCTCCTTTCATATTTATTATAGCACAAATAAAGTTGTATTTTGTTTTAAAATGTTTCACGTGAAACATTTTCTAAAATCATTAACCTCAACTCTGCTAGTGCGCGGTTTGAAACTCTATTTCTGATTTTATTGCGTTCTCCATGAAGCTGTAATTTTAGCGTTTTTATCGTATTTTTGTAGCCCAATCCAACGTAAACAAGCCCAGCATTTTCTCCTGACGCGAAACCAGTCGTAGATATTGCACAGTCAACATTAAATTTTTCAAACATCCTCTCAACCATCTCAAACGCAACATTCTCACTAACAACACCGTATGTGTCAATAGTTTCAGCCTTAACGCCAAGCAAATCAATCTTCGCTTCATTAGAATACACGACCAAAGACCTTTTTAAATAATCGCTAACTCCAGACACATTCACAAGTTTGGATGCAATCATACCACCTGTAATGGATTCTGATGTCATAATCGACAAATCATGTTCTTTCAACACCTTGTAGACTGATTCTTCAATTGTTTCGTCATTTTCCCCGAATACGTACACGCCAAGTCTATCTCGAAGTTCTTTTTTCTTTTCAGCAATCATAGAAAGAGCTGTTTGTCTGTCAGATGCTTTTGCAGTTATTCGAAGTATTCTCTTGTCTTTTTTAAAATATGGAGCAACCGTAGGATTATTTGACGATTCAATAATATCCTTGACCCTCTCATTCATGTCCCATTCTCCAAGTATGGATATATTCAACGTTTCAGAAATAATACAGTCCGTCGCAAATTGTTCCAATACTTGTTGCACTTGATTTTCGTAAATAGGCTTCATCTCAGCTGGTGGTCCCGGTAAGAACAGAATTCTCTTGCCATTATTTTCAATCATTGCACAATCAGCAGTCCCATTAAAATTTTCAAAAACAATCGCATCTTCCGGAAACATACATTGTTTGATATTGCCTTGGATTGCCTTCTCGTCTTCGTTAAAATACCTCCTTAATTTCGCATAGCTTTGTTCGTTAAGAACCATTTTCTTACCAAGACAATCGCAGCAACATTTTTTCGTGATATCATCTTCCGTCGGCCCCAAACCACCTGTTGTTATAATCAAATCATTTTGCTTTAATCCATCTTTAATTTCCTTGTACAACCTGTCGTAATTATCTCCAACCACAACCCTCTTGTACACATCAAACCCCAACTCCTTCATTTTGATAGAAAGGTAGTTAGAATTCGTGTCCAAAGTGTCTCCTAGCAATAATTCCGTCCCAACGGCTATTATTTGAACTTTCATATCTCCTCCATAGTTTATTACCTATATTTTATTTTCGTCTGTTAAAACGCCTCTCAGAGCGTCGTTTTTTTCTTCGATTTACAATTAAATTATATCACTAATAAAAATTTCTTTGTAATGTTTCACGTGAAACATTTTAATTCAAAAATAGAAAAACATTCTTCTCTCTCGTAGCATTAAAAATCTTACGAGAAATATCTTTTCTCTTTTCCTCTTAAATCTTGGCAAACAAAAAAGCAGATTACCGTGATTGACGGAAAATATCATCTGGAGAAAACAACCTCAAATTCAAGCGAAGTGAAACGTTAAGAAATTGCACTGTCCGAGCGTTAGCGAGTTTGCAATTTCAGATTCACAAGCTTAGAATTTGTTTGATTTCGTAAGCTAGATATTTGAGTCAATTCGGTTTTCTGCTTATTATTGTGAAGTATTTTCCTCCCTCTCTTGTAGCATTCAAAATCCCACGAACAATTCTATTTCTTACCTTTTCAAACAAAATCGACGCAAACAAAAAAGCAGATTACCGTAATTGACGGAAAATATCATCTAACGAAACAAAAAAGTAGACTACATTTTTGCTAAGAATATCATACGAAGAAAATAAGCATAAATCCAAGTGAAATAAGCCGTCAAAAATCGCACTGTTTGAGCGATAGCGAGTTTGCGATTTTAGGCTTATGAGCTTTGGATTTATTTATTTTCGTAGTCTAGATATTCGTGCAAAAATGTTCTTCTACTTTTAGCATTTGCTATAATATTGTCCCTGTTAATAGTCAATTCGGCTCTCTGCTTTTTATTGTGAAGTATTTTGTTGTCAAAATCCCATTGTTTATAGTGGGTTTTTCTTCGGTTTGCCGCCACCACGTGGGTATTTCTTCGGAGTTTCTTTGATTTTCTTGATTACAACCAAGCTTCTGTCTTCGTCATCTATTTTGTAATCAATAGTTTCTTCTATTTTACCACCGAGGATTTTGATTGCGTTCTCTCCTACGTCTGTTTCGTCGGATTTGCCCTTCATGGCTATCATGTATCCTCCGACTTTTACGAATGGCAAACAGAACTCCGCCAACGTATCAAGCTTTGACACTGCTCGTGATATACAATAATCGTATTGTTCTCTGTATTCAGCAGTTCTCGTGCATTCCTCTGCTCTTTCGTGGACTGCTTTGATGTCTGTAAGTTGTAGTTCATCTATAACATCCTTTAAGAAATCAACTCTTTTTCTTAAACTGTCGAGCAATGTGAACTTCAAATCATTTCGCGCTATTTTTATTGGAATTGCTGGAAATCCTGCACCAGTTCCCACGTCAATTATAGTTTTGTTTTCCTCAAAGTCGAACAAATTCAATACATACAAGGAATCCACAAAATGTTTCACGTGAAACATTTCTTCTTCAGTGATTGCTGTCAAGTTCATTACTTTGTTTTTTTCCAACACCAAATCCATGTATTTTAACAGCAACTCTATCTGATTATCATCCAATTGTATTTCATAATCGTTCAATGTTTCTTTTAGTGACATTATTTCTTCCTCGTTTCCATGTATATCAATAAAACGTTGATGTCAGAAGGACTTACACCGCTAATTCTGCTCGCTTGACCCAACGATTCTGGTTTGATGTCGTTGAGTTTTTGTACAGCTTCATTGGAAAGTCCCATAACTTCCTTGTAATCTTCAATCATATCTAGTTTTCTATTTTCAAGCTTTTTAAATTGCTTGATTTGGCTCATTTGTTTTGCAATGTAGCCTTCGTATTTGATGTGAGTTTCCACTTGTAGTCTCAAATATCTAGGCAGTTCTGGTCTATCTGTATCAAATTCTTCTGTTTTATCGTAAGTTAATTCTGGTCTTTTGATTAAATCCAACAAAGTTATTCCAGTTTTAAGTTCAGATGATCCAAGACCTCTCAATTTTTCATTAGTTTCAGCCGTTGGAGTCACCATTATTGACTTCAATCTTTCGATTTCCTCGTCAATCGTCTTCTTCTTGTGAAGCATTTTCTCGTATCTTTCATCTGTCGCAAGCCCTATCTCGTGTGCTCTTTCAGTAAGTCTCAAATCAGCGTTATCTTGTCTCAAAGTCAAACGATACTCGCATCTGCTTGTCATCATTCGGTATGGCTCGTTAGTTCCTTTGGTTACCAAATCATCTATCAATACGCCAATATATGCGTCTGATCTATCCAATACGAATGGCTCTTTGCCAAGCAAATTCATAGCAGCATTGATTCCAGCGATAATCCCTTGACCGGCTGCTTCTTCATATCCGCTGGATCCGTTGATCTGTCCTGCAAAGAACAAATTATTGATTTCCAAATGTTCCAAAGTCCTCTTTAATATAGTAGGATCGATGCAATCATATTCGATTCCGTACGCACTTCTCATAAATCTCACATTTTCGAAACCAATGATTGTCTTGTACATTTCTTTTTGCACCTCTTCTGGAAGAGTCGATGACACACCTTGAATGTACATTTCCTTAGTTGATAAACCTTCAGGTTCCACGAACACTTGATGCTCATCACGGTCTGGAAATCTTACGATTTTGTCCTCAATAGAAGGGCAATAACGAGGACCCACACCTTTCACAATACCTGCATACATCGGAGATCTCTCCAAGTTGTCCTCGATAATTTGTTTTGTTTTAAGTGTAGTGTATGTCAAATAACAGTTTTCTTGTTTTTGGGAAATGTCTTTGTCATCATTCAAAAATGAAAAAGGAATAACATCGTCATCACCAGGTTGCACAGTCATCACTTCGTAGTTCAAACTGTCCCTGTGAACTCTCGCAGGAGTTCCAGTCTTAAATCTTCTAAGTTCAATTCCCAAATTTTTCAAAGAATCTGACAATTTCTTAGATGATTTCATACCGTGAGGGCCAGATTCATAAGTGTATTCACCCATCATCACAAGGCCCTTAAGATATGTCCCAGTCGCAAGAATCACAGCTCTTGTAGGAAAAATAGCCCCTTGTGCAGTTGTAATCGACTTTATTTTGTTGTCTTCAACGCCAATATCCACGACTTCAGCTTCAATCAAATCCAAGTTCTCTGTGTTTTCCAACACGCTTTTCATCTCATCGTGATATTTTCTCTTGTCCGCTTGAACCCTCAATGAGTGAACTGCAGGACCCTTGGAAGTGTTCAACATTCTCGATTGAATGTAAGTCTTGTCAATGATAAGACCCATCTCTCCTCCTAATGCGTCAACTTCCTTCACCAAGTGACCCTTTCCCGTGCCACCAATGTTCGGATTACATGGCAAATCAGCCACTGAATCCAAACTAATACTCATAATCGCTGTTTTTAATCCCAACCTAGCTGTGGCAAGAGCAGCCTCACAACCAGCGTGACCTGCACCTACAACCACGACATCGTAGGGATTTTCATAATATAATCTATCCATTTTATTTACCTATACAAAAATCGCTAAAAATCTTATTCAACACATCGTCATCCACAGTTTCTCCAGTGATTTCGCCCAAGATTTCCCAAGCATTTCTCAAATCGACCTCGAAACAATCAATAGGAACGCCAGCTTCCATATCGTGTAGAGAACTCTCCAAAGATTTAATAGATTTGTTAATAATATCTCTATGTCTAATGTTGGTAATAATATTGTCGTTATTAGCTTCAATATATCCGTCATTAAACATCTCTATAATCTTGTTTTCTAAATCCTCGATACCCTCGTTGTTTTTGATTGAAGTGTGAATGACCTCGATTCCTTCCAAGTTCTCATCGAAATCAAATCCACCATCCAAATCAATCTTGTTTAACAAAACAATCGACTTTTTATCTCTAATAAGATCCAAAATCTTCCTATCCTCATCGTCAAACTCTCTCGAAGAATCAAAAATCGCAATAATCAAATCCGAATCAGAAATAAAAGACACAGATTTTTCAACACCGATTTTCTCCACGATATCCTCAGTATCTCTAATACCAGCAGTATCGTTAATCTTCAGACTTATCCCGTCCAAATCAATGTATTCTTCTATGACATCACGAGTAGTTCCTGGAATATCCGTAACAATAGCCCTGTTTTCCTTCAACAAAGCATTCAACAAAGAAGATTTGCCTACATTTGGCTTGCCAATTATCGTAGTATTGATACCATCTCTGATAATTCTACCTCTGTTTGCACTCTCAGAAAGCTTTTTAAGTTTATCCAAAACTTCCTTACCCTCATTCAAAACAGGAGTGTTGTCCAATTCGTCCTGCATATCTTCAGTAAAATTAATAGAATACTCCACATGAGATAGCATATCCAACAGCTTGTCTCTCAACTGTTTGATATTTCTGTTAACACTACCCTCCAACTGCTTCATACTCACAGAGTACGCCTTGTCAGTCTTCGCCTTAATCATATCGATAATCGCCTCAGCTTGAGACAAATCAATCCTACCGTTCAAGAAAGCCCTCTTAGTGAACTCACCTGCCTCAGCAAGCCTTGCACCGTTGTTTAATAGAACTTCCAACACCTTTCTCACAGCGACAACCCCACCGTGAGTGTAAATCTCCACGACATCCTCACGCGTGTATGTGTGAGGAGCCTTCATATAACAAACCAAGACCTCATCGACGATCTCATTATCGTCAACAATGTGGCCATAAGTCATTTTTCTATTTATAAAATCAGCATTATCATTTGCTCTTTTGAACACAGAATCAAGCACATCCACACAACCCTCTCCAGTCATTCGAACAATGCCAATTCCAGCTTCACCAGTAGCAGAGCTAATAGCTGCAATACAATCGTCCATATTTAGTCTATCCTTTCATTCTTTATAGCAATATTATATTATATCATACAAAAAGATTACAAATAAATAAGAGCTTACAACTTCACTATATTGAAGTCATAAGCCCGTTATTTACCTCATATCTATAACTTTATCGTATTTTTTTAAAGTTTCGTTACCATATTGATGAATTACTTCTATTACTGTATTTTTTGAAGAGAATATAATATCATCTATTATTTCTCTATTTTTCTTATCCAAATTAGACTTTATTTCATCTGCTAAAATTAATTTTCTGTCGTGGTACATTGCTCTTGCAATTTCTACTCTTTGTCTTTCTCCTCCTGACAAACTATCATTGGACAAAACTTTGGATTTAAGATGATTTATCTGTAACTTATCAATTATTTCATTTAATTTTTCTAAATTTATATCATTATCTCCTAAAGTAATGTTATCTTCTAAATTAAGATTAAAAACATAACTTTCTTGTGATATAAAGCTGGTAAAACTCCTAATCTCAGCGGTTGATAATTCCTTTTTATTGAACATAATCCTTCCTTTAGATGCTGTTAAATTATTAAATATTAAATTCAATAACGTACTTTTACCACAACCACTTTCTCCTATAATTGCGACCTTGTCACCCTTTTCTATCTTAAAATTAAAATCTTTAATAATATCTTTATCATCATACGAAAAACTCAAATTATCAAAAGTAATTGGAAAAACTTCATCATTAAGATTTATTTTTACATTATCAATATCTTGATAAATGTAATCGTACTTTTTTAAGAGATACTTTGATGATGAACGTGTATTATTAAAATATGCAAGTTCTTGGAACTGATATCCTATATTATAACTAACTAAGTAAACACTGATGAATACGCTTGACGATATTTTACCATTAAAACTCAAATACCCTCCAAGAATAAGAGGAATAATAGAGCATACTATATCAACCAAATTAATCACAATGTTGTTTTTTGTTCGTATAATTTCATATCCCTTATAAGTATCCACATCCTGCTTTAAATATTTGTGATACAAATTAATGAAAAAGTCGGATACGTTGTAAATTTTGATGATGCTTCTTCCATTTTTGATGTCTTGTAATTTATTCATAAAAGCATCATCAGCTTTTGATAATTCTTCAGATTTATTATCTAATCTATTACTCCCGTAATTACTCATAAGCGCTGGAATACTGTAGAATACTATAAAAAGCATTCCCAAAAGGAAATTTCTTGTTAGTGCATAAATGATGGAAACACTTGTAAAACCAATCGACGATATAATAATTACCGTTGGTTCAATGTAGTTGTTTTCAATTTGACTTGAATCCTTTTCTATACTACTGACAATATCATTATCGATATGATTTTCACTTTTTAAAAAATTATTGAACACTTTTAACTTAAAAGATTCTCTAAAATCAGCTATTACATACGAATAGTAAAGTCTCTTTCCACTATCACCTATAAGCATTATAATTCCACACAAAATCCCAAACACAAGTGCTTTCATCAAAAATACTGTGTCTTTATTCTCAAATGATTTTATAATCAATGATACTATTACAGGATTCACCAAAGCCTCTGTCCATGTGAGAACTATCGCAACAAAATATAAAATAAGATTTTTCTTCTTAACATTGTTTTTTATCATATTACCCTCTGAAATTTATATAACATTCTTAAAACTTGTACTTGACTAATAATATTTGATTATATTTAGCCTATTTTCTTCAAATAATTTTCGTTAACGATTTCAGAGATTATTTTTTTCTCTAAAATCTATTTATAAATTGTCATGATAATCACCACTTTCCTTTTCTTAGGATAAATCATAAAAAATTTGTTGTCAACTTTATTTCTTGTCATCCCACAAAAAAAGACCACATACCTAAGATATGTAGTCTTGTAATTTATTTTCTTTTAATAATAACTCTTCTATTAGGCTCATTGCCTTGAGAGAATGTATTCACTTTTTCATCGTTTTGAAGATAAGTGTGAATGATTCTTCTTTCGTATGGATTCATAGGTTCAAGCTTGATATCTCTTCCTGTTTGAACAGCCTTATCAGCTAATCTTCTAGCTAATTTTTGAAGAGATCTCTCTCTTTTTGATCTGTATTGGTTGCAATCCAAAATAACTCTTATATAAGTGTCTGCATTTCTATTAGTAACCAAGTTTACGATATATTGAAGAGAATCTAATGTTTCTCCCCTTTTTCCTATGATAATTCCGATATCAGATTCTTGTGAACACATAATATTGAACTTAATCATATTTCCTTCAGTTCTAGATTCGATATCGCAATCAATTCCCATATCTTCAATCATTTGTTTCAAGAAATTCTTGCTAGTGATGAAAAGTTCGTCTTTTCTATCAATAGTAACATCAGATTCAGCTTCTTGTTCTTCTTCAGTTTCTTCAGATTCTTCAGCTTCTTCAGCTTCTACTGGTTTTGTTGGTTCTACTGGTTTTGCTGGTTCTACTGATTTTTCTACGATTTCTTCCTTATCATCTTCTGTAGATTTAGTTTCTTCAACTTCTTCTACAATTTTTTTATCTTCTATAACTTTAGTATCTTCTTTTTGTTCTGTTTCAACTGAGTTAGAGTCAGAGTTTAGGATATTCTTCACAAAATCGCCTGTTCCCTTTTCTTTAACATCGTCTTTTAATGACACTCTAACGACAGCGTCCTTTGCTCCAAACAAGCCCAAAAAACCTTGTTTAGCTTCATTTATAACTTCGATGTTAACTTCGTTTCTATTAGCTTGAAGCTTATCCAAAGCTTTATTGACACATTCTTCAACAGTCTTCGCACTAACTACTGTGCTTCTCATCTAACTTCCTCCGCAACATCTTTTTTGTCTTTATTTTTAATTATTAACCTTATTATAACTTCTAAAACGTTAGAAAATCCCCAATAAAGAATCAAACCTGAAGCGTATTTGCTTGAAATGAAGAACATAAATATAGGCATGAAATAAATCATTGATTTGTTCATCATTTCCATTTGATCAGGTTCATTTGACTTTTTATCCTTGTTATTAGTAGGCATACTGATCTTTGCTACTAAAAATTGAGTGAAAGCATTTATTAAAGGCAATCCAAACAATACTGGATCTGGTTTAGTCAAATCAGGTATCCAGAAGAAATTACGAGCAATCTCGTTAATCTTAGACACATTATCAAACATGTACTTTCCTGGTTCTCTCATTACTCTAAATAATGCCAAAACCAAAACCATTTGTAAGATAATTGGCAAACAACCACTTAAAGGATTGAAATTATACTTCTTGTATAATTCTTGCATCTTTAATTGTTGAGTTTGTGGGTCGTTCTTGTATTTTCTTTGAATTTCCTTAATTTCCGGTTGCATCAAAGCATTTTGTTCTTGAGTTTTTTGCGTATGAATAGTTACCGGAAGAGTTATAAGCTTATAAATAAGTGTTAATAAAAGAATTGATATCGCAAAATACGATATACTTTTAGGTTCAGCCATCACATGTGAGATGTTTTCATATATGAACCTAAGAATAGTTCCAAATACATTTGCAATTATTTGCAATTCTACAACTCCTTTTTATTTTAGTGGGTCATATCCGCCTTTTGAAAATGGATTACATCTTAAAATTCGCCAAATAGTAAGCCCTAACGCCTTAAAAAACGGCTTTTTTCTGAAAGCCTCCAACGCATATTGTGAACAAGTTGGATAGTATTTACACTTCCCATGCCCCAAATACGGCGATATAGCTTTTTGGTAAAATTTTATTAAAAATATCATCACTTTCGACATTTTTTATTCGATGCCTTTCTACAAACGTGCAATAATGCAGATTCTAGCTGTTTGTAAGTTAAGTCTTCAGTGTTTTTCTTCGGGATAATAACCATATCCAAGCCCTTGTCAAACTCAGAGAAATTAAGCCTTACAATCTCTCTCAGTTTCCTCTTGATTCTGTTTCTTTCAACGGCATTGCCGTACTTTTTAGTAACAGAGAATCCGATTCGAGTTCCTTTTTTTGAATTGTACACTACCAAAGAGAAGTTTCTATTATAATAAGTCTTTCCCCTCTTGTAGACAACATTGTATTCCCTGTTATCTCTTAACCTTACACTTTTATCCATAATAAATTAAAGGCCACAATGAATGTGACCTAAGCTGATAATACTTTTCTACCTTTTCTTCTTCTAGCCTTTAAAACAGCTCTTCCACCTCTAGTAGCCATTCTACTTCTAAATCCGTGGTCTTTTTTTCTTTTTCTGTTATTTGGTTGATAAGTTCTTTTCATCAATCGCACCTCCTAGTATAAAATAAAGGACTTTTGCCTATAAAAACACTACTCCAATTATACTTATGACAATAACAATTGTCAAGCTTTTTTGTTGACAAACGCGAATAAAAAGACAGTTACAAAAAATTTTACTGTAAACAAAATTTTTACATTTTAAATACCAAATCCACAAAACCCAAAAATTTGTGGATAACTTTTATCCACAATTCATTTTAAATTTAAAATATTAAACTCATTTTGGGGATAAGTTATCGCAAACACAAAACCATTTATCAAAATTTTCAATAAATTTGTAATAAAAGATATGATTTGCTATAATTAAAATATCAAAAAGTATGAAAAGTACGCATTTATTAACAAATTGTGGATAAGTTGTGGATAATATGTGAATTCTTGTTTTAAAACTACACGAATTTGCTGTATATTCTAATTTAATATCCACAATTATTTTTCTATAAATTGATGTGGATAAGTTGTGCAAATGTGAATAAATTATATATTTTTTTTGTTTAAATTGGAAAATAGCTATTTGTTCAGTGTGGATAACTCATCATTTTGTGGATAAATATGTTGATAAATAAAAAAACGAGGTGAAAAATGACCGACAAAGATGAACTCTGGTTAAAAATATCTAACACATTTAAACAGGAAATGTCTGATTTGAACTTCAACACATGGATTGCTCCATTAAAACCTCTTTATTTAACAAATACTGAATTTATTTTGCTTTCTCCAAATAGATTTACCAAAAAAACAATCTATAACAAATACTACGACGATATCCAGAAATACTTGGATTTCATCAGTAATGTCAAGAGAAAAGTAGTCATCATAGACCGTTATGAAATGGATAATTACAAAGACGAAAATATAATTCAAAACCAAAACATAGATGGTCAACGATCCATTCTAGTAAGTGAAGAAGTATCAGAAGATGAAAAATACACTGTAGAAGACAAAAAACCTGAAACACAACAACCAGAAGAAAAAACTGATTTGAGCCCTTACGGCAAGAATTTAATCAGCAAATACAAATTCGATACATTTGTAAAAGGAAAAAACAACGAACTAGCATTAGCCGCAGCACTTGCAGTCGCACAAAACCCAGCCACAGCATACAATCCATTGTTTATTCATGGAAAAGCAGGATTGGGTAAGACTCACTTGATGCATGCCATTGCTCATGAAATACTTAAAAATAACCCAAAAGCTAGGGTTATTTACACTACTAGTGAATCATTTACAAACGAACTTATATCTTCAATAGGAGATAAATCTACGAAAAAGAATTCACAATTTAGACAAAAATACCGAAATATAGACGTATTATTAATTGACGATATTCAATTTATAGCGGGAAAACAAGGTACACAAGAGGAGTTTTTCCACACATTCAACGAATTATATAACCACAACAAGCAAATCATACTTTCCAGTGATAGACCTCCAAAAGAGATAAAAACATTGGAAGAGAGGTTAGTGTCGCGTTTTGAGTGGGGATTAATGGCGGACATTCAACCACCAGATTACGAAACACGTGTGGCTATTATAAACGAGTATTTAGATAGAAATAATACATCACTTACCCCAGAAATAATCGATTATATTGCTATGAATGTCAAAAGCAATATACGTGAGTTGGAAGGGGCAGTAATGAATGTCGTAGGTCAAAAAACTCTGATAGGAGATGGCAACATTACATTAGATTTGGCAAAAAATGTTCTAAAACAACTTATCGCAGACACTCAATTAAGACCTGTAACTATAGATTTAATCATTGAGAGTGTGTGTGATAGGTACAATGTAAGTCAAGATGATTTGCTTTCAAAAAAGAGATCCAAACAAATCGCATATCCAAGGCAAATAGCAATGTATGTGTCCAGAAAATTGTTGGATATTTCTTTGGTTAGTATTGCTTCAAGTTTTGGCAAAGATCACTCAACAGTAATGCATGGAATCAAGAAAATTGAGAATGATATCAAAAAAAGTTCAGAATTTGATGAAGAAATTGATAACCTAATCAACTACATTCAAAATTCTTAATTTATTAAACTTTATGATTGTGGATAAGTTTATTTTAGAGTTTTCTATCCACAATTTAATATTAATAACTATGTGGATAAGTTGTTGATAACTTTAAAGTGATAAACTAAAATTGTAAAAAGTTGATAATGTTGATAATCGCACAGCTTGTGCCAATTATATACACATCGTTATCAATATATAAAACACCACAAATTACAAACAAACTAGAGTTATCCACAATACAAACAGCCCTACTACTACTATTACTAACTATTATTATTATTTGTATAAACGAAAGGTAAAATATGAAATTAAAAATATCGCAAAAAGAATTACTTAAACATATCAATATTGCGCAAAAAGCGGTGTCATCTAGAACGACTATTCAGATATTAGAAGGAATTTTGTTCATCGCAGAAGAAAATTGTCTTAGACTTGTTGCTACGGATTTGGAACTTATTGTGGATACTAGAGCAAATTGTGAAATCTACGAAAAAGGTCAAATTGTAATTAACTCATCAATGATAGGGAATATCATTAGAAAGCTTCCTGACGATGATATTTATATTGAAGTGGACGATAATAATATCAATATTAAATGTTTGTCTACGGAATTCAACATTCAAGGTCAAGATTCAAACGAATTTCCATCTCTTCCTTATATAGATAAGGATGTTAAATTGACTTTAGAACAATCTGAACTTAGAGATTCCATCAGAAAAACATCATTTGCAACAAGTATGGACCAAACAAGACCAGATTTGACAGGTGTTTTGTTCAATATTATGAACGATAGGATTGAATTTGTGGCCTTAGATGGTTACAGAGTTTCACTTGATTGTATGAGTAATGTGAGTGAGTTTGAAATGAAGGCTATTGTTCCAGCGAGAGCTTTGAATGAAGTTTACAAGATTTTGGAAGAAGGGGAAATAACTCTTAACATTATTACTGGAAATATTATTTTCAAATTGGAAAACACTGATGTTTATTCTAGATTAATCGATGGTCAATATATCGACTACAATCAAGTTATGAAACAAGATTTTTCGACTGTCGTTACTATAGAAAAGAGAGCTTTGCAAATGGCGTTGGAAAGAGCGTCTTTGATGGCAAAAGAAGACAAGGCAAACTTGGTTAAGCTAGATTTTTCTGGAAATGAATTGCATATTTCATCTAATACTGATATTGGTAAGGTCGATGAGTATGTGAAGTGCGAAATCGGTGGAGAAGATTTGAAGATTGCTTTTAATGCTAAGTATTTGTTAGATGGCTTGAAGGTTATTGATGATGACGATATTACATTGAATATGAGTGGAAGTCTAAGACCTATGGTGTTTAAGCCATTGAATGATACCAATTACACTTATCTTGTCCTTCCGGTAAAACTTGCAGGAGGTAATAATGATTAGTGTTAAAATTGAGTCTGAATTTATTAAATTGGAACAGTTTCTAAAATTCGCATCCATCGCACAAACTGGTGGAATGGCGAAAGAACTTATTAAAGAATCCATGGTTAAGGTTAATGACGAGGTTGAAACAAGACGCGGCAAGAAGCTTTATCCAGGAGATGTAGTTGAATTTGAAGGAGAAAAATACGTAGTCGAGTAATGATCGTTCAAAAATTAAAATTATATAATTACAGGAATTTCTGTGAAATAGAATTGGATTTTTGTGATGGTCTAAATCTGATTGTAGGCAGAAATGCCTCAGGTAAGACTAATATTTTGGAAGCTATTAATGTAGCTTTGAAGGGAAAAAGTTTCAAAACCAACACCAATTCTCACTTGATTAAATTCGGTGAAGATGAGGCTCGTATTGTAATGGATGTCTACGATGATGGTTTTGAGGATAAGATAGATATTACTATTAAAAGTAACGAAAAGATACTCAATGTGAATGAAGCTTTTGTGAATACTATTAAAGAATACAACGAGTATTTTGAGTGTATTGTTTTTAAGCCAGATGATTTGAAGATAGTAAAAGAATCGAAATCTTTGAGAAGAAAATTCTTGGATGAGTCCATAAGTGGTGTGGATAACTATTACAGGACTGTTTTGAAACAGTACAATCAAGTGTTGGATGAGAGAAATAAGCTCATCAAAAACCACAGGTACAATTCGTATTTTAATGAACAGCTTAAGGCTTTGAATATTCAGTTGGCAGACACGGGCTCATATATTATGCACAAGAGAAAAAGCTATGTCGAAAGGCTTCATCTTATCGCAAAAAACGTGTGCTCAAATTTGAGTGATGAGAATGATAAGCTGGACATGGAAAATAATTTTTCGATAGAATATGTAGAGGATATGACTAATCAAAAGAATACTTATTACAAGAGTTTGGTAGATATTTTGGATAAGGATTTGGAAAATAAGCAAACTAATTTAGGTATCCATCGTGATGATTTGGATATTTTAATCAACGACAAATCGGCTAAGTTTTTTGCATCTCAAGCTCAGGTGAGAACTGCTATTTTATCGATGAAGCTTGCACAATTGGATTTGAGTAGATTTTATAATGATAGATTGCCAATTATTTTGTTAGATGATGTGTTCAGTGAACTTGACGATTACAGAATCAACTACATCATCAGATATATCAAGGATTTTCAAGCTTTTCTGACGACTTCAGAAAGGGCTCCAGAAGGGTTGTACACGATAAAAATAGGTGAATGATATGTATTTGGATATTGGCAACAACACATTAATTGATGAAAATGAGATTATAGCAGTAGTTAATGTCTCGGACAAATTCTTCAAAGATTTCAATAAGAATGATTTGGATTATACGAAAAACGTAGAATTTGTGAATGAAGATGATGACATTACTATAAGGTCTATAGTCATAACTAATAGAGGAGTTTACAAGTCAAATATCAGTGGGAATTATTTGATGAATAACTTTATGAAAGGAATATAATGAAGAAAAATAGAGAATATACTGCAGATCAGATTACAGTATTAGAAGGATTGGAACCGGTTCGTGTAAGACCAGGGATGTACATCGGTTCTACTGATGAAAAAGGTCTACACCATTTGGTATACGAAGTAGTCGACAACTCAATTGATGAGGCGTTGGCTGGCGTGTGTGATTTGATTAAGGTTACTATAAAAAAGGACAATTCCATTATCGTAGAAGATGATGGTTCTGGTATTCCAGTTGAAACACACCCAAAAACAGGCAAATCAACGCTTGAAACTGTACTTACAGTTCTTCATGCGGGTGGTAAATTTTCAAACGACGCTTATCAATACTCAGGTGGTCTTCACGGTGTTGGTGTAAGTTGTGTTAATGCTTTAAGTACATATCTTATTGCCAGAGTCAAAAGAGACGGCAAAATGTACGAACAAAGATTTGAAAAAGGAAAAACTGTTACAGAACTTACTGTTATAAAAGAAAATGTTAGAGGAACTGGAACAACAATTGAATTTATGCCGGACAATACGATTTTTGAAACTTTGAATTTCGACAAAAATGTTCTTGCAAAAAGATTCAGAGAAATGGCGTTTTTGAATAAGGGCGTGAAGATAGAATTTGCTGATGAAAGAGAAGGCTACAAGGAATTGTTCCACTACGAAGGTGGTATCAAATCATTTGTAGAATACATCAACAAATCCAAAAAGCCTTTGGATCACGAAGTTATGTATATCGAAGGAGAAAAAGAAACTACTAAAGTGGAAATAGCTATGCAATACACTGAAAGCTATAACGAAACTATAGTTTCATTTACTAATAACATTAAAACAGTTGACGGTGGAACACATGTTGTAGGATTTAAATCTGCACTTACTCGTGCTCTTAACGATTATGCAAGAAACAAAAACATATTAAAAGAAAAAGACGATAATTTGTCGGGTGATGATGTCAGAGAAGGTATCACTGCTGTTGTTTCAGTAAAACTTAACAACCCACAATTTGAAGGACAAACAAAAGGAAAATTGGGTAATTCCGAAGCTAGAACTGTTGTGGACAGCGTTGTGTACGAACATTTGAGTTTTTATTTTGAAGAAAATCCAAAAATCGTCAAGACAATTATACAAAAAGCATTGGCATCACAAAAGGCAAGACTTGCCGCAAGACGTGCAAGGGATTTGGTTCGTAAGAAATCGGTGCTTGACAATACTACACTTCCAGGAAAACTTGCTGACTGCCAAAGCTCAGACATCGAACACAACGAAATCTTCCTTGTCGAAGGGGATTCTGCCGGTGGTTCTGCAAAAGGTGGCAGGGACAACAAATTCCAAGCTATTTTGCCATTGAGAGGTAAAATCTTGAATGTAGAAAAAGCTCATCTTGAAAGAGTTTTAAATTCAAACGAAATCAAAGCTATGATTACTGCATTTGGAACTGGAATTGGCAAGAATTTTGACATCAGCAAACTTCGCTACGGCAAAATCGTAATAATGACCGATGCCGATGTCGATGGAGCTCACATTAGAACACTTTTACTTACATTCTTGTACAGATTTATGAAGCCATTAGTGGAAAAAGGTCACGTGTACATCGCACAACCACCACTTTACGGAATAATCAAAGGTGTTAAAGTAATGGAATATTGCTACACAGAAAAAGAATTGGAAGAAGCTTTGGAAAAATACGGCGAAAGAAGTAACATCAAAGTTCAAAGATACAAAGGTCTTGGTGAAATGAACGCAGAACAATTGTGGGATACTACAATGAATCCTGAACACAGAATCCTAATCAAAGTTGAAATCGACGGTGAAGACGAAAACGAACTCGACAACACATTCGATGTTTTGATGGGAGACAATGTTGAACCAAGAAGAGAATTTATAGAACAAAACGCTGTTTATGCACAAAACATTGACGCTTAGGAGAATAATATGACAGAAAGAAAACTCAATATAAAACCAGCTGATTTGAAAAAAGAAATGGAAAGTGCATATTTGGATTATTCTATGAGTGTAATTGTATCACGTGCACTTCCAGATGTAAGAGACGGGCTAAAACCTGTTCACAGACGTATAATTTACGGAATGCAACAACAAGGGTTGTTCCCAGATAGAAAATACTCCAAGTCCGCAAGACTTGTAGGGGAAGTAATGGGTAAGTATCACCCTCATGGTGACAGCGCAATTTACTATGCAGTTGTAAGACTTGCACAAGATTTCAACATGAGATATCCACTTGTAGATGGCCAAGGTAACTTCGGTTCTATCGACGGTGACGGAGCTGCCGCACCTCGTTATACGGAGTTACGTATGGCAAAACTATCACTTGAAATGTTGCGTGATATCAACAAAGATACTGTTGATTTCCAAGACAACTACGACGGTGAAGAACAAGAACCAGTTGTACTTCCATCCAGATTTCCTAACTTAATCGTAAATGGATCCAGCGGAATCGCTGTTGGTATGGCGACAAATATGGCTCCACACAATTTGGGTGAAACTATAGATGCATTAATCGCATCAATCGACAATCCAAATATTACAATAGAAGAATTGATGAAACACATCAAGGCTCCTGATTTTCCAACAGGTGGAAACATCATGGGACTTGAAGAAGTCAAAAACGCATACACAACAGGACGTGGAAAAGTCAAACTAAGAGCAGAAGCTAGGATTGAGGAATCAAAGGGAAGATACAAAATAATCGTCACAGAAATTCCTTATCAAGTTAACAAATCCAATTTAATCAAAAAAATCGCAGACCTTGTAAAACAAAAGAAATTAGAAGGTATTAGCGATTTGAGAGATGAATCGGATAGAAAAGGTATGAGAATTGTCATCGAAACAAAAAGAGATGCCAATCCAAATATCGTGCTTAATAACTTGTACAAATACACTCAAATGCAAACTACATTCGGGATAATTAACCTTGCACTTGTAAATGGCGTTCCAAAAGTTTTGACATTGAAACAACTAATCGACCATTATCTTGTTCACCAAGAAATAGTCGTTAGAAGAAGAACGCAATTCGATTTGAACAAGGCGAAGGCTAGAATTCACATAGTGGAAGGATTGTTGAAAGCAATCGACAATATCGATGAAATTATCCACATCATAAGAACAAGTTACGATGATGCGCTTGAAAAATTGATGCAAAGATTTGGTTTTTCAGAAATTCAAGCCCAAGCAATCTTGGACATGAGACTTAAAAGATTGCAAGGTTTGGAAAAAGAAAAACTACAAAATGAATTTGACGAATTGAGCGCATTGATTGAACAATTGACAGAAATTTTGAATAACAGACACATGTTATTAGAAATCATCAAAGACGAATTATCAGAAATTAAAACAAAATATTCAGACGACAGAAGAACTAAAATTCTAAGAGATGACGGTGATTTTGAAGATATGGAACTTCTAGAAGAAGAAGACATGTTTATTACTATCACTAACAAAGGCTACATCAAACGAATTTCCACAGATGCATACAAAGTACAACACAGAGGTGGACGTGGTGTTAATGCAATGGGAATGAAAGATGGAGATTTCATCAAAGATATGTTCGCAACTACAACTCACCAAGATTTGTTGTTCTTCACTAATAAAGGAAAAGTTTACTCACTAAAAGCTTACGAAGTGCCAGAAGCAAGCCGTACAGCCAGAGGATCCAACATTATTAACCTAATCCAAATCGATGCCGATGAAAGTGTTACACAAGTATTGGCATTGGATAAAGACAAAGAAGACGATCAATTTATAATATTTATCACTAAAAATGGTAAAGTGAAGAAGACTTCGTTGGATTTGTACGAAAATATCAGAAAAACTGGTATCATAGCTATAAAATTTGACGAAGGTGACGAACTTATCGATGTTAAACTTGTCGAAAAAAATGAAAATGTAATTATCGTCACTAAAAAAGGTATGAGTTTGCAATTTAATGTGGATCAATTGAGAGATTTATCCAGAAATGCTATCGGGGTAAAGGCTATAACGCTTAACAAAGACGATGAAGTTATTTCATTTGATTTGGTAAAAGACAATGAATTCTTGGCAGTTATCAGTGAAAATGGTTACGGTAAGAAGACTGAATTATCCAACTACACTACTCAAAACAGAGGTGGAAAGGGAATCAGAACTTACAAAATCGCCAAGAAAACAGGAGATGTAGCGTGTGCTAAGGCATTGAAAAACGAAGATGAGATACTTTTGATTAGCAAAAAAGCTGAGGTTATCAGAATTAAAGCGAAAGGAATATCTACACTTTCAAGATCAACATCTGGTGTATTATTGAAAAATACAGATAAGGGCGAAGATGCGATAGTAGCTGTAGCTAAGTATTTTGAAGAATAAGGAGAAAATTATGCAATTAAACTACGATATAGTCACAAAAGACGAAATAATTGTAAGAATCCAAGGTGATTTGGACATTAACACTTGCGACGAATTCAGAGATGATTTATTGGAAGAATACAAGAAAAATCCAAAAGACATCAGAATTGATGCGACAGATCTTTCATTTATAGATTCAACAGGACTTGGTGCTTTGATAAAAGTGTACAACGAACTAAGAGATAATAACCACAAAATCTACATCGACAATATCAAAAAACACGTCAATAAAGTGTTCACGATAACTGAAATGGACAAGATTTTCGTGATAAAGGAGATATAATGGAAGAATTCAGATTAAGTTTTCAAAATGAAAAAGAAAATGTATCTCTTATAAGACTTTCAGCATCTTTTATTGCGATGAAGTGTGGATTTTCAGTAGACGATATTGAAGATATCAAATTGTGCGCGAGTGAATGTTTGAATTTGCAAAGAAACAGATCCAAAATCATCGACTGTACAATGACTATTGACGATGAGTCTTTAACACTAATCTTCAAATTAGATGGATTTAATCCACGTGAAAACAACGAAAAGGATAAAATATCGGAAATGATTATCCAATCTTTAATGGATGAATACGAAATCAATGGAAGTGAGATAAAAGTAATCAAGAATAGGAAATAATATTATGGCGAATAAATCAATTAGTAAAGAAGAACAGGAGAATATTAAAGAATTATTCTTGAAATTCCAAGAAACACGAGACAAGAAAACAAGAGATACTCTCGTTGAAAAAAACCTGTATATCGCTGAAATATTGGCTAAAAAATACACAGGAAGGGGAATCGAATACGATGATTTGTACCAAGTCGCATGTATCGGACTAATCCTTGCGATTGACCGCTACGATCCATCAAAAGGCTACGAATTCTCCTCCTATGCAACTCCTACAATAGTCGGAGAAATCAAGAAATATTTCAGAGACAAAGGCTGGGTCATCAGAGTTCCACGCAGAATTCAGGAACTCAACAAAAAAGTTGCCAACGCCAAGATTCACCTTGCACAAACTATGCAAAAATCTCCAACAGTTGAAGACATCGCAGATTACTTGTCGATATCCAACGAAGAAGTTTTGGAAGTGTTGGAAGGGGCGAAGGTGTATGCTCCACAATCATTGGATCAATCAATCGACCAATCAAATGATGACAGGGATACTAATCTTAGCGATTTGATTGGAGAAGAAGACAAGGACATGTTGCAGTTTGAAAACAGAGATTTGATTAACAGATGCATGGAGGATTTGAACGAAGTTGAAAAGAAAATTCTTCTTGGAAGATATTTTGATAAGAAAACACAAATCGTGATTGCAGAGGAATTGGATATTTCGCAAATGACTGTCAGCAGAATGGAGAAGAAAATTCTCAAAAAATTCAAGACATCACTCAAGGAGCAACTGGAATTTTAAATGGAAATTTTGAGATTTGAAAATGTTAAATTCATCAAAGAGTACGATGATTTTTCTATAGATAAAAACGAAGTAGTTTTCGTTGTGGGTAAGAGTGGAAGTGGCAAATCCACTCTTCTCAAACTTATCAACAACACATTACAAATGAAATCGGGCAGAATTTTCTACAAAGATAAAAATATTTTGAATATCAAACCAGTTGAATTGAGAAGAAACATCATAATGACTTCCCAGGAAAATTTCTTGTTTGATATGACTATAAGAGAGAATTTCCATGAGTTTTACAAGCTACGCGATTTAGAAGAATTAACTGACGAAGAGATTGCTACATTTCTCAGAATTACAAACTTCGATGTCGATTTGAACCTCAATGTTGAGAAACTTTCCGGAGGAGAAAAGCAAAGGGTGTTCTTGGCTATTGCACTTAGCTTAGATCCTGAGGTTTTGTTATTGGATGAGCCGACAAGTGCGTTGGATAATAAGACTGCATTTGATATGATGAAAAATATCGTGGATTATTGCAAACACAACGACATCACACTTGTAGTTGTAACTCACGCTAGACAATTAGTCGACGAATTTGCAGATAAAATAATCGATTTGGGAGAATAAAATGGGAATAATTAAAATACCATGGACTAGGTTCGTTCTGATTTATTTGCTTTTGTTAGTTGTGTTATTCGTAATGAAGAAATGTCGTATCAACAAAACAAAAATGCTAGTTGTAGCAAGTGTTCGTATGACTGTGCAACTTATAATCGCAGGTTTCATTCTAACTTATGTGATAAATGCGAACAACAATTTATTTGTTATAATTTACATATTGGTAATGGCGACATTCAGCAGTTTAAAAGTTTTCAAAGGAAATCATTTATCTGACAAATTCAAAGCGATTATAGGATTTAGCATATTATTTTCAGGATTACTCGTGGAATGTTTCTACGTGGGATTTGTAATCAGAAAACCGATTTTGGATGCACAATATGCGATTCCAATTTCTGGGATGCTTTTCGGAAACACAATGACGGCTGTGAATTTGGGAGTAAATTACTTAAACGAAAATCTTAAACTAAACAAAAACAAAATCACAACGTTAATTAATTTGGGAGTAAGTGCAGACACAGCGCTTATTCCGATTGTGAATAAATCAGTAGAAATGGCGATACTACCGAATTTGAACAGTATGATTGCGATGGGAATTATAAGTCTTCCTGGAATGATGACAGGACAAATCCTATCCGGAGTTAGCCCAAACACTGCGATAATTTATCAGATATCTGTGATGATAGCCATCTGCGCTAGTGTCAACATTGCAAGTTTCTTGTCGCTTTATTTGGGATACAAAAGTTTGATTAATAATAGAGAACAAATAAATTTTGAATTATAATTGGAGGAAAAAAATGAGAATTGAAAAGGATTCTATCGGTGAAATCGAAGTAAGTGACGATGTTTTGTGGGGAGCACAAACTCAAAGAAGTTTCAACAATTTTAAAATCGGAACAGAAAAAATGCCACTTGAAGTCATCAAAGCGCTCACAAGATTAAAAAAAGCGTGTGCGATTTCTAATAACAAATTGGGAAAACTTACAGACGAAAAGAAGGATTTGATTGTGGGTGCATGTGATGAAATCTTGGATCACAAACACGACAGCGAATTTCCACTTGCTGTGTGGCAAACTGGATCTGGAACGCAATCCAACATGAATGTGAACGAAGTTATCGCACACATCGCAAACAAAAAGATTGGGGAGAACATCATTCATCCGAACGATGATGTAAACAAATCCCAAAGTTCTAACGATACATTCCCATCTGCAATCCACATTGCACTTAAACACATGATTGATTCAGAACTAATCGAAGAATTAGAAAACACTGAAAAAGTCTTGGAAAAATTGATGGAAGAAAACAAAGATATCATCAAAATCGGACGTACACATTTGCAAGATGCAGTGCCTCTAAGATTGTCACAAGAAATATCGGGATGGCTTTTCATGATAAGAAAAGGAAAACAACACATTATTGAAGCAAGCAAAGCGTTAAACGAACTTGCAATTGGAGCTACAGCTGTGGGAACAGGACTCAACGCAGTTAAAGGATTCGACCAAATGGTAGTAGATGAAATAAATGCCCAAACAAAAGGAGAATTCGTCACTGCAGAAAACAAATTCCACGCGCTTACATCAAAGGATGCAATAAGCTATACTCATGGAGCAATCACAGCCCTTGCTAATAATTTGATGAAAATTGCAAATGATGTGAGATTTTTGGCGAGTGGTCCAAGATGTGGAATCGGCGAATTATCAATTCCAGCAAATGAACCGGGCTCATCAATCATGCCTGGCAAAGTAAATCCAACACAAGCAGAAGCATTGACAATGGTTTGTGTACAAATAATGGGCAACAACACTACAATTCAAGTCGCAGCAAGCCAAGGAAATTACGAACTAAATGTGTATATGCCTGTGATTATTTACAACGCATTGCAATCAGTACGACTAATCAAAGATGCTACAAAATCTTTTACAGACAATTGTCTAAGAGGACTCAAAGCAAACAGAGAAGTTATCGATTATTATTTGAACAATTCGTTAATGCTAGTAACTGCCCTTAATACCAAAATTGGCTACGACAAAGCTAGTACAATCGCAAAATACGCACACAAAAATAACACAACACTTAAACAAGCTTCCCTTGATTTGGAAATTCTAACAGAAGAAGAATTTGACGAATACGTCGACCCTACAAAAATGTGCTAGTTAAAAAAATATTTTATATTGAAAAATAATAATATAAAATATATAATAAGTATGAGGGTAATGGGGGGAGAATATGAAAAAGAAATTAACGATATATGTGGTAGCAGTGATGACGTTTCTGATGCATATTGGATATGACATAAGCTACGCTCAAAATGAAAGTAACATAATGAAAATGTTGGCTAGTACACAAACTTTACCAAAAGCAGGCATAGACAACGAGCATATTTTAATAAGCATCGCTTGTTTAATAATAATTACTGGTGCATTTTTTGTGTTTTTTAAAAAAAGAGAAAAGAAGTAAGTTATTGATTTACTTAGATAGGAAAACTCATGCAGTTAAGCATATCGCAAATATGCTTAGCTGTTTTTTTGTTGCTTAGGTAGGTGAATAATTGCATTGCTAACATAGGTAAGTTTACGCAGTTAAGCATATTGCACGAATATCTAGACTACGAAAATAAATAAATCCTAAGCTCATAAGCCTAAAATCGCAAACTCGCTGACGCTCAAACAGTGCGATTTTTGACGGCTTATTTCACTTGGATTTATGATTATTTTCTCCGTATGATATTCTTAGCAATAAGGCTTAACTGCTTTTTTTGATGCTTATTAAAATACTTTATAGGGAAGAATAAAGATGTGTAGAAAACCAAAATTACTTGTAATAATCTACTAGGTATTTTTTGATGAAATCTGTTGAATTTGATGGGGAAAATCTGTATGTAATTTTGGTAATCTACTTTTTGTAATTTATCAACATACTTGGTTTTGAAATGGGGGATTTTGTGTAGAAGAAGTTTGTTGTTTGAATATTTATTGCTTAGATAGGTAAATTCACGCAGATTAAGCATATTGCACGAATATCTGTATCCTAACGATATTCTTAGCAATAAGGCTTAACTGCTTTTTTATTTTATCAACAAAAAAATCTTAGACTTAATTGTCTAAGATTTTTACAAATAATCTATTAAATTTTCTTCTGATATATCTATTGGGTCGTCATGGTAGTATACTTTGACTATCATGTCTTCTGTGATTTCCCAGATGTTTCCTTGGACTGCGAAGATGTTCCATTCATCGATGTCGAAGATTCGTTTGTAGCTTTGATATATTTTTTTGTATTCTTCAGGATACAAATATCTATAATCTTCGGAGCCTATTATAAATGGGTTGGGCATTTTGTTATCTTTTAAATATTTGTAGTACTGTTTCAAATCTTCTTCATTTAATGGTACGTAGTGGTTGTTGAGGACGTAGTCCCATTTTGCTCCATCTAGATATACTATCTTTTCTTCGGGTACTTTAAGGCAATACGCTACGGAGTTTTCGTCTGGTTTCATGCAGTTTTTGTTACTGACTGAGCACCATATTGGTAGTTTTACATCGTCAGGTTTTGGGACGATTTGTTCTGCTTGTTTGACAAAATAGGTGTATTTTTCTCTGAAAAACTCATATATGTCTCCCAAATGTTCACTTGCGTATTCCAATTTGTTGATGAATCTTTTTTCTTTTTTCAATACGTCTAGTGATCTTTTGTCTTGCATTGTGTAAAGCATTACGTATCCATTTGTTTCATTTGGGTTTTTCATTTGTTTCATTTTTTGTTCCTTTCTGTTTCGTGCATTATGATGAATGCGATGAGTATTATGACAGGAAGTACGAGTATTGATTTTGTTGAGTAGACAATTGATGTTAGTGTTCCGATTATACAACCTAGTATGAATATCAAGATTGCAGAATATGTTGTAAATGATGCTTTGAGTAGGTTGTTATCTTTTGTGTAGAGGTAGTCGATGAGTCTGTCTGTTGCTTTTTTCAAATTACCTGTGCACATTGTCGTCATTAAATCTACTCCGTTGAATCTTCTAAATGCTTCGATTTGCATTGAACATACGAATGATATGAGAAGACATGCTAATTTGTTCAAATTTTCTGGGATAAATCCAACTAATGCGAGGATTATTCCTTCAAAAACTATGATAACTTGTCTCCAATGTACTATTTTCATGTATTTATGCTTTTTCTCAAATATTCTAACCAGAGTTGTCCCCAAAATGAATGCAATAATTGGCATAACGTAGCGCACTATTTTGTCCAAATTCCCGTAGCAAATATTAATCGAGAGTAGAACGAGGTTTCCTGTTTGTGCGAATGCGAAAACTCCACCACGGGTTACGTAGCTGTAGCTATCCAAGAATCCTCCGATTAGTGTTAGTATGAACATAATTTGTAAACTTTCAGATTTCTGTGTCATTAAATCACCTGCTTATTTGATTACATTATACCATTTTTTCATTTATAGAAAAAATCAACTGGATTACAACATAGCAAACATCCTATCGTCACTGGTTGCTCTATTACAATTTATAAAAGCAACAAGCTCATCTTATTAGGTGAGCTTGTTTATTTTGTGTGCAAAAAAATAATATAAACCTAATCCATAATATTGACACGTGTTTTATACGTGTTAAAATTAAATTGCGTAGGAGATTTTACAACAAAAACTTTAAAGAGCATATACAAACAGGCTGGTTGGTAAACCAGCCGATATCTCTCGAAATTTAGGAGTGTGATATTATGAAAAATGATATTTTGTATCCAGTTGTAATGAGCAAGGAAGATGGAGGATATTTTGCTCAATGCTATGATTACGAAGAAATTTATGCTGAAGGAGATACAATTGAAGAAGCATTGAAAAATATCAAGGAAGTTTTTGGATTAATTTTTTATGATCTTGAAGAAGATGAATACAAGAAAGCTTCTAATATAGAAGATATAATGAAAGAACTCAAAGAAGGAGAATTTGTCGTTTATGTCAACGTGTGGTTACCTTACGAATTTTCTAAAGTAAAAGTTGTGAATACCAAAAAAACACTTACTATTCCGAATCACTTGAACATGTTGGGACAATACAAAAACATTAATTTCTCCAAAATTCTCACCGAAGCACTAGAAAAAGAATTGAATGTGAAATAATATCACATCAATTTAAATACAATTTATAAAAACAACAAGCTCATCTTATTAGGTGAGCTTGTTTATTTTATGGGTAATTATTTCCAAGTGTTTAGACATTTTTTGTATTTAATATAATCAGCAAACGGCTTTCTTGCAAGGTAGTTGTGATTGTCTATCATATTTTTTTCTTTTTCTAATTTTTTATCATAAGCAAAACAAAACATCTTGTTGTAGTTATTTTTTCTAGGATTCAAATAAACATTTGAGTACAAGAAATAACGATACTCGTATTGTGTATTGGAATCATCTTTGAAATATATCGTAAAACATGTAGTGTTCTTACTTGCATAATTATATTGTTCTATTGATTTGATGTTGGATCTGTCGGTTCCTTGTAAAGCTAGGACTTGATCGAGTTTTTTGTTTGCGAAATGGTTTTGAATTGGATGATCAACAACCCACCACACAACATTGTAAATCACGAAAATACAGATCACAATTTTGATAAATTTGTATAATTTATTTTTCATATTCACCTCTTAATGCCATCCATCAGTGTATTTCATGTATTTTGCCTTTTTGAAATAAGTGTTTCCGATAGGACTTCCTGTAGCGTATTCGTAAATAGAAACACTAATTTTGTTGGTATCTTCAAACAAATGCGTCAAATTAGACAATCTAAAATTAGCCAAATAATAGCTGTAACGGTATTCAACCAATGGATCATCCTTAAAAATCACATCAAAATCATAATCTCCAGTTTTATAATTATAGCTTGATGAAATCTTCAAAATATTATCTTTATTAGTTCCTTGCTGTTCCATGAAAGAATACAACCTGTGTTTTCCACAAAAATATTGAACTGGATGATTAACAGTCCATCCAACAATTAAGTAGACGATTACAATTGTAAGTAGGATTTTAAATAACCTTTTCATAAATTTCACAACCTTTCTTGTGTTAATTACATTATACCCAAATTTTTCAAATCAGAATAGTAATAACTCTCTTACAAATGTATGTATAAATGAAAGGGGGAGTGAAAATGAAAAAATTAAAAATCACTTCAGTAAATGATGTAAACGGAACACAAAAGAAAAGTTCCAAGACATTCAGTAATTTATCATCAACAGTTACTAACGAAAACTTGAAAAGTGCAGCGTATGCAATCAATTCATTAGTAGATTCTGATGAAAAACATGCGTATGTAGTAGAAGAAACAGAACTTTAGGAGGTATTTAAATGCAAGAATATTTACAAATCAAAATAGGCAATGATTCAAATGAAACAATGACCATCAATTTAACTAACTATGACCGTGCGAAAACTGAACAAGAAATCAGCACAATAATGGACAAAATCTTAGAAGCAAAAACATTCACTGGCAAAAAAGATATCTACAACAAAAAAGTCTCAGCAGATGTAATAACTGTAGATAAAAAACCAATGAACATACAATAAGGATAACAAATGGACGAATTCTTAAGTTTTGTCGGTAACGTTGGCTTTCCCATTTCAGTGACAGCATTTCTTCTAATCAGAGTTGAATCCAGATTAGAAGATATCAAAATCTCCATTGAAAAGCTCAACGCCATCCTCACTAACTTAAACAGATAACCTTAATTTCATATATCATTTCCTAAAATTAAACCAACAAAACGGTAAGTCTCATACGAGATTTACCGTTTTTTGGTATGAAAAAAATCGGCTCACTAAGAGCCGATTTTCTTACTTAAATATACAAATTATTTTGCTTCTTCAAATTTGATGTTGTATTCAAAATCTGCTGGATTGTAGTAATCAAGAGCTTTTCCTTCTACTTCTGCGTATGGATAACCGAAGTTATTAAGTGGTTTGTCGTCTTGTTTTGGTTCAAGAGTAAGATCACGTCCTGTAGTCAATGCTACACGAAGTGAATCCATTCCGCCCCAATAATAATCAGCAAGTTCTTTTGTTTTTTCATCAGATTTGTCTAAATTTTGTTTCAAAACAGCTTTCAAAACATCGCCTGGATCTGCCTTAACCCAACCTTGACCTTGAAGGTAGAATTCAGACCAGCAGTGTTGACCTTTAGTTTCATCATCAGATGCTTTCTTGCTCATTCTTACACCGAAGATTTCACGTGCAGGAACGCCAGCTGCTCTACACAAAGCTACGAAAACTGAGTGAATATCAGTACATTTACCTTGTGGCATATCCAATAATTTTTCAACTTCACCAGTACCGCAACCTTTTACAGATTCGTCACGGTTCATATTAGCGATAGTCCAATCGTAAATTGCTTTTACTTTGTCCAAATCAGTAGTCTTACCTTCAGTGATTTTGTCAGCAAGTTCTTTTACTCTACCATCAACAGGCATCATGCTATGAGGTTGTAAGAATTCCTTAAGTTCGTCTTTTTTAGCTTGGTCTTCTTTTTCAGTAAGTTCTCCTCTTTTAATTTCCATACGTTCAGCATCAAAAGATAGTGAAACCTTACGATCAGTTGCTTCGTTGTCCCATTCAACATAAAGCATCTTATTACCTAACTTGTCAGTAGTTTGTTGTTGTTTAGCGTGAGCTTCATCCAAATCCACCTTAACGTTAGAAATCTTTTGGTAGTCTGAATCTTGTGGAATTGGTAACCACAATTTTACAGATTTGCCCTTATCGTATTTTGACAAATCAACATTTGTTGTCAAAGTTCCTTTTCTTTCTGCAAAGTTTTCTTCCTTCTTTTCTTCTTTTTTGATTTCTACTTTATTAGTGTCTTCCTTTGTAGTTTCTTCCTTCTTAGTTTCAGTAGTTTCTTGTGAGTTATTCTTAGCACATGCTGATAAACTAACCACAAATACCAATAAAAGTAAAATCTTTAATGCTTTTTTCAAAAAACATCCCCCTTTATATATTTTTACAAAAAATTAGGCAATATATTAAATATTGCCCAATTAAATATCTTATTTTGCTGCAGAACCTTCGATTTTATATCCTGCATCCATCCAAGCAACAATTCCGCCTGGGTGACGATATACATTTGTAAATCCAGCTTCTTTTGCGATAATTGCACCGACATCACTTCTAGCACAACCAACAAAACCACAGTATACAACAACAGTTTTGTTTTTGTCATCTCCCAAAGCTTTCAAGAAAGCTTCCTTTTGTTCTGGTTTTAATTCGTCAGCTTTCATAGGCAATTCAGCATTTACAGCGCCAGGAATTCTGTTTTTGTCAAAAGATTTAGCTGGCATAGTGTCCACTATAACCATGTCTTTCTTTTGGTCAATCCATGAATTCAAATCTTCTGTAGATACAAGTTCATATCCACCCTTGTTTACAGCTTTTACAAGTTTCATACTTGCAGTTTCAATTTTTTGTTCGTTACCGTCTTTTGCAGTTCCAGGACCTTTGTTATCAGCTCCAGGAGCAGCTTTTTGGCAACCAGTTGCCAATACTAAAATCATGGCAAACAATGTCAAAGCTTTAATGAATTTCTTCATTATGTAATCCCTCCTAAAATATTCTATATACTTATTATATCGTAAAATTTGTATTTCATTTATTGAAATAATTTATAAATGGGCTGTTTTCATGGTAAATTTGTGTCATTTTCTATAAATGACATACAATTAATAGATTTTTTATACAAATAATCAATTTACGATTATGATATACTATAGTTAATTGACACTTAGTTATTAATTTATTTATCAATTTCCCAAGGAGGATTTATGTATATTTTAATCGTGGCAATTGTGCTTTTGTTGGCGCTTTTGGCTGTTAAATTTTCAAATAGATATGGTATTCCGTCGTTTCTATTGTTTATTATTTTAGGAATATCGTTTAATTTTTTCGGGAAAGATTTCAATAATTACAGGTTTGTGGACGAATTTTCAAGCGTTGCGCTTTTGATTATTATGTTCTACGGTGGTTTTGGTACGAATTTAAAAATGGCAAAACCAGTGACAACGCAGGGAGTTATCATGGCAAGTGCAGGTGTTGTGTTAACGTCTGTTCTTACGGGAGCTTTTTGTTATTTTGTACTTAAAATCAGTTTCGTTGAATCCATGCTTTTGGGATCCGTTGTAGGTTCCACGGATTTTGCTTCGGTGAGTTCGATTTTACGAAGCAAGAATTTGAATCTCAAATACTCCACTGCATCAATGCTTGAAATTGAAAGTGGTTCTAACGACCCGACAGCTTACACTATGACTATGATTTTTTTGTCGATTTTGATGGGGTCAAAGACTTCCGTGTTTAAACTAATTCTTCTTCAAGTTGGAATTGGGCTGTTGATTGGTTTTTTGATGGCAAAATTGACCGAAAAATTGATTTTCAAGATAGATTTCTCACAAGACGGTCTGTTCACTGTTCTTATTATTTCCTGCGCGCTTCTAACTTTTGCGATTAGCAAGAATTTGGGAGGAAATGCGTTCTTGTCAGTGTATGTACTGGGAATTATGATAGGGAATTTGGAATATTATAGGAAGAAAGAGGTTGTGTTCTTCTTCGACGGTTTTTCGGGAATAATGCAGATTGGTTTGTTCTTTTTGCTGGGACTTTTGGCAGATCCTAAAAGTATCGTAAAGGCTGTTCCTGTGGCTTTCTTGGTGATGGTTTTTATCACAATTATTGCAAGACCATTGGCAAGTATTCTGCTATTGAAACCTTTTGGATACAAGAAAAACCAGCTTATTGTAATTTCTGCGGCGGGTTTCAGAGGTGCAGCTGCGATTGCGTTTGCGATTATGGTTATCAACAGTAACGCAAAGTTATCTGTGGATTTGTTCCACATAATTTTCGTGATTTGTCTGTTGTCTTGTTTGATACAAGGTTCCCTTTTCCCGATTATTTGTAAGAAAACCGATATGATTGATCCCGACGATACTGTGCTTAAAACTTTCAACTACTACAGTACTAAAAGCGATGTTGGTTTTATCGAAACTAAAATAAATGAGCACAGTGAACTTGTAGGAAAAAAGGTTAGCGAGATTGGGCTTCACTTCGATATAATTGTTGCAAAAATTATAAGAGATAACAAACTTGTAGTTCCACGTGGCGATACTGTGATTTGTGCAGATGACACTGTTGTAATTGGCGGCAAATCTTATTTTGATCCGACAGGTTATGGTTTGGTCGAAATCACAATCAGCGACAAAAACAACTGGAATGGTAAGAAATTAAAAGATATCGACATGATTGACAGTGAACTTGTGGTTATGATTCAATCAAAGAACGGCGAAATCATCGTTCCTACGGGCAATGTTACGCTTAATGTTGGGGATAAGTTGATTATTCTAAAAGAAACAGTAAGATTGTAAATATTTTGTTAATTGTGAACATTTGATATAAACTCTGATATAATAATAAAATAATTACATTTTAAGGAAGGATTTTATGATAGATTTTTTGATTCAAAAATTTGTTAAAAATTACGAGGACACGCAAAGCTTCACTACGCGTAGATCATACGGGAATTTGAGCAGTGCTGTGGGATTGTTCATTAACTTATTTTTGTTTTCTACTAAACTAATAATAGGATTACTCACTAATTCCATAGCGATAATGGCTGATGCTATCAACAATTTATCGGATTGTTTCAGTATTATTCTGATGGTTTTAAGCTTTAGTATGAGCACGAAACCCGCCGATGAAAAACATCCGTACGGTCATTCACGATTGGAGTACATCTTCTCGTCATTGATTACAATTTTGGTCATTTACATCGGGGTGAAATTGGTCGTTGCATCATTCAAGAAGATTATCCACCCGGAAATCATCACATTCAACATATATTCATTGATTGTTCTAATAGTGGCGATTGTGGCGAAGTTTTGGCTTAGCAAATTCTACTACAAAATTTCCAAGAAAATCGACTCTGATTTGTTGATGGCAACATCTGTGGATTCAAAAAGCGACTGCATATCCACATCCATCGTACTTATATCTGTTGTAGTGTTCAAATTGACGCACCTTAACATCGACGCATACATCGGACTTTTGGGTGGTGTTATCATCATCAAAAACGGATTTGAAATGATAACTGACACTGTGGACAAACTTTTGGGAACGGGTGCATCTAGAAAATTCGAGCGTGAAATCATTGATTTCATCACATCTTATGACGGAATTTACGGTGCACACGATTTGAGAGTTCACGATTACGGCCCAGGTCACATCTTCATAACTGTGGATGTCGAAGTGAACAGCTCCGAAGAATTCATCAAACTTCACTCATTGGTAGACAAAATCGAGAGAGATTTGATAGAAAAAAAGGGCGTGTACTCCACAATTCACATGGATCCGTTGGCAGTCAACAATCCAGAAGTTCAAAACTTGCACGAAATTGTCGAGAAAATCATCGACGATGTAAACGACGAATGGATATTGAATGATTTTAGGATTTGCCCTAAAAAAGAAGGCGATGAGATGATTTTTGACATCAGAGTAGATATAGATGAAAAAATGGAAGACAAGGAAATAGTCGATATTGTGAAAGGCAAAATCCTATCGCAAATCACTGACTACAAGCCAATCATAGCGATTACAAGAGGATATCAAAGAAGAAACTTTTATTAAAATGAAAAACATTAAACGAATTTATGACAAAAACCCACTCAAATTCATACTAGAAGTTTACGCAGTGTATTTGGTGTGGTTTTTTGCAATGGAAAAAATACCCAACAGAAATTATCACATAGTATATTCGAAACTAGACGACTACATTCCTTTTTATAAACCAGCTATACTTATGTACTCGTCGTGGTTTTTGATGCTAGTGATACCATTTGTGTATTTACTAAAGAGAAAATCATACGATAATATGTACGACATAATTATCCCGATGTTTTCTGCGATGTTCATATCACTGATAATTTATATGATATATCCGACAGCACTTGACATCAGAGTAACTGATATCACTGGAAATGATATTTGTGCGTGGATAATAAAAGGAATTCACAAGATAGATCCACCAAATAACGTGTGCCCAAGCATTCACGTATCCACAACCGTGATAATCGACAACCAGTTTCGAAGAATATTGAAAAATAAAGGAAAATCGAAGATTTTATTCTTATTGTGGGATGTGGGAATTTGCATAAGCACTATGCTTGTAAAACAACACAGCATTATCGATGTAGTGTGTGGAATTATTCTAGCTCATTTTATACTTTTCGTATTCAACAAAAAACAAAACACAGCTTATCACTATTAGTGAGGGGCTGTGTTTTTTTGGTTTAGAGAATGTGTAAACATACAGATTTTTAATACATTTTGCGTCATTAAATGATTTTAAAAATAGACAAAATAAAACAAAAGAAAATTATTTACATCAATTTAAAAATATGATAAAATAAAATTAACAAAAATAAAAACGTTTTCTGAAATTAATACAATAATATTTTTACATAAGATAAAGGCAGAAAATTCTTCACATGGTTTCTAATACAAAATAAGAGGTGTGACAATGAAGGATATAAATACGAAAAAAATCTTTTATATAGGCACAATAATTTCGGTGTTAATTTTTACGATTGGAATTATAATAACAATGTTTCATAATCCAAGTGAAAATAGTGTAATTAACTTTTTTGAAAGTAATTACTTTGCTGAAATTACGATGTTTATACCATTTTCAATATGGGCGTGGTTAATTATCTTTGCAATCTTGTTTGTAAAGAAAAATTGGGTTGTTACTACTTTATGCATTTTACTTGCAATTCCACATATAATTTTTATAATTGTACTATGCGCTTTTTTATACAGTCCATTAGAAATTTTAAGGTGGTATGTTATGATTTTGAGCTTTGGGATTATTAATTTATAAAGGCTAAAAAACAAAATTAATCTTAATAGTAAAAAATTAAAATAAAAATTAAAAAAGGCTAAGAGTCTTTTTTGATTCAAACAACACAGCATCATCGATGTATTGTGTGGAATTATTCTAGCTCATGTTATTCTTTTCGTATTCAACAAAAAACAAAACACAGCTTATCACTATTAGTGACAGGCTGTGTTTTTTTGTTTGTAGAATAATTTATTTGTTTGAAACTGGGAAAACAAATGATAATATCATTAAAATCGCAAACGCTAAAATTGATATAACATTGATTATAACATGCAATAATCTGAGATTTTTGTTGGATATTTGATTTCGTAGCGCCAAATTCAAAATAGCGAACGGAATCAAATACAACAAAACAAAACCTTGTTGACCGAATCCATCAAAAAATATCAGCCCGATTAATACAATAATTTGTGCTAAATAAGAAAATGGTATTAATAATTTCTTCATAAAATACACTCTAGTCTTTCAATATAGATTCAGTTATTTTCAAAAATCTCTTCCAAATAAGTGCGAATATCACAAAATTCACAGCAGCTTGGACTGAGTTTGGAAGAATTGTAGCGATTGCTGTTTTGTTTCCGTAAAGAATTACAGATGTGAAGTAATATCCCACGACCATCACCAATTCGCAAATAACTCCAGAAATTAGAACGGTGGATGTTTTTTGATTGTTGATTTTCTTCAAGAACAATCCCATTACAAGAGCCATCAAACCTTTGACAACGAATGTAAATGGTGCAAACGCTGCATAACCAAGCAGCAAATCCGCTAAACTTGAGCCAAACGCAGCGGAAATCATTCCTATAACTGGTCCGAATGCGACAGTGGATAATAATATAATAAAGTCTCCAAGATTAACATAACCCATCGCAGGTGACACTGGGATTTTGATTACCATCGTGAAAAAAGCCGTAAGCGCAATAAAAATCGCAGTTGTAGTAATTTTTCTAGTGTTCATTTAATCCTCCTCTCATATATTATAGAGTATTTGTGTGGTGGTTGATAGTAACAAATTCTGAAAAATTTATGGTAACAGATTACACGTACAAATTTATTTTAAAAAATATTTTTGAAAAATAATGTAACAAAAGGGCACGTTTTACACATTATTATTCAATTAAATAATAAAAAAACAATGAACAATAAATGTTATCAGTAATTTGTCCAAATAAAACAACTTAATTTGCAAAATGTGTGGATTATTATCTTTATTTTGATGAAAACGATAGAAGTATATTTATGAAATACTAATTTTAAAATTAGTTTGACATTTATGTTTTTGTTAAGTAAAATTATCTTATGAGCAAAAAGCAATTATTTTGCCGTTTTTGCGGATAAAAAAGTAGGAGGGAAATATGAAACCATATTCCAAAAAGTTTTTAGCTGGTGTGTTATTGTTTTCATTGGTATTGCCGAGTGCAACGACATTCGCAACTAATCAAACAGACAGCACTACATATGCTAAACTTCAAGAACAAGGCGTAAAGGCAGACCAAGAAGTCAAAGTTATCGTAGAAACAAGTGACAAGGCTGCTATTCAAAAAGAACCAAACGTAAAAAGCGCGAGATTCTCAAAAGCCGTGAAGGCATCTGAAGCAGAAGTAAAGAAGACTTCAGAAAACATCGAAACTAAGTTGAAGAAAGAAAACGTTAAAGTAAACAAGGAAGAAGAGTTTTCTGCAGTTATCACAGGTTTCTCAGCTAAAGTAAAAGCAAAAGACATAGACAAGTTGAGAAAACAACCTGGGGTTAAGAAGGTTACAGCTCAAATGAAGGCTGAAAGACCAAAAGGAGGAGCATCTCCAGCGTTGGCTACAGCTCCAAAGATGATTAAGGCTGATACTTTGTGGAATCAATATAAGTTTAGTGGTCAAGGAATGTTAGTTAGTATCATAGATACAGGTATTGATCCAAATCACAAGGATATGCAATTAAATTCTAGTGATTTTCAAAAATACAAGAGCGAAGAAGAAGTTAATAAAGTTATAAAAGAAAACGGTCTAAAAGGTAAATGGTTCAGCAACAAGATTCCTTATGGATACAACTACGCTGATGAATCACAAGAAATCAGAGATTCAGGTATCGGTGGATTCCACGGAATGCACGTGGCTGGTATAGTTGCAGCAAATGGTGATACAAAAAATGAAGGAGTAAGTGGAGTAGCACCAAATGCACAATTATTAGCGATGAAGGTGTTCAGCAACGACGCATTGGTATCTACAGTTTACGAAGAAGTATGGTTGAAAGCGATTGACGACTCCATCAAACTTGGTGCAGACGTATTGAACATGAGTTTGGGAATGGGTTCAGGCTACAGTAGAGATGGAATATCGCCTACAAACGAAGCATTCAAAAAAGCAAAAGCTGCCGGAGTTGTGTGTGCAGTTGCAATGGGTAATGACCGTGTTACAAACTGGGGTGGAGAAGCTAAGACAAATTTAGAAATTAACCCTGACTTTGGTACTACAGGACACCCTGCAGTTGCAGATCCATCATATGCTGTAGCATCAATGGAAAACACAAACCTTAGAGGAAGAAATGTTGAAGTTGAAGGAAAAGACATTACAATCTCAACAGGTACTGCAGAAGGTGCAGACGAAAAAACAACTACAGGAATGAAACCATATGTTCATGTTGGATTAGGTAATTCTGATGAAGATTACAAAGGTCAAGATGTAAAAGGTAAAATCGTTCTTGCACAAAGGGGGGCAGCTTCATTTAACGAAAAAGCGGTATTAGCTAAATCAAAAGGCGCAGCTGGTATTATAATCTATAACACTCCTGACGGCAATCAATTATCATTTATGTCAGGAATGGAAAACAAAGAATTCCCATCAGTATTTATTAGTTATGAAGCTGGACAACAATTAATTAAACTATTAGAAGAAAAACCACAACAAAAAATCAATATTACAGAAGTAAAATCTGTTAAGAATGATAAGGGTGGACAAATGAGTGAATTCTCATCTTGGGGAATTACTCCTGACTTGAGATTAAAACCCGACATCGCCGGTGTTGGTGGACAAATCTACTCAACAATTAACGATAACAAATACACAATGATGAGTGGTACATCCATGGCAACTCCACAAGTTGCAGGTGCAAGTGCATTAGTAATGCAAAGATTGTACAAAGATGGTTTGTTGAAGAGAACTGCTGATGGTAAACCAGACCCAATCCAAGAATATTTGACAGTATTGGTAATGATGAACACAGCTACACCAATCAAAGACACAGAAGTAGAAGGCGCTTCATTATATACACCAAAACAACAAGGTGCAGGACTTGTAAATCTTGAAAATGTTGTTAAGACAAATGCGACTGTAACAGCTACAGGTGGAAAAGATACAAAGGAAGACGGTAAATTAGAATTAGGAGAAGTTGGAGATCAATTCAACGCTACATTCAAATTAAAGAACTACTCTAAGAAAGATATCACATTTACACCAAAATACATCTCATTAAAAGATGAAGTAAAAGATGGTAGATACACTGAACATTCATCAGTTGCAGAAGAAAATACATTGCCACAAGTTACAGTAAAAGCTAACAGCGAAGTAACTTACACTCAAACAATACCTACAAAAGGAATTGACAAAAACCAATTTGCACAAGGATATGTAATGTTTGAATCCAAAACTAATCCTACACTTTCAGTGCCATACACTGGATTCAAAGGGGATTGGTCAGAACCACAATTCTTGGATAACATGCCTGATTTCAGCGATGATGTTAACTACAAACCAATAGTATATCCTGATGGTGGAATCGATAAAGCTGGATTTATGAGAAGACAAGAAAAAGGTGGATGGAATTACTGGAACGCTTGGAATGTCGATGGCAAACCAACAGTATTCGTTAACTCAAACAAACAAGAAGGAATGAATTCAGAAGTTGCACCAGTAATTACAATCATGAGAAACGCTCTTGATGTAAAATACGATATCTTAGACAAAGACGGAAAAACATTGAGAAACTTATTTATCGACCCAATTCTATTAAAAGTAAATGGATTGTACAAAGACAATGGTAAGTACAACTTCGAATACGTTCCTGGTGGAGCAGCTTGGGATTTCAAAGATCAAAACGGAAAACAAGTTGAAGAAGGACAATACATCTATCAAATCACAGGACACGTTGATTACAAGGATGCTAAGGAACAAAAATATCAATACAACATTTTGTTAGATAACCAAGCACCTAAATTAAGCTACAAATACGACGAAAAAAACAGAACTATAACTGTAACTGCAAAAGATAACTTGGCAGGCGTATTTAGCGTAGGATATGAAAATACTAAAACTGGCGAATGGTACGAACAAGAAGTTAGAAAAGATGATCAATTCAAAGACGTTGGAATAGTAAGAGATTACTCATATACATTCAAAATAGCAGATGGATTTGACTTGGCTAACTTGAGCATATACGCTTGGGATAACTCAAGAAATGTCGCTGGAGAAGGTGTAGACACAGGAGTATCTTCTAATATCGAAATCAAACCATTCGAATTGAAAGTAAATGATGAAATGCCATCATTAGAACAAATCAAAGAACACATCGTTGGATTACCAAAAGATGCTGAAGTTAGTATAATAGAAAATCTTAAATCTACAGAACAACCTGGTGAATTTGGCATTAAAGTATCTGTTAAGATAGGCGATATGGAAACATATTACAAGATTCCAGTTGTTATCAAAGGTGAAGAAAAACCTGAAGAACCACAACCAGAAAAACCAAAAGAAAAAGATACTACCGTTTATACAATGCCTGTAATTACAGTTACAAATCCTGATTATTATCAAGCATTTGGTAAATACGAAGATAAAGAAAACCCTGAAGCTTATAAGAATATTCAACTAAAAGGTAATGTTACTCATGTTGACAAATTAAAAAGTTTAACACTAACTATTACAAAAGACGGAAAACAAGTTGAAGGTACTGAAGTTCAAGAAATTAAATCCAAAAAAGAAGGAGATAGTAATTTCTCATTTGATCAATTAGTAGATATCTCTAACTTAGAAGATGGATATGTTTATGAATTACAAATCAAAGTTAAAGGATCAAATATTCATGGAAAAGATTTAGAAGATACTATTATCAGAAGAATCAGAAAAGACTACATTGCTCCAACAATTGATTACGATGTTGAACACGAAGATGAAAAAGCTCCAACAGCTAAGATCAAAGTAAAAGGTCATGAAAACATGACTTATTTGGAAATGTATCTTAACAATTCAATGCTTTCAAGAGTAGACAAGACTTGGGATAACTTCGAACTTAAAGATGGCGTTGACGGAGAATTCGAAATAGAAGTTCCATTGGAAATTGGCGAAAACAAATTCCAAATCAAAGCATACGACGATGCAGGAAACGAAACAATCGAAGAAGTTGTAATCAACAGAAAAGATCCTAACGTAAAAGATCCAGTTGATACAACAGACTTATTGAACAACTTATTAAAAGCACATTCAATAGTAGAAGTTCCTGAAAAATACGAAGTGACTGATGAACAATTAGCTGAACTTAAAGATTTGATTGAACAAGCAAGAAAAGCTATTGCTGAACAACAACCACAAGACAAGGTTGATGAAATCAACAACAAATTAAAAGAAGCTTTAGCTAACATTAAAGAAAAAGAAGCTAAGAAAGTTGATAAGAAAGAACTTATAGGTCAAAAAGAAGATGCAGAAGAATTGTTAAATAAGAAAGATGATTATAAACTTAACGAACAACAAGAAAAAGCATTACAAGATTTGATCCAAAAAGCTGAAGATTTAGTTAAGAAAGAAGATGCAACTCAAGAAGAAGTTGACAAATTAGCTAAAGAAATCAAAGATGAAATAGCTAAGATAAAAGAAGCTGGCAAGGAAGATCCAACAAAACCAGACAAACCTGGCAAAGAAGATCCGACAAAACCAGATAAACCTGGCAAAGAAGATCCAACAAAACCAGACAAACCTGGCAAAGAAGATCCAACAACACCAGACAAACCTGGCAAAGAAGATCCAACAACACCAGATAAACCTGGCAAGGAAGATCCAAAAGATCCAGGCAAAGATAACCCAGGAACAACACCAGATCAACCTGGTACAGTAACACCAACACCAAGCGTACCTGGAACAACAACTCCAAGCACACCAGCTGAACAACAAAAAACTACAACAAGAGTTGCAGGAGCTGACAGAATTCAAACATCAGTAGAAGTATCCAAGAAATACTACGAATCTGCTGAAACAGTAATCATAGCAAACTACGAACAATTCGCAGACAGCTTATCAGCATCAGCATTATCGAAAGCATTAAAAGCACCAATCCTACTTGTACAAAAAGATCAATTAGATTCAGTAGTAGCACAAGAAATCAAGAGATTAGGAGCTAAGAATGTAATCGTAATAGGTGGAGAAAAATCAGTAGATAAAACAAAAGAAAGCCTATCTAAATACAATCTACAAACAATAGCTGGATCTGACAGATACGAAACAAGTGCTAAGATTGCACAAGAAATAATCAAGCTAACAGGAACTAAAAAAGCTGTAATAGCAAGCGGAGAAGTATTCGCAGACGCATTAACAGTAGCGCCACTAGCTAACAAAAACAACATGCCAATACTACTTGTACAACAAGATAGAATACCAGAAGAAGCAAAAGAAGTATTGAAACAAATTGAAGAAGTAATAATTGTAGGTGGAGAAAAGACAATCTCTAAAGAAGTAGAAAACAAACTACCAAACCCTACAAGAATAGCAGGAGCAAACCGTTACGAAACAGCAAAGAAGATTTACGAATACGGCTTCAAAGACAGAAAAGAAGTTAACATCGCAAACGGAACAGTTCCAGCAGACAGCTTAGTAATAGGCTCCATTGATTGCCCAATATTATTAGCAGAAGCAAATGAAATTCCAGAAGCAACAAAACAAGCTTTTGAAGAAGCAAAATTTGAAAAAGTTAATGTATTTGGTGGAGAAAACTCAATAAGTGAATCAGTTGTAAAAGAATTGATTAAATAGAGTGAAAAAGTCGCACGATATTATCGTGCGATTTTTTTGTGCAAATTTTCGAAAAAACGCTTCTTTTGTGATATATTATTAAATAGGAGAAGTGTTATGAAAATTTTGAAAAAACTACTATTCGTTTTAGTGGTGATAGTTATGATACCTCAAATCGCCACAGCATCGGAAATAGATAAAATAGACAATATAATCAATCCAAATAGAGGACAAAATGATAGTGTCAGCAAGAAAATTATGCAAAACTTTAAAACTAACTTATCATTTGCAGTAAAACAAGCAATGGATGAAGATAATGCTATATTAAAAATTACCGTATTGGACAAAAAAAGCAAACCAATACCAAAAGTTGAGATAATAGTAACTGATCTTCAGACTGGCAAATCTCGAGAAAATCAGACAGACGAAAAAGGAGAAGCACAATTTTATAAGCTTGCACCATCAGAGCATTCCGTGAAGGTAGTGTCTGCTCCGTCGGGATATTTCTTCGATGAACAAAAAGTGTTACTTGAAAACAACACCAATAATTCCAAAACTTTGATTGCCAAGACAAGAGAGGACAAGGACAAGAAATACAAAATAACTTATAGAATTACCGACAAATACGCAATTGCCCTAAAAGAAATAGATGTCAGATTGCAATCGGATACAAAAGAATACTTGTCAAAAACCGATATGTTTGGTTATGCGTATTTTGAAGTAGAAGATCCTGGAAAATATCAGGTATACGTGGACAAAATGAGTGAGTATTTTGAGAAACATGACAATTTCAAAATCAATGATATTGAGATTAATCCAAATTCAGAAGAATCTATTTATAGTTCACAAATAGACGCACAAATCAAAAAAGAGTTCGAATCAGCACTTATAATTAACGTGAAAAAAGCCGACAAACCACAAGAGAAAGTTCTGGTTTCATTAAAAGATAGAAGAACAGATATGTATGCATTTCAGTACACAAATAAAGAAGGAAAAGTAGTATTCGACAATTTGTTTCCGGGAAACTACGTTCTTACTGTAAATAACGAAGATAGGTTGACTGAAAATGGCGTCGGAGGAGTTATTTTAAAAGAAGGGCAAGTGCGTGAGTTTGATGTAGTATTGTCACAAAGTGATTTGTCTAAGAAATCCCTTGTGGTAGAAAAGAAAGAACACGTCGATGAAAAACTCCCAGAATCGGGAAATAAAGACGAAAGAATGATGGTGTTATTCTCGTTGGGAATAATAGCCTTGGCGTATTTGTATTTAAACAAACAAAAAAGAGAAATCTAAAAATTGCCTAGAATAAAAGTGACCCGCAAAATCTAAATTTTGTGGGTCACTTCATGAAACTGGGCGATTTTTATTTATTATCTGTTAATTTTTCTTCCCAATCAAAAGGCAAAGGAGGATATTTGAATTTTTTTCTTTCATTGACATCTAATGACTTATATTTGCCATTTAAATTATATTCTATTGAATACACCATGATTTCTTTATAATGAGTATAAATATAGTTAATTGAGTATCCTTCAGGATCTTTTAATTTAACTTTGTAATCATAAGAACCATCCAGATAGTTTTTAAAAGATGTTATCTCTTTTATGTTATCTTTTTTTATCCCTTGAACTTCCATGTATTTGTACAACTTTTTGTATCCGTAATGTCTTTGAACAGGAACAGCTATAATCCATTTTCCAGCTATAAATACCACAAGACATAGTAGTAGTATTTTAACTATTGAAAACTTTTTCTTTTTCATTTGCAGCACACCTCTCTTTGATATTATTATACCCCAAACAAAAAAAGGTGCGAGATTTCACACCTTACTTAATCACATTCAACACACCCATTGTTGAAAGCATCACTATTATTCCCGCTGTGATGACTCCCAAGGTTATGGGAAGCATACTTTTTTTCGGAGTTAATCCCAAGAATGATGCCACCAATGCGCCAGTCCAAGCGCCTGTTCCTGGAAGCGGAATCGCCACCAAAATGTAGAGTCCCAGTCTTCCGTATTTGTCGATAGTCTTGCTTTTTTCTTGTGCTTTTTTGTTAATCCAATCCACAAATGGCTTGAAAGTGTCGATTGTATCCAACCATTGTAGGACTTTTTGTGTCAACAAAATCAAAAATGGTATCGGCAAGATGTTGCCAATCACAGACAGCCCGAATGCAAGTGCCGGGTTGATGTTGTTTGCAAGTGCGTAAATCATCGACCCTCTGATTTCCAAAACAGGAAGCATGGACAATATGAACATATAAATTATTTTATTCATACAAACTCCTATTTAAACAAATCGTAGTCCAAATCATCGTATGATTCGATGTATTGGTCCACTTTTTCATCAATTATATCATAATCATTAACAGTGGATTCGTCAGTTATTCCCACGATTTTAAATCCCATTTTGTCGACAGTATCGATGCAGTACAACGCATCTTCAAATACAATCGTGTCATCCACATTAGAGCCCAATTTTTCAAGAGCATTATTCCAATATTCGTCTTCGTATTTGTGGTAACCTACGGATTTACAAGTTTGCACGAATTCAAAATAATCAAGGATTCCTTGTTTTTCAAGAGCAGGAATTGCCAATTGGTCTTCTGTGGCTGTTGCAACACACATTTTAATTCCCATTGATTTTAGTTTTTCGAGCATATCCACAACACCCGGTTTCAAATCAAATTCGTTCATATATCCGTTTCTAATTGTGTAATATATAAAGTTCAAACCATCATCTGTGGTTTTTTTGATGTCAAAAGTTTCGTGAATATAATCTATGGATGTTAAAAGTGTTTTGGTTTTGATTTTCTTGATAAAATCATCGTCTGGTGTTATTCCCAAATTTTTCATGTAATCTAGTATAACTCTGTTCCATTTGTACATGGAATTAATCAAAGTACCATCCATATCAAAAATTGCGTATTTAATCATAAATTCATCCTTTCATTTATATTTAGATTTTAGTATATGGGGTATGTAAAGTCAATCAAAATCCAGTGTTTTTACGTATTTTACAAATATTTTATTTTTATAAAATTGAAAAATTATTGGGAAAACCATATAATATTATTAGTGATACGAGGAGGAATAATATGGAAAATTTTGACAAAAAACTAAACAATTACGCAAGATTAATTATCGAAAAAGGTATTAATGCAAACGATAGACCACTTGTGATTCGTTGTGCAGTTGAAAGAGCTGACTTTGCAAGACTTTTGGTAAAATACGCTTACGAAAAAGGCTGCAGCGAAGTTATTATGGAATGGAATGACGATGCAATCAACAGAATGTACTACGAAAACGCATCAGAAGAAGCGTTGAAGGACTTTCCAGATTTTATCGTTGAAAAATCCAAATACTATTTTGAGAAAAAGGCAGGGGTAATATCTGTATCTTGCCAAGATCCTGAAAATTTGAAGGGCGTGGATTCTGACAGAGTTCAAATGAGATCCAAGGTTTCTGCTGAAAAGATGAAACCAATTCAAAAATACACAATGAATGACATCAACAGCTGGTGTGTTGTCGCAGCTCCAAGTGCTGGCTGGGCGAAGAGAGTGTTCCCAGAACTTTCAGAAGAAGAAGCAGTAGAAAAATTGTGGGATCAAATCTTCAAGGCAACACGTTCTGATACAGAAGATCCTATCAAAGCGTGGGATGAACATTTGGACACAATGAACAAACACGCAGAGTTTATGAACAAGCACCAATTCGTGAAGCTTCACTACACAAACTCATTGGGAACTGATTTGACAATCGAACTTCCTAAAGGACACGTGTGGATAGCTGCACAATCCACAGATAATTACGGAAATGATTTCGTGCCAAACATTCCAACAGAAGAAGTGTTCACAGCTCCTCACAAAGACAAGGTAAACGGCGTTGTGTACAGCACTAAGCCTTTGAATTACGGTGGCAACACTATCGACAAGATGAGATTTGAATTTAAAGATGGAAAAGTTGTGGATTTCGATGCAGAAGTTGGTAAGGAAACTTTGAAGAATATGTTCGACACTGATGAAAATGGAAAATACTTGGGAGAAGTGGCACTTGTTCCTTATGAATCACCAATTTCCAAATCAAACGTCACATTCATCAAAACATTGTACGACGAAAACGCATCATGTCACCTTGCATTCGGTCAAGCTTATCCAACTTGTGTAGAAGGTGGAGTAGACATGAATGAAGATGAATTGAAGGAAAATGGAATCAACGATTCATTGATTCACGTAGATTTCATGGTTGGTTCTGAAGATATGAGAATCGTTGGAACTACAGCTGATGGCAAAGAAGTAGAAGTATTTAAGGAAGGAAACTGGGCAATCTAATGGATATACTAAAATATTGTAAAAGAGAAGAAGCAGACCCACAATACATGTGGGATTTGTCTGCATTATATAAAACAGAAGAAGAATTCGAAAAAGCAGTGAAGACAATTGATTTGATGGCAGATGATTTTAAGAAAAATTACGAAAACAAACTCAAATCAGCAGACATCATCAAAAACGCAATGGACGATTACAGAGATATCGTGGCTAATATCGACCGCATCGCACACTACGCATCACTTGATGTGGAAGCAGACGGCCACAACGAAAAATCCCAAAAAAGAGCCATGGCAACATTCACAAAAATCGCAGACATCGAAAACAAAATGAGCTTTTTTGAAACAGAACTCGTACAGGTTGACGAACAAACACTTGAAGAAGTGAAAAACGACACCAACAACACAAGATACATCGACGATTTGTTAAAGAAAAAAGAACACATCTTATCCAAAGAAGTGGAAAATGCTATAAGCAAATTCTCGCAAACATTCAGCTCATTCTACGAAATCTACAACACAACTAAAATTCACGACATCACATTCCCTGATTTCGAAGTAAATGGCAAAAAATACGAAATGACTTACAATTTGTTCGAAGGAGTTTACGACAACGACCCCGACACAGATTTGAGAAGAAAATCATACGAAGTGTTCTACAACGAACTTGCCAAATACAAAAACACAACAGCGATGATTTATCTATCACATTGCCAAGCAGAAAAGGCAGAAAGTGAACTAAGAGGATACGATTCAGTGATAGATTTCTTGTTAGACAGACAAAACATCTCTCGTGAATTGTACGACAGACAACTAGATGTAATCATGCAAGAACTTCCTAAGCACATGAGAAAATACGCCCAAATCATCAAAAAAGAATACGATTTGGATAAAGTTACATTCATGGACTTGAAGCTAGATGTGGAAAACTCATTCTCCAAAAACATTTCAGTAGAAGATGCAAGGAATTTGGTCAAAGACGGACTATCAATCCTAGGCGAAGATTATTCCAAAATGCTAGATCGTGCATTTGACGAAAAGTGGATTGATTTCGTAAACACATTCGGAAAATCAACAGGAGCATTCTGCGCATCTCCATTCTTGGCACACCCATACGTGTTGATATCTTGGACTGGCAAACTAACAGAAGCCATCGTATTGTCACACGAATTGGGACATGCAGGACAATCCTACATCTCACAAAAAACACAAAACGTGTTGGACAACGACCCATCAATGTACTTCGTGGAATCACCATCCACAACAAACGAACTCATCATGAGCAGATACTTGTTGGAAAAAGCAACAACTGACCAAGAAAGAAGATATTTGTGCGGACAAATAATCTCCAGAACCTACTTCCACAACTTCGTCACACACTTTATCGAAGGATACTACCAAAGAGAAGTGTACAAATTAATCGATAAAAAAGAAGGATTCACAGCAGATGATTTGTCAAGAATCTTCAAAGAAACACTACAAAAATTCTGGGGAGAAGATGTCGAAATCAACGAAGGATCAGAACTAACATGGATGAGACAACCTCACTACTACATGGGATTGTATCCATACACATACTCAGCAGGACTTACAATCGGAACACAAGTATCCAAAATGATTGTAGAAGAAGGAAAACCAGCAGCAGACAGATGGCTTAAAGCATTGGCGCTAGGCTCCACACAAGACTCCGTTGGAATCGCAAAAGCCGCAGGAGTAGACATCACAACAGATAAACCACTCAAAGACACCATCGAATACATCGGAAAAGTAATCGATGACATCGAAAAATACGACAAATAATAAGAATGGCATCGGTATCGGTGCCATTTTACATAGGAGCATCTAATGTATATACAATTTAATAATATTAAAAAATCATTCAACGCTAAGACAGTGCTTGACGTTGAGAATTTACAAATAGAAAAGGGCGAAATAGTTTCAATTATAGGGAAAAATGGATCCGGTAAAAGCACATTAATTAAGATTTTGTGTGGATTATTGTATCAAGATCAAGGAGAATGCAGAGTTGATAATATATCCAACAAAAATTCTAAAATCAGAGAACACACCAAACTTGTTCTCGAAAGTGGTGGAGGATATTACGATTATTTAACAGCCACTGAAAACATCATGTATTTTCTCGGACTAAACCACGTTACTTACAATGAAAATGAAGTGAATAATTTGATGAGCAAACTAGATTTTACAGAGTTCAAGGACAAAAAAGTATCAGAATTATCCCAAGGAAATCGTCAAAAACTTTCTCTAATAGTGACACTTCTAACCAATCCCGACATAATTTGCTTAGATGAGCCTACAAATGGATTGGACATCAATAGCATGAATATTTTGTTGAATTTCCTACACAAAATAGCAGTTGAAGACCAAAAGACAGTCATCTTCACAAGTCACGACCTATCATTTATGAAAAACATCAACTCCAGATTAATTCTAATAAATGAAGGGAAAATCGTACTGGATAAACCATCAAAACAGTTGTTTGATTCAAAAGACTTACAAAAAGACATCATTGAAATAGAAAACACCAACAGAAATCTACTAGATAATTTGAAGAAAACGAAATACGAATTTACCGATAATTCAATTATATTGTCAGTTTACGATGAAGATGAGAAGGAATTTTTACTGAAAAACTGTGACATCATAAGTATGAGAAAAGAATCTTTGACGGCAGAAGATGTGTACTTCAGGGTGATTTCAAATGTTTAATAAATTGTTATTGGAATTTAACAGAGATTTCTCAAAAATCAAAAAATATAAATTCAACGTCATATTTGCAAACATCGCAGTGCTTTTGATGGCACTTTTCATCATAGATGGGCTGTTTGTAAAAGAAAAAGAAATCGTGTTTTTGATGATGATATTGTGGTATTATGCGACTTATGCGATTGAATCACCAACATTTTTGATACAAAACGAAATAACAGACAGAACACTGATATCAATTGTCCAATCAAAAACGGGGATACTATCTGTAGTTTTGTACAGAAATTTAGTGGAATGTTTGATGAATACGATAAAAGTAATCGTGATATTCACACTGATATTTGTATCAGTAGACTTTGATTATTCGAAATTCAACCACATTCCTATAATAATTTTAGTGATGGTTGTGTCTGTGTTCATACTTTATCAATTAGGCACTTTCTTATCAAGCTTCACATTATTATATAAAAGACTTGGAAGTTTTGTGGCATTGGCTGAAACATATATGTTGTTTTTCGGAGATATTACAGTAAAAGTGAACAACAAAGTGCTTTTATTTATTAATAAAATAATATTCCCATTTAACAACGCTCGTGAAATCTTCACACAATTACAACTGAATAATGTGAGATATGATTTGATAATACAGCTTTTGATACAAGCTGTTGTATTGTCCGTTTTGGTCAAATTTTCATACGACAAAAACATTCAAAAAAGCATGAAAAGAGGTAATTTGTATGGCATATAAATACGGCGAACTAAGAAAATACATCGATGAAAATAAAAACTATAAAATCGAATATTTCTCACATCTAATCTCGGATATTATCATGCTTGCAGGCGTTTCATTTATGCTAAAATCAACGGATAATTGGAACAACGAATCATTCACGTATTTTTTGATATGGTATTTGTTGCAAACAGTGTTATTTGAACTCGTTAAATCCATAGAGTTTGAAATCAAAAGCGACGGACTTATTAATATGATTTCATCTAGAACCAGCATTGTAATGATTTATTTCAAAAGAAGCATCGTTTGGTTAGTAAAAGCGGCGATTTTGTTTTCGATTGTAATATTTTTATCGGGAAATGGATTAAACGGGATAATACAATTCAAGCCTAATTTAATACTAGCGATAATCTTTTCATTAATTCTAATGTATGGCGTGTTCTTCCTATTCATGGCACTTACATTAATTTACGAAAGAGTCGCATCATTTACTGGATTTATCACAACAGCGTTTTTGATATTTGGATACAAACTCACAATAACACAAGAAATCAGAAAAATAATTGTGGGAAATCAAGCAGATATGAAGAAAATTGTGCTGAATTTGATCCTTTTATATGCTGTGGCGTATCATTTTATGAAAAAAGCAAGAACAAAATTACAGTATAGGGGATTCTAATGAACGAAAAATTTAAAAAATTTATGATGGTATGGTTTGGGCAATTTGTGTCGATGCTTGGGTCGGGGATTTCATCATTTGGATTATCGTTGTGGATTTTTATGATGACAAAAAGTGCTACGACTTTTGCGATGACGTTTTTAGTACAAATTTTACCGGGAATTATATTTGCTCCTTTTGCAGGATCAATGGCAGACAGAAAACAACGAAAACATATTATAGTGTTAACCGATTCACTTGATGCAGTACTTAAAGTTATACTTATGATTTTACTTGCGACGGGAAGTATGAAAGTGTGGATGGTTTATCCATTGACATTTTTGTCGCAAACTTTGGGTATATTTCAAAACCCAGCATTCAACGCGACGATTCCACTTTTGGTTGAGAAGAAGGACATTCCAAGAGCGAATGGTTTTATGCAACTTATAAGGGCAATTCAAAATATGCTTGCTCCGTTGATTGCGGGAGCGTTATTTCCATTTATAGGACTTACGGGATTATTTGCGATTGATTTTGTAACTTTCTTCGTCGCTATTTTGACGATTTTACCACAAAAAATCGAACAAGAAATCGAGGAAGTTAAGGAATCTAATTTTACCAAGACAATTGTTAGTGATTTGAAAATAGCTTTTGAAGTGTTGAAACAAAAACAGGGATTTATTCAAATAATAGTCGTGTTTTCAATTTTGAATTTTGTGGCTAATATTGCAATGGTATTGGTTGGTCCGTTGGTAATGAGTAATTATGACACGAAAATTTACGGACTTGTGAATTCTGTGTCGGGAATTGCAATGGTGTTAGGTGGAGTAATTTCTGGCGCAATTCCAAGTGAGAAAAACAAAGTAAGATCGATTTTCCTAAGCTTAATAATTTGCTCTATTGGTATGATTGTTATGGGAATAAATTACAGCTGGATTGTAATAGCTGTGGGATTTTTCTTATTTATGATACCGACACCTTATGCGAATGGAACTCTGGGTTCACTGATGCAATTGAAAATAGAGACTAAAATGCTTGGAAGAGTGGGCTCACTGGTAGACTGTCTAATGAAGATTATCACACCTATAGCGATTATTTTGGCGGGATTTTTGGCGGATAATGTGTTCAATCCACTTTTGGTAGAGGGCGGCAAATTATCTGATACTTTTATCGGGAAGATAATTGGAGTTGGAAATGGCAGAGGAATTGGGCTGTTATTTGTAATTTGTGGAACTATTCTACTTATCATTTGCGTGATGATGCTTTTTAATAAAAACATTAACCGACTTGAAGAATTAAACCCAGATGTAATTAATGATTAGTTTAGTGTAATTGGGGTAAAAATACACAGAAACAGTTCAATCTGGAGATTGGAAAGCTGAAAAACACGTTCCAGTTATTCATATCGATAAAAAAGAAGGATTCACAGCAGATGATTTGTCAAGAATTTTCAAAGAAACACTTCAAAAATTCTGGGGAGAAGACGTTGAAATCAACGAAGGATCAGAATTAACATGGATGAGACAACCTCACTACTACATGGGATTGTATCCATACACTTACTCCGCAGGACTTACAATCGGAACACAAGTATCCAAAATGATTGTAGAAGAAAGAAAACCAGCAGCAGACAGATGGCTTAAAGCATTGGCATTAGGCTCCACACAAGATTCTGTCGGAATCGCAAAAGCTGCAGGAGTAGACATCACAACAGATAAACCGCTCAAAGACACCATCGAATACATCGGAAAAGTAATCGACGACATCGAAAAATACGACAAATAATAAGAATGGCATCGGTATCGGTGCCATTTTACATAGGAGCATCTAATGTATATACAATTTAATAATATTAAAAAATCATTCAACGCTAAGACAGTGCTTGACGTTGAGAATTTGCAAATAGAAAAGGGCGAAATAGTTTCAATTATAGGAAAAAACGGATTTGGAGGAATTCAAATATTCAAATCAAACATACTACTGTCAATATTTTTATCGTTTGTATTTATGTATGGAATATTCCTGTTATTTATGGACTTAGCATTAATTTATGAAAGAATAAGTACATTTACTGGATTTATTACTACTGCTTTTTTGATATTTGGATATAAACTAACCATTGTACAAGAAGTTAAAAATATAATAGTAGAAGGACCTTTTGACTTGAAAAAAGTGGTATTTAATGCTATATTTGATAGTGTTAGTGATAATGGTTTTTAATATTATTTGTAATCGTGAATAAATTTATTAGTTTAAATGAAATTTTATTTTAAATGTAAATTTAAATTATATAGTGAGGAGAAATTTATATGATGATTGATAAAAGACTTATTAAAATAGTCGAGAAAAGCAAAAAATACGTTACATTAAATGTTTTGAGTCAATGGATATCATTGGTAGCAAATATTGTAATGATGTTTGCAATTACGAAAGTTTTAGGTAAACTTTACGATAAAACTTTAGATAAAAAAGATATTATTTATCTTTCAGTAGTGGTTCTATTTTGTTTGTTAACTAGAATGATTTGTTATTTTCTATCATCGAGAATGAGTTATTTATCTTCAAAAGAGGTTAAGATTACTTTTAGAAAAAAGATTTATAGGAAGTTACTTTCATTGGGAAGTTCTTATCGTGATGATGTTAATACTTCTGAGATAGTTCAGGTAGCGGTAGAGGGGGTTGATCAGTTAGAAACTTATTTTGGTTCGTATTTGCCACAATTTTTTTATTCTATGTTAGCACCTGTAACTCTTTTTTGTGTTTTGGCTCCGATAAATTTCCCTTCTGCGATAATATTGTTACTTTGTGTTCCGCTTATTCCAATTTCTATAGCAGTAGTAATGACTTGGGCTAAGAAGTTATTATCAAAATATTGGGGACAATATACTGCTTTAGGCGATACTTTTTTAGAAAATTTACAAGGATTGACTACTCTGAAAATTTATCAGTCAGATGAATTTAAGCACGAAAAGATGAATGAAGAGTCGGAAAAATTTCGTAAAATTACTATGAAAGTATTGGCTATGCAACTAAATTCCATAACGATAATGGATGTAATTGCTTATGGTGGAGCTGCTATTGGTTCTATCTTAGCTGTGTATAATTTTAAGACTGGAAATATTGATTTGTCGGGTTGTATACTTATTATTTTATTATCAGCAGAATTTTTCTTGCCTATGAGACTTTTAGGTTCGTTTTTTCATATTGCAATGAATGGAATGGCAGCAAGTGGCAAAATTTTTAAACTCTTAGATATTACTGAATCTGAAGATGGCGAGTATGAATTTAAAATGGGAGATATTGAAATCAGAGATGTTAATTTTTCTTATGAGGAAGATAAGGAAGTATTACATAGAGTAAATATGAAGTTGGAACACGGAAAATTCACAGCTATTGTAGGCGAGTCAGGTTGTGGGAAATCGACAACTGCAGCGATTTTAATGAAAAAAAACAAAAATTATTATGGATCTATAAAAATATCTGGAATCGAACTTTCTAAAATTACTGAAAAAAGTATTATGGAAAATATAACGTATATTGGACATAATAGCTATTTATTTAAAGGTACTGTAAGGGAAAATCTTTTAATAGCAAAGCCAAATTCCACAGATGATGAACTTTCAAGCGTTTTAAAAAGAGCTAAATTATTTGATTTTCTTCAAAATGAGAATGGTTTGGATACATTGGTTAGCGAAAAAGGAGGAAATTTATCAGGAGGTCAATGTCAAAGATTGGCATTAGCGAGAGCTTTACTTCATAATACTCCGGTGTATATATTTGACGAAGCTACATCAAATATCGATTTAGAGAGCGAAGAGGCTATTATGAATGAAATTCATAATTTAGCAAAGTATAAGACTGTAATTATGATTTCTCACAGGCTTGTCAATGTCAAAAATTCAGATGTTATTTACGTCATGGATAAAGGTCGTGTAATAGAAAGTGGCAGTCATGAATTATTGTTAGATAAGGGTTGTGTTTATGCTAGTTTGTGGGAAACGCAGCAAGAATTAGAATGTTATAACAAGGAGGAGAACCATGAAACAACGTAATGGATTTATTGTTATGAAAAAATTAATAGGATTGGTGAGACCGCTGACTGGACATATGATTTTGGCAATTATAATGGGATTATTGGGAAACTTATGTGCGACATTTATCACGGTGTTAGGAGGGGTTGCCCTATTAGATGTGCTAGGACAATCTGTGAAATTAACTTATATGACTGCTTTTGTTATGTTGGTGGTATTTGCGTTGATAAGAGGATTTTTAAGATATGCAGAGCAATCTTTTAATCACTACATTGCTTTTAAATTATTGGCTTTGATACGAAGTAAAATATTTTTTGCTTTGAGAAAGCTATGTCCCGCAAAATTAGAGGGAAAAGACAGGGGGAATTTAATTTCTTTAATTACTTCTGATGTAGAACTTTTGGAAGTTTTCTACGCACATACTATATCTCCTATTGCAATAGCAGTTTTATTTTCGGTAGTTATGGTGTTGTTTATAGGAAGTTTTCATCCAATATATGGATTTATTTCTGCAATTGCCTATATAACTGTGGGGATTATTTTACCAATACTAATGAACAGATTAGGTGGTGAAAATGCAGTTAATTTTCGTAATAAATCTGGAGAATTGTCGAGCTTTGTATTGGATAGCATGAGAGGTTTAGATGAAACTATTCAGTATGGAGATGGTGAAAATCGTTTAAATCAAATAGATAAAAAATCACAATTGCTATCTGACATAGAAAAAAATATGAAGAAAAATATGGGAATTAATGCAGCAGTTACAAATGGAGTAATCATTTTATTTGATATTTCCATTTTAATTTGTGCAATTTTATTGTATGAAAAAGGAGTTGTAAATTTTTCGGGAGTATTATTGCCGTTAATCGCGTTGATGAGTTCTTTTGGACCGGTTATATCATTGGCAAATTTGGGAAGCACATTACAAAACACGTTGGCAGCAGGAAATAGAGTTTTAGATATTTTAGAGGAGGAACCTCTTGTAAAAGATATTCAAGGAAAATCAGAAATAAAATTTCAAGGAGCTTATGCGAATAACGTTAGCTTTGCATACGAAAATGAAAAAATATTAAAGAACTTTTCAATGGATATACCTAAAAATAAAATTATAGGGATTGTAGGAAGAAGTGGTAGCGGGAAATCAACTATATTAAAATTATTTATGCGATTTTGGGACGTTCAAGAGGGAGAACTAAAGATTTCTGACAAAAAAATCTCTGAAATTAACACAAAAAATCTCAGAAATATGGAAAGTTTTGTAACTCAAGAGACCCACTTATTCCACGATAGTATAAAAAATAATTTAAAAATAGCAAAATTAGATGCAACCGATGAAGAGATAGAAAATGCTTGTAAAAAGGCGTCTATTCACGATTTTATTATGACGTTACCTAAAGGATATAATACATCGGTTGGAGAGTTAGGAGATACACTTTCAGGAGGAGAACGTCAAAGGTTGGGACTTGCAAGGGCGTTTTTGCACGACGCACCTTTTATGTTACTAGATGAACCTACATCAAATTTAGATAGCCTTAATGAAGCTGTCATTTTAAAATCGCTTTATCAACAACAAGATGGTAAAACGGTAGTATTGGTCTCTCATCGTCTGTCTACAATGAGAATTGTGGATAAAGTATATTCAGTAGAAAATGGTAGGGTGAGTTAATAAAAATGGATATAGACAAAAAAAGAAAAAAAGAAATAAAAATGATAAGCAATATGATTGACTTATATTGTAAGAAGAACCAGAAATCAATAGAGGACTTGAGTGATTATAAAGAATTAAAAAATTATGCTATTAAAAAGATAAATTCTTGTCCATTTATGGAAACAAAGACTTTTTGCTCTAATTGTAATGTTCATTGTTATAAACCGGATATGCGTAAAAAAATCTGTGAAGTTATGAGGTTTTCTGGGCCACGAATGATTTTTTATCATCCAATTATGACTATTCATCATATAATTTTAAGCAAAAAAAGAAAGAAGTAGAGGTGAATATGAAATTTAAAAAGACAATTTTTATAATTTTAGGTTTAATTAGCTTGGGATTAGGGGCAATAGGAGCGATATTGCCGATGTTACCGACAGTTCCTTTTTTAATGTTATCTGCAATTTGTTTTAGTAAAAGTTCTGAAAAATTAGATAGATGGTTCAAAAGAACTAAACTCTACAAAAATAACTTGGAAACATTTGCGAATGGGGAAGGAATGACTTTGAAAGTTAAAATACGTATTATGCTAACGGTAACTATACTAATGGCGATTGGATTTTTCACAATGTTTCGTAAAAAACTATACATACCTTGTATAATATTAGCTTGTGTGTGGTTGTTCCATATACTTTATTTTTGCTTCGGAGTTAGAAGATATTCTAAAGGATAAGTTTTATACAAATACAATTAATATCACTTTATAAATGCAAAGCTCCTTGATTAATTAAAAAATATTGGGGTATAAATAATCTGTAAGAAATTTTATAGGGGGTAATATTAATGGCTAAATTAACAGAAACAGTTCAATCTGGAGATTGGAAAGCTGAAAAACACGTTCCAGTTATTCATATTGATAAAAAAGACGACGGATTTAAAGTATGCGCAATAGTTGGTGAAGAAATCGAACACCCAAACACATTCGAACACCACATTGCATGGATTAAAGTATTCTTCCAACCAGAAGGAGAAAAATTCCCAGTAGAAGTAGCTTCTTACCAAGCATCAGCTCACGGTGAAGGCGAAGTGTTCACTAAACCACACGTTGACGCTTATGTAAAATCTAGTAAACCAGGTAAAGTATTCGCATTAAGCTATTGCAATATCCACGGTTTATGGGAAAGTGCTGAAGAAGTAAAATAGATTGATATAATGAGGACTCTTTGATGAGTCCTTTTTTTCGTGTGGGAAATTAGATACACACAAATTCATATTGCAAACGCATCTTGTGTTATAATACTTGTAAAATATCAAACAAAGGTGATTAAATGATTGACGGATTTTACGATAGATATATGTACACTCCGATGCCCGAAATGCACAACGAGATGATTCCTGTAACGGTTGGCTGTTCTTATGGTAAATGTATTTATTGTGATTTGAATGTAGGGAAAAAATTCAAGGTTTTTGACATTGAAGATGTGAAGAAATATATACGAGATAGGAAAGATTTTTACGAGGACAAGAGGTTTACTCCGAAAAAGTTCACGCTTTTGGAGGGCAATGCCTTGTGTTTGAAGAATGATTATTTGACGGAGATTTTGAAAGAAATCAAAAAGAATTTTCCAAATATGAAATACGTGTCGTGTTTTTCTAGAAGTGATGATATTCTCAGAAAAACTGACGATGAATTGTTGGAGCTTAAAAATCTGGGGCTTGATCGTATTTGTGTGGGAATTGAGTCGGGAAGTGATTGGGTGCTTTCTTATCATAAAAAAGGTGTCACATCACAAGAACAATTGACGGCTCTTCATAGGCTCGATAATTTGGGAATAAAATATTCTGTCTACATTATGCTTGGTCTTGGCGGAGAGGCACATTCACGTGAACATATAATGAAGACTGCAGAGTTTTTGAACAAGGTGAATCCGTTTGAAATTGTGGTTGTGAATTTGGTTTTGTTCAAGAATGCAAAACTTGTGGAAAATGTGAGAAATCACGATTTCAAAAGAGTGTCCATCAGAGAGCAAATCATTGAGGAGATAATGCTTGTTCAAAATTTGAACAAAAGATGCATCTACAATGGAACTCACAAGACGAAGGCTGTGGCTGTGACATCTGTAATTCCGGACAAGAAGGATGAAATTATCGCTGTTTTGAAGCAAAGACTAGAAGACGATGACAAGGAAATGAATAAAAAAGAACGTAAAAAATGGGATAGATGGGATGAAGGTTAATGGACACGGAAAAAATTAAGAGACAAACTGGAATAAATAAGGTGATTTTCAAAAAGGAAGTCACATCGACTAACGACGAAATTCTGAATGAAAAGCAAGACGATACATTGATGATTGCATTTTTTCAATCGAAGGGTAAGGGAAGATATGGAAGAAAGTTTTTCTCGCCTGAAAATGGGTTGTATTTTTCGTATTTGGTAAATGAAGAAATGACATTTCAACAATCGCAATTCATCACACCAATTATGGGAATTGCTGTAAGCTATGCAATTGACGAGGTGTTTGACGTGAATACGTCGATTAAATGGGTCAATGATATTCTGCTTGAGAAAAAGAAAATCTGCGGCATACTCACGGAATGCAAGGTGGAGAAAAATATCTGCCACGATATTGTGGTTGGTGTTGGAATTAACGTCTACAAATCTGATTTTCCAGAAGATATAAAAGATACGGCGGGATTCATTGAAGAGAAAGATGATACAGATAAAAGAGAAGATTTGGTAATAAAAATAATGCAGAATTTCAAAAGATTTTGGAGCGAGGATAGAGATAGTTTGGTCGAAAAATATCGAAAGAAAGCCACGTTCATCGGTAACGAAATCAAAGTTCACAAAAACGGCGATTATGTAAAAGCTGTTGCAATGAATATCAACGACGATTTTAGCTTGAAAGTAAAATACAACGACGGAACAATTGAAGATTTAAATATAGGAGAGATTTTTTTATAAAATCTCTTTTTTTTATTGGTCTATTTCCTTCCAAGCATCATCATGATCGACTAATTCGATTTTTTTGTTTTTCTTGGATTCTTCGTATTCTTTTATTACTTTGATATCATAATCATCCGATAACTTTTCAAGTGCTAGGGTTTTAATCATTGTTGACAGTCCTACTCCATGAGTGTCGGCAATTTTTTTCAACGCATTTATTTCATTTTCATTAAATCTTACATTAATTTTACGCGACATATTATATTCCTTCTTTTTTAATTCATTATATCAAAAAAATTTCTTTTTTTTATTGACAAACTAAAAATAAAATGATATTATCATATTAACAAATGAACAAGTATTCATATGTTCATATAAAGGATGTGAGAGGCATAGATAAAATTAACGATGAGAAATGTGAAGTAACGCTAATTCACGAGGATAATGTAAAAAAAGCTATCAATGAGCTTCCAGATGACGAATTGATCGCCGATTTGTCCGATATGTTCAAAATTTTTGGAGATCAAACAAGGGTGAAGATTTTGATGGCGTTGGAAAGTGGAGAGTTGTGTGTGTGCGACATTGCAGCTGTGATGAATATGAGCCAATCTGCAATTAGCCACCAATTGAGAGTGTTGAAACAAAGCAATATTGTGAAGACTAGACGTCAAGGAAAAGTTGTGTATTATTCGATTTCGGATGATCATGTGAAAGAAATCTTCGACATTGCGATAGTACACGTGCAAGAATAACGAGAAATAATTTAGAAAAATAAAAAATAAAAAGGAGAAAGTTATGAAAAGAAGATACACATTAGAAAATTTGGGATGTGCAAATTGTGCAGCAAAAATGGAAGAGAAAATTAAGGAATTGGACGGAGTAAATTCTGTTACTGTGAATTTTATCACTACAAAAATGGTGTTGGACGTAGAAGATGACAAGTTTGATACTGTTTTGGCGCAAGCAAAAGACATTATCAAATCAATTGAGCCTTACGTTGAAGTAAAATAATGAATAAGGAAATAAAATTAACGATAGCTTCGGCGGTATTTTTTGCAATCGGATTTTTTATCAAAGAACCTCACGCAAGACTTGCGGCTTTCGCTGTTAGTTATCTGATTGTGGGAATTCCAGTAATAAAGTTAGCGTTTTTGAATTTGAAAAACGGTCAGTTATTTGACGAACATTTCTTGATGATGATTGCAACTTTGGGTGCGTTTTTCGTTGGAGAATACGCCGAAGGTGTTGCTGTTATGCTTTTTTATCAAATCGGGGAGATTTTCCAAGACAAGGCCGTTGGGAAATCTCGTGATTCTATCAAGGAATTGATGGACATTGCACCGACTTTTGCGAATTTGAAAACAGAAGATGGTTACGATAAGGTGGATCCTTACGATGTGAATGTGGGAGATATTATCGTAGTCAAACCGGGCGAGAAAGTTCCGTTGGACTGCGTGGTAGTAGATGGAAGCTCTATGGTTGACACGAAGGCGTTGACTGGAGAAAGTGTTCCAATTACTGTCGCAAAAGGCGAGGAACTATTGTCGGGATACATCGTGATGGACAAGGTTTTGAATGCGAAAGTTACGAAGGATTTTGAAAATTCTGCAGTGACGAAGATTTTGGATTTGGTGGAAAATGCATCCAGCCAAAAGAGTAAACAAGAAAAATTCATCACGAAATTTGCAAGAGTCTACACTCCTGTTGTAGTATTGGTCGCAGCAGCACTTGCGATATTGATGCCTTTGATATTGAAACAACCTTTCCAAGTGTGGTTGTATCGTTCATTGACATTCCTTGTAATTTCGTGTCCTTGCGCACTTGTAATCAGCATTCCATTGAGCTTTTTCTCAGGAATCGGTGCGAGCAGCAAGGCAGGGATTTTGGTTAAGGGAAGTAACTACATCGAAAAGCTCGCAGAAACAGATACTGTTGTGATGGATAAAACTGGAACATTGACACAAGGCGTGTTCAAAGTTGTAGAAGCAAAATCAGTTGGATTTTCAGATGAAGAAATGCTCCAATACGTTGCGAGCGCTGAAAAATCATCCAACCATCCAATCGCACAATCGATTATTGATTATTATGGGGACAAAGAATATTTGAACTTGGACTCTGCAGAAAACATCGCAGGACAAGGAATAAATGCCGTGATAAATGGCAAACAAATCCTAGCAGGAAATGCTAAGCTTTTAAAAGATGTTGAATTTGAACCGATTGACACTACAGACACTGTTGTCTACGTTGCAATTGATGGAAAATTTGCGGGATATATCAGAATCGCCGACGAAATCAAACAAGACAGCGCACAAGCAATTGTTGATATGAAAAATGTCGGCATCAAAAAAACTTACATGCTAACTGGTGATAATGATTCTGTCGCAAAGTCAGTAGCAGAAAATCTCAAAATTGACGAATACAAATCCAAGTTACTTCCACAAGACAAGGTTGAAATTGTAAAGAAATTGATAGAAAAAGGAAGAAAAGTTGCATTCGTAGGAGACGGAATCAACGATGCACCAGTGCTTGCACTCAGTGATGTCGGAATTTCCATGGGACAAATCGGAAGCGATGCGGCAATCGAAGCGAGTGATGTCGTAATCATGACAGATGAGCTAACGAAAATTGCCCAAGCAATCAAAATCTCCAAGAAAACACTCAAAATCGCAAAACAAAACGCGTATTTTGCAATCGGTGTGAAAATAATTGTGCTAATATTATCGGCACTTGGACTTACAAACATGTGGGCTGCAATCTTCGCAGACGTCGGAGTTACAGTGCTTGCTATTTTGAATTCATTCAGAGCGATGCGAGTTAGTTGAGTAAAATCGAAATCTCATTTATACTAATCATAAAGGAGATGATAAAATGAAAATAGTAGGCTATGTGTTTTTAGGAATATTTGCGATAGCACTCATTTATGGAATTTATTCAATATCGACAATATTGGCAATCGCCAAGATTAGAAAAAACGTCAACTCAGAAAAAGTGTGGCAAACTATCTCACAAAATAATCGCCAACCAGTAGCGTTGGATAGGATTTTGATGAGAAAAAACAACAGAAAATTTACCAAAAAAGAACAAGAAATGATATTGAAAAGAATATCTAATTGTAGAAAATGCATCCTTATAGGACTATTAGCATTGATACTTGCAATAGTGTTTATAGCGATAGGGTAATGACAACGTAATGAAATTACACGAATAAATGTTGATGTTTTATCGTAAATGGATTAGAATATATTTATAAGGAGGTCTATTATGTCAACTGTTAATTTAAATATTAGAACTGATAAAGAAATTAAAGAAAAAGCAGAAAATATTTTTCAAGAGTTGGGACTTAATATGACAACGGCAATAAATATGTTTTTGAGAACATCGATAAGGGAGAATGGAATTCCATTCGATTTGAAAATCGATACTGTAAACGATGAGACAAAACTTGCGATTGAAGAAGGAAGAAAAATCGCAGACGACAAAACAATCGAAGGATACGTAAGTATCGAAGAATTGAAAAAAGCTCTTGAAAATTTGAGATAATAGATCACATTCTTATATTTAAACTGTCAACAAAAATATGCGTCAGAGTAAAATCTGACGCATTTTTTAATTTAATCTATGTAAGTTATTTTGTAGCTCATTACTTGTCCAACTCTTCAAAAAGAGAATCAATATTGTCAAAAACAGGTTGGTCGCCATTTTCAATCGAAACTTTTAGTTCTTTAACGGATTTTTTTAAATTTTCAATCACACGTTCTGGATATACAGCCACAGGGACGAAAATAATCTTGCCGTCTTCTTCCATTACTTCAAACTGGGCACCTTGGTTCAAATCAAGAGAATTCACAATATCTTTTGGAATTGTCACTTGCGACTTTGCTTTAAGTTCAACTAACATATTATCACCTCTCAAGTTAGAATTTCCTACTTTCTAACTTGATTGTAATATTTTTTGTTTGAAGTGTCAATAAAAATATGCGTCAGAGTAATCTGACGCATTTTTTAATCCAATAAATGTGAGTGTTTCAACACTGGACGTACTGCCATGTACAAAATATTTGCAACGATAACAGTCACAACAGCATTGAAGAAAGTTACACCCGCGCTGATTTTCGCCAATGCAGATGCTATTTGTTGTGGTTGACCCAAGACATATAATTTATAAAAATAACCTACAAATGGATCAGCGAACACGTTGAACAACATCCCTGCACATGAAGCGATAACAGCCCACTTCAAAATGTATTTGTTGTCGTTTGATTCGTTGATTTTCTTGGATTTGTGAGCGATTGCCCCCACAATCAAACCAATACACAACTTCAACACGAAAGTCTTCGGAGCAACCAAAATATACACAGGATCCATGATATCTGCAATAGTCATTCCGATAGCACCAGCAAGTCCACCGTAAAGCCCGCCGAGTAAAAGCGCTGCCAAAACCAAGAACACGTTACCAAAATGGATTGATGTGAAATCTCCACCCGGAACAGGAACCCTGATTTGCAAATAAGTGAACGTGATGAAACATAATGCAGCAAGCACTGCACATTGAACAAGCTTGTGAGTTTTTATCTTCAAATAAACCCCTCCTCAAAATAATTATAATTAAAGTGTATTGAATAAGACGTAAATTGTCAATTAACTTATGATATAAAGAAACAATCGATTTTTCGCATTAATTGTTATTGACAAGAAAATAATTTAAATGTAAAATAATAATCGTTATCTATGATAACGATTATTATTTTTACTCGAAGGGAGATATTATGCAATTAGATAAGAAAAAAATAATGGCGCTATTTCTTGCGGGAGTTATGACGACAAGTATGATTCCTTTTGAAAGTTTAGCAAATAACGAAAATGACTTTAGTAAGAGCAAGTTTGAGCAGAATTTGAATGAGAAAACAACTAATAACAAACCAGATGCTGTTTCAAACTCTACTAACAAGGATGAAAAGCCGCAGGATGGCAATGAAAATCCATCTACACATGAAGACAATCATACAGAAAAGGTTAATGAAAAAACAATAACTGTAGATGAATTATTTAAAGGACAAAAAGGAACAAAAGAAGATCCTTATAAAATTAATGATGTAGATCAGCTTATAAAATTTGCCCATAGTTTATCAAAAACACAAGATTACAAAGATAAGTATGTTGAGCTTTCTAGTGACATTGAATTAAATAATGATTGGGTTCCTGTAGGATTGGGAGAATACGCTTTTAATGGTCATTTTGATGGTAAAAATCATAAAATAAATGGATTAAAAATTGGAAGCAAAGATAATTTGCACAAAGATCCATCAGAAAAAGATAAAAAAATTGTTTTTTATGGATTATTTGGAGTGCTAGGAGCTAATAGCTACATAGAAAATTTAAAAATAGATGTTGATTTTAATTTAATATCAGATAGTGCGCTTTATGTTGGCGCATTAGCAGGATATGCTAATGGTTCAACTATTAATAACATAGAAGTTACTGGTAAATTAATTGGAAAAACTACTCATCCAAAGACAAATATTTTTGTAGGGGGAGTTATTTCAAATGGAATTAGACAAAAAATAGTAAATTCAAAAAGCGATATTGATATAAGAGTAGAATCTGATGGAGGGCTTGCTGAAGGTGGAGGAATCATGGCTCTTTCTAACAGGGGTCTTGTTTTTAATTGCTATTCTAAAGGTAATATATCAGCAAATGCAAATAGAGTTACAAAAGAAGGAAGCACTGCTTTAGGTGGAATTTGTGGTGTAAATGCAGGAACTATTTCAAACTGCTATTCTACAAATGATATTATTAGCGATTGTTACACTGGTTTTATTGGGGCGATAACAGGATGGGTAACTGGAATTGGATTAACTTTCCAAAGCTATTATGATAAGGATTCTGTCCTAATTACTGATAATGCTACTAAGAATAAAAACATTATAAAACCTTCTGTTCCTATTGGATGGATGGTTAAAGGTAGTGGTGTTAGCGACGAAGGAATGGCATATGAAGGTTGTATTAGTATGGATTTAAAGGGAATGACAAAGTCAGAAATATCGAGTAGTCTGGCTAATGTACTAAATTCCAATCTTAAGAAATCTAGAATCAATTTAAAAAAAGGAAGCCGTTCAAATGATCACTGGAAAAAAGATGAAAATCTAGCTGAAAATATTTTCGAATGGACAAACTCATCAGGTTTTCCTGTTTTTTCTGACAAAAAGACATCGGTAGTTTATGATACAAATACAGAAAACCTTATAAAACAACTTCAAATGAATTCTAAAGAAGGAGTAAATGAAGGTGATTTTTACGGAAGAAGTAAGGATAAATCCTTAGTTGTAAAAGTTAAATTCGATAAAAAAGGTGATATTGTAGACATTATGACTCTTGAAGGAAGAGTTACAAAAGAAGAAATTGATAAAATAATTAATAAAATAGATAAAATATCTGATATCAAAAACAATAAATTAAAAGAAGCTTTATTAAAAGCAGTAGAAAAATCAAAAATAAATGATATAACAGACTATTCAAAGCTAAATTATAATATATTTGAAAAAGGTAAAGGAACTAAAGACGATCCATTTATAATAGATACTGAAAATCAATTTCTGGATTTTGCTAGATCAGTTAACGAAGAGGAAAACTATGCTGATAAATACGTAAAATTAAATAAAGATATTAAACTTACAAAAGAATGGATAGTGGTAGGCTCTCAAGGCAAACACCCTTTTAAAGGGGATTTTAACGGTAACAATCATACTATTTCAAATATGAAGCTTGGTTCAGAAAAAACACCTCGCCAATACAGATTTGCAGCACTTTTTGCAGTAATAGATGGAGGAAAGGTTTATAATTTAAACATTAAAGATTTTGAAATATATAATACAATTTTATCTGAAGATAGAGTATTTGTAGGAGCTGTTGCAGGTGGTATACAAAATGGCGCTTTTATTGATAATGTAAATGTTAGCGGAAAAATACATTCAAAATCTATGAGAACACAACAATATATAGGAGCAATTGCAGGACAATCATTGAAGTCTAGCATAATAAACTCATCTGCAGAAATTCAAATTGATGCAAAAGGAGAATCGAAAGATATTTATGCTGGGGGACTTGTTGGAATTAATGCATTTGGAGCACTATTTAACAGTTATTCAAAAGGTAATATAACAGCAGATAGTTTATTAAATAAAGTATCTATAGGTGGGTTGTGCGGATACCAATCAGGCGTTATTTTTAACAATTACTCTAGTGTAAACCTAAATTCAACTTCTCCTACAACTGATGTTGGGGAACTAGCAGGAAGGTCTACAGGAACAGGAAAAAATTTCGATAATTTTTACAACAAGAATTCCTTAGTAAAAATAACAGGAAAATCTAAAAAAACAAAAAATGGATTTGGAGTTGTAGTGAAGAACTCTATAGTTGAAAATTCAAAGGCTATCGACGAGTTGAATGATTCAGATTATTTAAAAAAATTAAATGAGAATTTATCGTCCGCAAACTATAGAAAAGCTCTTGATTTTGTTAAAGCTGATAATAAAAACAATATAAAACTAAGAAAATGGGAATTAAAAGAAAACTCTAAAAATTTAGAAAATCCAAATGTCAGCGAAGGTACTAGTTCAAAAACAACTAATGTCAGCCAAAATACTAGTTCAAAAACAACTAAAAATATCAACAGAATATCTGGAGAAAACAGAGAACTAACAGCTATTGAAGTATCAAAAGAAACTTATCCTAATGGTACAGATACAGTTATTTTAGCTAATAGAGAAACTTTTTCTGATACAATTTCAGCATCTCCTTTAGCTAAGACTGAAAGAGCAGCTATATTATACGCATCCAAAGATGAAATTTCAAAAGATACATTAAATGAAATTAAAAGGCTAAAGGCCAAGAATGTTATTATAATAGGCGGAGAAAATTCTATTAAAGTAGAAGTATCAGACAAGTTAAAGAATAATAAATATTCTGTAACTAGAATAGCTGGTAAAGACAGATATAAAACAAGCTTGAAAATTGCAGAAAAAGTTATCAATAAATCAAACTCTAATAAATTGCAAATAGCAAGTGGAGAAAACTTTGCAGATGCATTGGCAATAACCAATTTGTCTAACAGAGATAACACACCAATATTACTTGTAGCAAAAGATACGATTGATTCTGAAATTATAAAACTATTAAGTAAATTAAATTTGGAAAAAATAAACGTAGCTGGAGGAGAAAACTCAATCTCAAATAAAACTTTTAATGAGATAAAAACTATTACTAAATCAAAAGTTGAAAGAATTGCGGGAGATAATCGCTACGAAACAAGTTTCAAAATTGCAAAATTAATGAACAAATCAGATAAATTTATAATAGCAAGCGGAGAAAACTTTGCAGATAGTTTAGTGGCAGCTCCATACGCAGATAAAGAAAATGCGGTATTAGTATTAAGTGCCAAAGACGAACTATCATCAGAAATTAAAGAATATCTGACAAAAAATGAATCAATGATAACTATAATAGGTGGAGAAAAATCAATTTCAAAACAGGTTGAAGAACAACTTAATAAATAAATCAAAAAACCAGCGTTATTTTATAAAACGCTGGTTTTAAATTCTACACATCAATGTAGTCGCTATACACAGGATACAGGTTGTATTTTGCCAACAATATCATTAGATGATAAAAGAAGAAAAGAAAGAACTCATAGGTTAGTAACAAGAGATGCAATCTTAGAAGTTGATATAAAAAATCATTTAACAATATTTATGATATAATTATAGCAATTAAGAGGTCAAAGAGGTGCTTTGTATGAATAACAAAAACAACATAGATAGAGTTCATGATGATGTTTTTAATAGCATAAAAATATTGATGGATAAGGCAAGAAATGAAGTCGCAAGAGAAGTCAATAATATTTTGGTGCAAACTTACTGGGAGATTGGTCGCATTATCGTAGAAGATGAGCAAGGTCATTCAGAAAGAGCAGAGTATGGTAAAGAGCTTATAAATGATTTGTCAAGACAACTTACAAAAGAATATGGCAGAGGATTTTCAAGGTCTAATTTACAGAATATGAGAAACCTGTATTTATCCTATCCAATTTGCCAGACACTGTCTGGCAAATTGACCTGGTCCCATTATTGTGAACTCTTATCCATTAGCGATGAGAAAAAAAGAAGTTTTTATGAAAAAGAAAGCATCAACGCAAACTGGTCAGTAAGGGAACTTAAAAGGCAAATCAAAACCTCGCTTTTTGAAAGATTGCTCTTATCATCTGGAGAAGAAAACAAAGAAAAAGTCCTAGACCTTGCCTTAAAGGGTAATGAAATAAATAAGGCAGAAGATTTTGTAAAAGACCCTTATGTATTTGAATTTTTAGGCTTGCCAGAAGAAAAGCCAATGATGGAAAGTGATTTAGAAAAGGCACTTATAGACCATATTGAAAAATTCTTGCTTGAACTCGGCAAGGGTTTTATGTATGTAGGTAGCCAACAAAGAGTAACCCTCGGCAACACCCACTATTATGTAGATATGGTATTTTACAATAAGATTTTAAGGTCTTATGTTTTAATTGAACTAAAAACAAGCAAGCTAATGCCAGAAGCAGTAGGTCAAATCAATATGTATCTCAATTATTATAAATCAGAAGTCAATGATGAGATGGACAATGAACCGATAGGGATAATCTTGTGTACTGATAAGGACGGGGTGCAAGCAGAATACGCATTAGGAAACTTATCAAATAAAATATTCGCATCAAAATATACTTTGTATATCCCAGACAGGGAGGAGCTTGAAGAACAAGTTGAAAAAGTAATAGAAAAATACAAGGAAAAATAAAATATAAATTGGAGAAGTAGAGAAAAAATCTACTTCTTTTCTTTAAAATTATACTAAATAACCTAGAAGTTAGCTTGTTATGTCTTCGTTGTTCACTTGCTTTTTAATCTCCTTTATAGTATTATAAATTTGTAAGGTATAGAGAAGTTAAGGTTTACCCTAACTCTCTAAGAATTTCAGCAACTCTAAAATCTTTATAATTAAATCAATTACGGAGGTAATGATTTTAATTATTTTTAAGATTTTACGAGTTGTTTTTTTTTTTTTATGAAATTCTTTAACCTTTCCATAAAAGCTAACTCCTAGAAAATTTTTCTTGTTTTGTGCTATGGATTAAGGTTTTTCCTTTATCTTACATGAATTATTACATAGCATGTAATACTTGTGTAGATACTTTTATTAATTTTCTTCTTAATACCAATATTGTGTATTTATCAATGTTTGTGCCTTTGCTTTGGTTTTTTCTGTTTTTTAAGATATCAAATTTCTACACATCAATGTAGTCGCTATACACAGGATACAAGTTGTACTTCTTCAAGTCGTGTTCTACTTGGTCGACTGTTCTTGTGTCGTTGATCAAGAATTGTTCGTCGCCTTTATCTTTTTCATCATTTCTTCTTCCGATTCCTGTGTCGACGCTTGCGGAGATTTTGGTAGCTCCCATTAAGAGTGACAAGTTACGAAATTCGTTGGATTCTCTTGTTGAGATTGTGATTTGCACGAATGGCAAGAAGATTCTGGTTGCGATTATAAATTGCATCAATTTTGTCTCAGGAACTTCTTTTATGTTCAAATCTTCTTCGTTTTTTGTTGGTCTGATTCGTGGAAATGATATGCTGATTTCTGCGTGTGGGTATTTTTTTTGCAGTAAATTTGCGTGCATTCCCAAACAAAAACAGTCTTCAATTCCATCGGAAAGTCCGAACAATGCCCCGAATCCTACGCCTCGAATTCCTCCCATAATTGCGCGTTCTTGTGTGTCCAATCGATAAGGAAAGCAAGATTTGTGTCCAGTTGGGTGATAGAATTTGTAATTTGTGGGGTTGTATGTTTCTTGGAAAGCTGTGACGAAATCGCAACCTGCTTCGTGAAGTTTCTTGTAATCTTCGACATTTGTAGGATACACTTCAACTCCAACTACACGGAAATATTTCTTAGCCAATTTTACTGCGTCACATATATAATCTACCGAGGAGTATTTTTGCGATTCTCCTGTTAGAATCAAAACGTCTTCGATTTTTTCGCGTCTCATTTGTTTCATTTCAGATTCTATTTCATCCATGGTAAGTTTCGCACGGACGATATCTGATTTCGCTCTAAATCCACAGTACTTGCAGCTGTTTTCGCAATAATTTGCGATGTAAAGAGGGCTGAACAAATACACGTTGTTTCCAAAATATTGTAGTCTTAGTTTTTGTGAAATTTCTCCCAATTCTTCGATAAAATCAATTGCAACATCACTCAACATATTGTAATAATCAAAATGATCCAATGATTCGTTGTTTTTGATTTTACCCAAAGTTCTTCTGACATCATCAGCTGTGACATTTATGGATTTTACCTCAGATAATTTTTCGGATAATTTATCGTAAATGTCCGAATGAATGTCTTGCATATTGTTAAAATATTTGAATTCTTCCATTTGTCGCCTACTTAAAGAAATCTCTGAGTGGAGATGAAGGGTCAGCACCCGTTTCCAAAACTCTGCCCGGTTTTGCGATGTGAGCTAGTCTTCCCGCTTTGATTGCTAGTGCGAAAGCTTCTGCCATTTTGTTGATGTCGCCGCTTGTAGCGATGGCAGTGTTCGCCATGATTGCACTTGCGCCCATTTCCATAGCTTCACACGCTTGTGATGGTTTGCCGATTCCTGCATCCACAATCACTGGCAAATCAATTTCGTTGATGATGATTTGGATGAAATCTTTGGTTGCAAGTCCCTTGTTGGATCCAATCGGAGAGCCCAATGGCATGATACAACTTGCACCAGCTTCTTTCAAGTCTCTTGCGAAGTTCAAATCTGGATACATATAAGGCATAACGACGAATCCTTCGTCAGCCAAAACTTTCGTAGCTCTCAACGTTTCGACGTTGTCTGGAAGTAAGTACTTGCTGTCACGCATGATTTCTATTTTCACGAAATTGCCGCAGCCCATTTCACGAGCAAGCCTTGCAATTCTAATAGCTTCGTCTGCGTTTCTCGCTCCAGAAGTGTTCGGAATTATCGTCACATTTTCTGGGATAAAGTTCAAAATATTTTTCGTATCGTCTGTATTTGCACGTCTAAGTGCCACAGTAATCATCTCGCAGCCTGCAGATTCCACGCAAGCTTTGATAAGGTTGGGATCGTATTTTCCAGATCCAAGTATAAATCTTGAGTCAAAAGATTTGCCACCCAAAATCAATTTATCTTCCATTATTTTCCTCCAATAACCAATTAAGTGCGATTATAGCTTGTGTGCTTGCAGCCATCATCACGTTTGGATAGTACAAACCGATGTCGGTTTTCGTTTCAAAATCGCCACAAACTACAATGTTGTTCATTTTTTTAATTTTCATATCTAATTTTTTCACGCCGCCAATTCCAGACACCGATATTAGTTTTTTGTCAGTTCCGATAAAATGCTCCAGCACCAATGACTTTGCGTATTCATCATCGAACGCTTCGATTACGATATCGTAGCCGTTGGTCAATTTGTCGATGTTACTTTCAGTAACTTTGATGTTTTCAACAGATATATTTGCAAATGGCAAAAACTCACCGCAAATTTCCTTGAATGCGGCGACCTTGTACTTTCCAACATCAGTTGGTCTGTAGATTTGCCTGTTTAAATTGGAATATTCAACTGTGTCATAGTCCACGATTTTGATGGTGCCAATGCCTGATTTTGCAAGCAAAAAGCATGAATTGGTGCCCAAACCACCACAGCCAAGGATTAGAATTTTGGATTTTCTGAAAATGTCTGTGTGTTCGGGGATTTGTCTTTTAAAAATCTCCTGCATTTTAACCTCCTCCAACAAATGAAAACACCTCTATTTCGTCGTTATCAGTGACGATAAAATTATCGTAGTCGATTTTTTTGACGAGGTTTTTGTTCACTTCGCAAACCGTTAACTCCACGTTGAAGTTCAAATCCTCCAACACTTTTCTCAACGAAGAATTTTCTTCTAATGGATATTTGACAGAATTTACAGTAATCATAATTCACCCCCTAAAAAAAATAACACGAAGGAAACCTACACCCGCGGTGGTGTACCCCTTCGTGTTAAACACTCTGTGATTATTATAGCACATTAATTTGAATTTTCAAAAATTTATCCGAGAAATTTGTCACACAAATTTTCAAATTTGCCCAATCAATTTGATTACTAAAAAAGAATAAAGGGTATACAATTTACAGTAAAACAAAAGGAGGAATGTTATGAAATTATATTACGCACCAGGCACATGCGCGGTTGCTTGTTGGATTGCTTTGGAATGGGCAGGCGCAGATTACGAAGTAGAAAAGGTACAACTTGGAACAGATGAATACAGAAAAATCAATCCGTTGGGAGCAGTTCCAGCACTAGATATTGGAGAGGGAAGGGCGAGAAGCGAATTGGCAGCAATTCTTCGCTACATTTTGAACAAATACCCTGAAAAAGATTTGGGAGCAGATGAATCTCCTGAAGATAAGTTCCAATTCGATGAAATCATGGCTTTTATGACTGGAGATTTTCATCCAGCATTTGAAGCGTTGTTCGTACCAGCTGGCTTGACAACATCAACTGACGAAGCAGAGATTGATAAAATCAAACAAAAATCATTTGAAACTATCGACAAAATGATGACTCATTTGGATAGGTTGATTGGAGAAGGCGATCACGTTTACAAAAATAAGAAAACAGTATTAGATGCCTACGTTTATATTCTTACTCGTTGGAGTGAAATGACTCCAAAATCTTGGAAAGAATATCCAAATATCAAGAGAGTTTCGGAAGCTTTCGAAAAGGACGAAGTTGTACAAGAAATCGTGAAAAAATCTCAACAATAAAAATATTGTATCGGTGTAGATTTGTCTGCACCGATTTTTTTATTTAAACATATTATAGTGATATAATATAGATAATAAATTATAAGGGGTTGTAAATATGAATGATGAATGTCTATTGTGTGGGAAACCGTTAGAATATTTGGACGAATCGGTGGAAATGGAGTGTGCAATCTGTCACAAAAAAGAACTCAGCAATACGAGATGTGTCGATGGTCACTTCGTGTGTAACGAATGTCACACAGATGGAATGGATGTGATTTGGGGGATTTGCAAGAATTCTACATCGAAAAATCCAATCGAAATTATGGATCAAATGATGGACGAATCTTTTTGTCACATGCACGGCCCAGAACATCACATTATGGTCGGAGCGGCGCTTTTGACAGCGTTCAAAAATGCTGGCGGAGATATTAATTTGAACAAAAGTTTGAAGGAAATGAGAACTCGTGGCAAACAAGTGCCTGGTGGGACTTGTGGTTTTTGGGGAGCTTGTGGTGCTGGAATTAGTGCAGGGATTTTTATGTCAATTGTCACAGGATCATCTCCACTTGCGAAGAAAACTTGGGGAATGGCGAACAAAATGACTTCCAAAGCGTTGGAATCTATAGGAGAAGTCGGCGGGCCTCGTTGTTGCAAGAGAGATTCCTACATATCAATATTAGATGCAATACAATTTGCCAATGAAAAGTTGGGCGTTAATATGGAATCTAGTGACATTGTGTGTAAATGGTCTAAGCACAACAACCAATGCATTGGTCTTCGTTGCCCATTTTTTGATAAAGACAAAGTCACAGCGAAATAACAAAACAAGGAGAAATTATGTATTCGAAAGTAAACACGTGTTGTTTGGAAGGGTTGAACGGGTATGTCGTGGAATGCGAATGCGACCTTGCGAACGGTCTGCGTTCGTTTAACATTGTAGGTCTTCCTGACACTTCTATAAAAGAATCCAAGGAAAGAGTGCGCTCTGCGATTGAAAACACTGGAATCAGATTTCCTGTAAAACGTATCACGATTAATTTGGCACCTGCAAATTTGAGAAAAGAAGGATCTCAACTAGACCTTGCGATTGCGATGGCTATTTTGCAATCAATGGGAGTTGTGGAAGATTTTTCAGATAAATGGGCGTTCATCGGCGAACTATCATTGGACGGAAGATTGAATCCGGTAAATGGGTCGTTGTGCATGGTGTTGTCACTGAAAGATTTGGGATACGAAAGAGTTTACATACCAAGACAAAATGCACAAGAATGCAGCATGGTCAAAGGAATTGAGAAGGTTTGTGTGGAAAGTTTGGATGAAATCATCAGGATTTTGAATGGTGAACAAGAAACTAAAATTCTGGATGATATTGACATCATGCAAAAAGAAATACAATACGACGTCGATTTTTCGGATATAAAAGGACAGAAATTTCTCAAAAGAGCGATGGAAATATCTGCGGCGGGATTTCACAATTTGTTGATGATTGGGCCACCAGGAAGCGGCAAAACAATGTCTGCAATGAGACTCAGCACGATTTTGCCTGACATGAGCTTCGATGAAATAATGGAAACCACGAAAATTTACTCCGTAGCAGGATTACTCGGAGAGAAAAATATCGTAACCACAAGACCGTTTCGCTCGCCTCACCACACAGCAAGCCAAGTCAGCCTTATAGGTGGTGGCAGAGTTCCGAAACCAGGGGAAATAAGCCTCGCTCACAATGGAGCATTGTTCTTGGACGAACTTCCAGAATTTTCCAAATCGACAATAGAAGTGTTGCGCCAACCACTCGAAACGAAAAACATAACCATAACAAGAGTCAACGCGTCCTTGTCATATCCTGCAAATTTCCTATTTGTCGCAGGAATGAATCCGTGTCCGTGCGGATACTTCGGCGATCCTAACCACGAATGCACTTGTTCACAAAATCAAATCGCAAACTATCTCAACAAAGTTAGCCGACCTATACTCGATCGAATCGACATTCATGTCGAAGTTTCGCCAGTAAAATTAGACGAACTCACAACAGATGAAAAGTGCGACACATCAGAACAAATCAAAAAACGAGTCGAAGCTGCACGAGAAATCCAAAAACAACGCTTCGAAAAAGAAAACATCACAACCAACGCACAAATGAACACCCGACAAATTAGAAAATACTGCAAATTAAACGATGAGCTAAACTCCATCATACAGTTGGCATTCGACAAATATAAATTCTCCGCCCGATCATTCGACAAAATCCTCAAAATATCACGCACAATTGCGGATTTGGATGGAAAAGAAAACATCGAAGCAAAGCATTTGATGGAAGCCATCAGATATAGGACAGTGGATCAGAAATACTGGGGGTAGTGGGTGCAACGTATTGCACGTGTGCATGCACAAGACGATGCACAAAAAAATGCACATGCACAAGGCGATGCACACAAAATGACACCGAAAGAAAGACGTCAAGAAATTATAAAAATACTCGAAGAAAACCCAGAGATATCAACATTGGAACTATCAAAAATATTCTCGGTTTCAAGAAGTACAATAAGCAGAGACTTGAAAAAGTTGCAACGTGTTGCACGTGTGCATGCACAATACGATGCACAAAAAGATGTACATGCACAAAATGATACCCAAAAAAGCAAAAATGATACCCAAAATGATACCCAAAGTGATACCCAAAAAGGTAAAAATGATACCCAAAAACTGTGACCTATTGACAATGTAGCGAACGTGATCAAGCACATACGACAAAAATAAAATAAAAATTTAATAAACACAAAAATCCTCCGAACTTTAATTGATTTTCCAAAAATAATGTCGGAGGATTTTTTTAATCCAAATAGTCTAAAAATGGTTGATTAATATTAGAATAGGGGTATAATTAGTCTAACAATAGTCGTGTTTTTTTAGACTAACAAATTGGAGGTATTTATGAATCAATTAAACATATTTGATACTGGTACAAATATTGAAAATCTAAGAATTCTTGATGGAAATGGTAAAAAAGCTGAATCAGGTACGAAGCACAAGATATATCATGTTGAGCTCAAAGACATTAGCTATAAAGATGTGGATGAGTTGTTTTTCGGATTCAATGAAATCAGGGCTATTACTTTTTCTTATGACATTAAATTTGTAAATAAAATTATGAAGATGTTTGACTATGGAGAAATTATCCTTGGAGGAAGGTTTATGACTAGACGAGACAGCGAACTTCATGAGCTTACAGCAGAAGCTTATTTACTTGCAGAAAACATGCGATTGTCAGAAATGGCAGCTGATGCTGTGAGATCAGAAAAAGATTTGGTACAAATGATGAAAGAAGAATCTTTGTTAATAAAATCGCCTAAGTATGTTATAGATCACAGAAAAATCTACCTTCTTAAATCAAATGATGGACAAACAAGAGTAATCAAAGGCTCTGCTAATATGACAAGAAGAGCTTGGTCGGGCGATCAGCTGGAAGCTTATGAGGTGGATGACACTTTTGAGGCATACGTTGCTTATGCACAAGATTTTGAAACAGCTTGGAGGCTATCAGATGATATACCAGAAGATGTGGTAGCATCGAAAAAGACCGATAATCCAGAAAAAGATATTCCTATAATCAAACAAGCACTGAAAACACAAAAAACCATCGTCTTAGAACAACCACAAAATAGCGGAGAAGTTTACGAAAAAATCAGATATACAATTGATGCAGACAAGATTATGGAGAAGAACAAAGAGCTTGTACGAAATATAAATACCAACTCGAAAAATGGATACATTGAAATACTGCCGAATATTATCAATAAAATCAGCGTCAATGCAAAAAGACTAAAAAGAAAAATGATAGATGTCAAAGAAATAGAAAAAGATTATCCGAAATTAACCTTCAACTTCGACACAAAAGAAGCTTTTTTGGATGAAGAATCATTAGACCTAAATCCCGAAAAAGAAGATGTTAAAAATGATATCGACTTATTATTTGAAGCTTTTGATAATTACAAGAAAGATTTCGTTGGAGATGTGGATAAAGTTAGAGATTCCCACTACAAGCTTTTAAATATTTTGTTTTCTTCACCGTTTCACGCAAAAATAAGATGTATAGCTGACATAAAAAACATCCCGACATCAAGCCTACCATTATATACATTATTGGCATCCAAAGGTTCCAACACAGGTAAAAGTTTTATGACAGAATTTATTCTAAAATTAATGACCAATAAACAGCTAAAAGCATTCTCTGTTAAAACAGTACCCACAAAAAACATCGATGCCATGATTGAGAGTTATAAGGGAATTCCGATTTTTATTGATGAAATAGACGGGCAATATTACGCAAGGCTTAAAGAAAAAATCAAAAATAGTCACCAATGCGAAATCATCCAAAGAGAAGAACAACCATTGATTATATTTGCAAGTAATAGCTTGAGCGATCCAGAAGAACCAGAACGAAAGAGAATGCCGTTTTTGAGATATAATGCTGGACTTAGAACTGACATAGACCCACTATCTTACGATGGAATTAGCAAGAATATGAAAATAAAAGCGACCAACTCCTTATACAAAGAATATCTTAGAAGAATGATTACAGAAGTGGACAAGCTTATCGACTACATGATTAAATCACATGATATCGCCGATGATTACTATCCTGACATGATGCAAATCTCATCCAAAACTTTAGTAAATATATTCAAAGAATTTGGCTACGAACTTCCAGATTATGTAAGAGAACTCAATTGGAATGATGATTTTTCATATCATGCAAAATACATCTCCAAAGATGCCATAGAAGGAATTAAGAAACTATGGGAAAATGAACCCAAATGCTTTATAATTAAAACAAATGTTATAATGATAACATCAGGAACTGACAAAGGCTCTAGGAAAATACTCGAAAGCTGGGCAAATTCTCTTCCTGTTGAATTTGAAGCAAAATATTCAGATAAGAAGGATATGTCCCAAATTACAGTGAACAGATTGGAACTTGAACAAGCATCGGGTTTTAGATTCAATAAGTTGGTCAAGCTTTTTAGGAGGTAGTAGAGGTGATATTGTACATTTACACCAAAACAACAGAAGATATTTCTATTTTTGAAGATATCATGGAAATTATCCACAAAAAAGATTCAGACATATGTGTAAGTGCCGAACACATGAGAAGCTTTCAGGAATTAGAAAAGATAAAAAACGAGTTGACCAATGACGATATTTTAATTATCGGAAGCTTAAAATCCCTCGGAATAAACGAAAAAGACATCGCCAATTCTCTTAAATATTTCATTGAAAACGGGGAATGTCTCATTGTTTCTAATATAGAATCCACCTATAAATACGGCATATCTCAGCCGATGAATAAAGCCATTCTAAGCACAATATTAGATTCTGTTCTCTTAAACAACAAAAACATTATCGAGCTTCCTAGAAATAGGAAAAACAACTCAGGAAGAAATAAAATTGATTTTCCAAATAATTGGGAAGAATTGTATGAAAACTGGGAAAATGATAAAATTTCTTCAAAGGAATTCTTGGATAAATCTGGCCTAAAAAAAGCCACGTTTTATAATATGATTACTGAATACAAAGAAATCCTGAAAGCTAATGAAGCTTTTGTAAAAAAATATAGATTAGGATAGGATTTGACAATGACACGATAATTGAGACGATAGTTAGGGAAAAACAATCAATAAAAGCCAAAACTCTCGCAAGCATACACTTACGAGAGTTTTTCGATTACATCACTAAATCTTAAAATCTTTGTGAAGTCTTAGTATTTCAACAAGCATTCCGTCACGATATTTTGCGAGCGACTCGTGAGTGTTGCCAATCTCAGCGGGTCTGTTTTTGATTGCTTCGTGAACTCCGTCGACTGTTTTCTTCTTGATGTCGTCTGTGAATTTCGTCCATGTAGCAGCATCTTCTAGCCAAGTTTCCATCGAAGGGCCGATATGGTCGAGTAAACCTTGAAGTCCGTGTTCACCGCCGCCTAGTTCAAATATTTGTCCAGGACCCATGATTGCCCATCTAATTGCAGGGCCAAATGTCAACGCAGTTTCGCAATCTTCCATGCTAACGACACCTTTATCCACCAAATCCATCATCTCACGCATAACCACAGCTTGAAGCCTGTTTGCGATAAAACCTGGAACTTCATTTCTGATGATGATAGGTTTCTTCCCCAATCTAGTGAATAATTCACGAAGATCGTTCGCAGTTTCTGGGTCTGATTTTTCTCCTTGTGAAATCTCAATCAGTGGAATCAAATGAGGTGGGTTGTAAGGGTGCGCTCCGAAAATTCTTTCGGGACGCTCAGCATCTTCTGCGATTTTAGTGACTAGTAGTCCCGATGTTGCTGAACACAAAACAGTGTCAGGTTTTGCGTATTTTTCAAAAACCTTCACGAATTCCTTCTTCACGTCGTAATTTTCTGGAATACACTCTTCCACAATATCTGCAAATTCAATCGCTTCTTGTTCGTTCGTAGTATATCTGATTCTTGATAAAATCGTTTTCTTATCCTCCGTAACGACCTTCTTCTCAATTAATTCGTCCACGTATTTTTCTATAATCTTCTTAGTCTTTTCTTCACTTTCCGGACTTCTGTTGTAACTTTTAACATCCATCTTGCCCATCGCAAAAAGCAAAGTAAACGATGAACCAATCACGCCACCGCCAATTACACAGGCTTTTTCAAAATTCTTCGCCATAAAATCCTCCTTTTGTTAAATCAGATATTTGCAATAACTTTCAATACTTATATACCCAAACAAAGTCCACAAAACACAAAAAGAGTAGCTCACATAAGCTACTCCCATAATTACTCTGCTATTTTCAAATTATATAATTTCACAAACATCCACACAATTCCAACGCCTAGAATAATGTGACCGATGCCAGAAGTTCCATCGATTGCCGCACGAATAATCACATCCGTTTCCTCACGAACCACTTCGTAAATTCCAATCACAACCATATTTACAATTGTGAACGTAAGACCTGTAAGATAAATTTCATAAGGTTTCTTCAGTGATTTTACATCGTTCATATCCTTTGCCAATAAATACATCAACAAACTAACGACAAATCCAAGAACCAAAGTGTGAACGTGGATTTTGCCAAGATGAGTTACATCGCTAAAACCGTAGAATTTCGTGAATTCACGATAGAACACACCACCTATAAGTCCCATAATCAAAAGCGTAATAGAATTTGCAAACAAATTATTAACGCCAAATTCACCCACAAAATGTTTGAAACCAAACCACACAATCAAGAAATATGCCACAGTTTTAGGCATCATTAAAGCTCCAATTGCAGGAACTTTATCGCTGAATAAAACAACAGGAACGTAGAATAAGAATGACAACAAAATCAAAATCCACATGTGCTTAAACGCAGGCATATCTTTCTTCTTGTATGACCACATAATCAACAGAATTCCCATAATCAAGAAAGGAATATTTCTGTAAATTCCAAACATATAATTTCCGTTGGCAGTTCCCCAATTATTTTGTGGCAACAACACAAGAACAATTCTCAAAGCCGCCAAACCATAAATCAGCCATTTCTTAGAATTATTCGTATCATTACTTTGATTGCGATAATAATGATAATAAAGTACATAGAAAATTGTCATTGTAATGCTAGTCACAAACTGACCCCATGATAAAGCGGATGCGTGAGCCTCGAAACCTCCAGGACTCAAATGAGAAATCACCCTTGGAAGTAAATGAAAACCATCACCAACTCCAAGCACAATCGCCATAACACCGAATAATTTTGCGCCCTTGTTTTTCTCCAACAATAATCTAACACCAAGAGCCACCAATACTGACAAATAAATTACATCAAATAAACTCTCAAAAATCTTCATTTTTGATCCCTTCCTTTAACCAATTAATATGCAGACGATACTTTTGTAGAAAAATATCCCTAGACCAACCTTCCTTGAAATTTCTCTCAATCAAACTGTGAACAGTAGCCTTCATAAAACACACAAGCTCCAGCTTATTACCTCCCGTATCATTTTGAAAAATCTCATAATATTCCTTCTTCTTAGCCTTCCAACCATCTTCCAGCTCGCTATTCCAATACAAATACCTAAACTTGTACAAATTATACTCGCCATCTTCAAAAATCAGATCACATACCTTATCGCCAAACACATCCAACGCCTTCAACACATCGTTGTTATTTTGCCTTAGCACAGACATAAAAAGCAAATGAACATCCTTGGTTTCTTTATCCAAAATGTAGAAGTAGCTATCCTTTAAATCATCAAAATATTGATAGAAACTCCCGCGTGCAATCGACAACCTATCCACAATGTTTTTTACATTGCAATCCTTGAACGGCTTCGAGGAAAACTCGTCTTTCAGAACCTTATCAATCAAATTTTTCTTATCTTCACTCAAATTATAAAAAGTTTGCTTCGGCATATAATCACTCCTCAAATAAAATGACACTCTGTCATAATTAAATTATATGTGACACAGTGTCATAGGTCAAGAGGAAAACATAAAAAATAGATTTTTAAATTTGAATTTTATTTTTGCTGAAATTTAAATCGAAAATCAACACAATTACCCCCAAAAAATGTAATTTGTTAACGTTTGTGATATAATAAAAATAACTAAAAATTTCCAGGAGGGAAGCAATGAGTAAAGCTAAATTTGAAAGAACAAAACCACATGTTAACATTGGTACAATAGGTCACGTTGACCACGGTAAAACAACTCTAACAGCAGCCGTAACACTTGTATTAAACAAGAGAATGGGCTCAGGAGAATTCGTAGACTACGCTAACATCGATAAAGCACCAGAAGAAAGAGAAAGAGGAATCACAATCAACACTTCTCACGTAGAATACGAAACAGAAAAAAGACACTA